>Ga0307373_10003576_pt1 | contig 26955 bp, 39 predicted proteins | sample OX2MG_FD_202534 | JGI IMG/M metagenome (GOLD analysis project Ga0307373, IMG submission 202534) | Soil microbial communities from Risofladan, Vaasa, Finland - OX-2 | ecosystem: Environmental > Terrestrial > Soil > Coastal area > Acid sulfate soil | place: Finland: Risofladan, Vaasa | collected...
CGCCAATGCCCAGCAGCTCTCCACCATGACCCCGACCGTCGCCGATGCCGCGAACGCCCAGGCGAACGAGCAGGGCATCATCTCGAACATGAACAACCTCGCGAGCCAGGCGAATGCGACGCTGAGCGACTCCTTCGCCTGCCCTTAGACCTATGCGGCGCACCCTTACCATCCTCTTCATGACCCTCGCGCTCTCGCTCGGCGCGGTGGGCGTCATGGCCGTCCATGCGCCGGTCGCGCATGCGCAGACGACACCTCCAACATGCGCACCGGGAACCACCCTGTCAGGGCACAGTAATGGTGGTCCCATGACGTGGCAATGCGTTCCGAATAGCGTCGGCAATGGCTCGCAGAGCGCCGTGCAATCCTCCCAAGGCGTCCTTCCTGACCCCCTCTTCACGCAGGTCATGGGCGCCATCATGGAGCTCTTCGCGTGGCTCGTCGGCGTCGCGGCCATCACGCTCGACAACACGGTGTATTACACGGTCGTCACGATGGGGAATTACGTGAATAACCTCGCCGCCGTTGGCGTCGCCTGGCGCATCTTGCGCGACATCGGCAACATCGTGCTCATCTTCGGCTTCCTCGCCATCGGCATCACCACCATCCTGAACGTGAACTGGTACGGCGGCGGCACGAAGATGCTGCCGAAACTCCTCATCGCCGCCGTCTTCCTCAATTTCTCGCTCTTCATCACCGAAGCGGTCATCGATGCCGGGAACCTCTTCGCGACCGAATTCTATACGCAGATCAACGGCGGCGTGCCCGCCTCGCCGTCGTCCATCACGGGCGGCATCTCGAACGAAGGCATCTCGAACCGCCTCATGGCGCAACTCGGGCTCCAGAACATCTACGGCGCCGCGAGCACGAACGCGCAGCTGCTCCTCGCGAACCATTCCTTCCTCATCGGTTTCATGGGCATCCTGCTCTTCATGGTCACGGCATTCGTGATGTTCGCGCTCTCGTTCACCCTCATCGCGCGTTTCGTCGCGCTCGTCTTCCTCATCATTATCGCGCCTATCGGCTTCGCCGGCTGGGCCGTGCCGAAGCTCACGAACACGGCGAGCAAGTGGTGGAGCGCCCTCTTCAACCAGACCATCACCGCGCCCGTCCTCCTCCTGCTGCTCTACGTCGCCCTCGCGGTCATCACGGATCCGTTCTTCATATCCGGGTTGTGCTCGACGTCGCCGACGGCCGGCGTCAGCACGGCCGGGTGGTGCGTGAACGGGTGGACGGGCTTCGTCAACAACCAGAACCTGGCTGGCTTCGGCAGCCTCATGCTCGCCTTCCTCGTCGCGATGGGGCTCCTCCTCGCCGTCGTCGTCGTCGCCAAACGCATGTCCGCTTTCGGCTCCAGCTGGGCGACGCGGATCGCGGGCGGCGCCTCCTTCGGCGTGGTCGCCTGGAGTGGAAGGCTGACGGCCGGAACCGCTGGAAATGTCCTCGCCAGCAAGCGCATGCAGGCATGGGCGAGTTCCGGGCGCTACGGCACTAAGTATCTGAAGCGGGCGCCTGTCCTCCTCGGCCGGGGTCTACGCAGCGTAAAATATGATGTCCGCAACACGAGCGCGGCCGGGAAAGCGCTTGGCGCGCTCGGCGTCGATGCCGGCAAGGGGTCGGCACTCACGCCGCATCAGCTTGCCGAAGCGCAGTACGGCGTAAAACCAGTCAAGACCTTCTTCAAGGAATCGGAAGCCGGATACCAGCGCGCTGCCCACGAACTTGATGCGAGGCAAGCGTTGCAGGAGGCGGTAACGAAGAATGACAGCACTCTCGCCCAGAAGGCGCTGGGTCGGATGAATACGCGAGAACTCGAAGAGCTCGACGGGATAAAGAAGGGCGTCGAGGTCCTGACGCAGAACCTCTCGCCGCAACAGTTCGAATCGCTCATGAAGAGCGACAAATTGAAGGATGAGGAGAAGCAGAAACTGAAGGATGCTCGCTATAAGCCGATTGTTACTGCGATCGGCTCAGGGAACGCCGCGGACGTTAAGAAGGTGTTGAACTCTTACAGCAAGGGAGAGCTTGAGTCGATGCCGGGGAATCTCCTCGCAGACCCGATCGTGCTCGACCAACTTACTGATAAGCAGCGGGAAATGCTCACCGACAGTAAGGAACGTACTGCAGAAGAAAAGAATCTCGTGCGCAACACCAGTGCGACTGGGCGGATTGAAGCGGACTTCAATAATCCGACGCTCGGCGCGTCCTCAGTCTCTCTCCAGATCGGAAAATTAACGCCGCAACAGGTCGCGAAGCTGCCGAAACAGATACTGAAGAGCCCGTCAGTCGGCTGGAAACTGACGCCTGCGATGCTCGTCGCGCTTCAGGAAGAGAAGAAGCTCTCTGCTGATGACATCACTACGATAAGCGCGAATATCCGAAGCGGCGGAATGAAGAACACGCAGGAATATATCACTACCGGCCCAGGGGCCGCGCTGTGGTCTTGATCGCGTATGAGCGATTCATTCTCAAGAGAACAGGTGCTAAAGGCTTACAATGCCGCTCCTGATGCGGTGAGAGCGGCCTTCAGCGCTGAGGCGACGACAAATGTCATAGCCGGTCTGAAGGATAAGTATCAGCTTCATGTCGATCAATCGGGACTCGTCGCCAAGGAAGTGGGCTATCTGCTTCTCGGCCTTGTCGATCCGAATACGTTCATGTCGCGTCTGCGTGCTGGCGGCGTTCCCGAAGGATCCGTATCCGGCATCATCTCTGACCTGAACGAACAGGTCTTTAAGCTCTTGCGCGAAGAGATGCGCCAAGCATCGGGCAAGCAGGGGAGCGCCGCGCCTGCGCCGCGCCAAGGGCAGCCGCCGATGCCACGCCCGCAGCCGATGCAGGCATCGCGTCCGACTTCCGCTCCTCCGGTTCCGGTGTCGCGTCCGACGATGCCTCCGCGCCCGCAGCCGATGCAAGCGCCTCGCCCGCCCGCGGCTCCTGCGCCGACGCCTGCATCCGCTATACCGCAGCACATCGCGCCCTTGCCGCCGAAAACCGTGATGCCGCGGCTGAACGTCCTCGAAGCGCAGTGCGAGTCTGCGCCCGCCGCCCCTATGCCGCGCCCGCAGATTCCGGCGTCGCTGCGTCCTGTGGCGCCCGCCGTACCCATTACGCCTCGCCCTGTCGCCCCGCCTCCGCCGAACCTCCCGGGAGCCGCTCCGGAATCGCCCGTATCACCCCCGCCCGCGCCTCCTCCGCAGCGCCCGCCCGCTCCTCCGGCGCCTCCCTACACGGCCGACCCGTACCGCGAACCCGTCGAGTGATGCCGGCATCGGTTGCATTCCCGCCGCTATTCATTTATAGTGCGCCTGACCCTCGACGGGTCTTCTTTTTCTAATGGCCACCATCAATCAACTGCACCGCAAGCATCGGCGCGACAAGGTTCGCAAGACGAAAGTCCTTGCGCTCACGCGCGGTTTCAATGCGCTCAAGAACCGCCCGACGCACTACGCGTCGCCGTTCAAGCGCGGCGTCTGCACGAAGGTGACTACGAAGACCCCGCGCAAGCCGAACTCGGCCATCCGCAAGATCGCCCGCGTGCGCCTCACGAACGGCATGGAAGTGACGGCTTACATTCCCGGCGAGACGCACAACCTCCAGGAACACTCGGTCGTGCTTGTGCGCGGCGGCCGCGTGAAGGACATCGGCGTCCAGTACACCATCGTCCGCGGCAAACTCGATACGGCCGGTCTCGAGAAGCGCCGGAACGCCCGTTCCCGCTACGGCGCGAAGCGCCCGTCCTAACATGCGCCGCCCCCTCAAGAAGAAGCGCGCGTGGCGCCCGGACCTCACGTACGGCTCGGAGACGCTCTCCCGGTTCATCAACGCCGTCATGTGGGACGGCAAGAAGGACACCGCTCGCACGGTCGTGTACGGCGCGCTCGAGAAGGTGAAGGAGAGCGGCGCCGATCCCTTGGAGACCTTCGAGGCCGCGCTGCGGAATGCCTCGCCCCTCATGGAGGTGCGCTCGCGCCGCGTCGGCGGCGCCAACTATCAAGTGCCGCGCGAGGTGCCGCAGCAGCGCCGCCTCGCTCTCGCGTTCCGCTGGATCATCGGCAGCGCTCGCGCGAAGAAGGGCCGCCCGATGGAGGAGAAGCTCGCCGAGGAGATCATCCTCGCCGCGAAGAACGAGGGCGAAGCCATCAAAAAGAAGGACGAGATGCATCGCATGGCCGAAGCCAACAAGGCTTTCGCGCACTTCGCGTGGTAGGGTAATGGCACAGGTGCGCCGGGCGCTTTTTATTTTTTTATCTGACGTATGAACAGGGATTATCCGCTTGAGAAGGTTCGCAACTTCGGCATCATCGCCCACATCGACGCTGGCAAGACGACGACCAGCGAGCGCGTCTTGTTCTATACCGGTGCGCAGCACAAGATTGGCGAGGTGCATGAGGGCGAGACTACGACCGACTGGATGGAGCAGGAGCGCGAGCGCGGCATCACCATCACCGCTGCGGCCATCACCTGCTTCTGGAGCCGGACCGCCGAGCCCGACAAGAAGGACGAGTCAAAGAAATTTCGTTTCAATATCATCGATACGCCGGGACACATCGACTTCACCGCGGAGGTGAAACGCTCGATGCGCGTCCTCGACGGCGCGGTCGTCGTCTTTGACGGCGTCTCGGGCGTCGAGCCGCAGTCGGAGACCAACTGGCGCTACGCCGACGAGGCGAACGTGCCGCGGCTCTGCTTCATCAACAAGCTCGACCGCACGGGCGCGTCCTTCGAGGGCTCGTACAAAAGCATCCTCGACCGGCTTTCGCCGAAGGCCATCCGCATGCAGATCCCGATTGGCGAAGAGGCCGCGCACGAAGGCGTCGTCGACCTCCTCATGATGAAGGCCTATCGCTTCGAAGGGGACATGGGCCAGGACGTCATCGAAGGCGAGGTTCCCGAGTCGCTTCGCGAGACTGCGAAGAAGTACCGCGCGGAGCTCATCGAGCGCATCGTCGAGCAAGACGACGCCGCTATGAACAGCTACCTTGAAGGCAACGAGCCGCCCTTGGAGCTTCTCAAGAAGCTCCTGCGCAAGGCCGTCATCACCAACGAGGTCTTTCCGGTCTACTGCGGGAGCGCGCTCAAGAACAAGGGCGTGCAACTCGTCCTCGACGGCGTCGTCGACTACCTGCCGTCGCCCCTCGACCTGCCGCCCGCGACCGGCACGAACCCGAAGACGGGCGAGCCCGTCGAGCGCCATGCCTCCGACGATGAGCCGTTCTGCGCGCTCGCGTTCAAGCTTCAGACCGATCCCTTCGTCGGCGCGCTGACGTTCTTCCGCGTCTATTCGGGCACGCTCTCCGCCGGCTCGTACGTGTATAACTCGACGACGGGGACGAAAGAGCGTGTCGGCCGCATCGTGCGGCTCCAGGCGGACAAGCGGGAAGAAGTCGAGAAGGTTTACGCGGGAGAGATTGCGGCGGCCGTAGGCCTCAAGGACACGAAAACCTCGCACACCTTGTGCGAGGAGGCGAATCCGATCGTGCTCGAAGAGATCAAGTTCCCGGAACCGGTCGTATCGCTGCGCATCGAGCCGAAGACGAAGGTCGACCAGGAGAAGATGGGCATCGCGCTCCGGAAGCTCGCGGACGAGGATCCGACCTTCCGCGTCACGAGCGATGAGGAGACGGGCGAGACCATCATCTCAGGCATGGGCGAGCTGCACCTCGAGATCCTCGTCGACCGTATGAAGCGCGAGTTCAACGTCGTCGCCGAGATCGGCAAGCCGCAGGTGGCGTACCGCGAGACCATCCTCGGCGCCTCCGATGCGGAAGGCAAGTACATCAAGCAGACCGGCGGCCGCGGCCAATACGGCCATGTGAAGATAAGGGTGAAGAAGCTCGAGCCGGTCGTGGAAGGCGCGAAGATCGCGAAGAACGTCACGCGCGAAGACCATTTCGAATTCGCGAACAACATCAAGGGCGGTGTCGTCCCGCAGGAGTACATCCCGGCGGTGGAGAAGGGTATTCGCGAGGCGATGGCGCGCGGCTTCCTCGCCGGCTTCCCGATCGTCGACGTTGCCGTCGACCTTTACGACGGCTCGTACCACGAAGTCGACTCGTCCGAAGTCGCGTTCAAGATCGCGGCCTCGATGGCGTTCCAGGACGCGCTCCAGAAGGCGAAGCCCGTCCTCCTCGAGCCCATCATGCGAGTCGAGGTCGTCGTGCCGGAGAAGTTCATGGGCGACATCACGGGCTCGCTCTCCGGCAAGCGCGGCCAGATCGAAGGCATGGAGGACCGCGGCATGAACAAGGCGGTTCACGCGAAGGTGCCGCTCTCCGAAATGTTCGGTTATACGACGACCTTGCGCTCCATGACGGAGGGCCGCGGCTCGATGACGATGGAATTCGACCACTACGACGTCGTGCCGCAGAATGTCGCGCAGGACATAATCGCGGCGCGCAAATAAGCAGAGACGCTTCCGTGCGTTTGTACACACGCGGCCGCCCGGAGGGCGGCCGCGTCCCGTATAGTTCTTATATATAAGATCCGTATGCCGAACGAAGAATTGCTATCTTACATCCGGACCGAACTCGCGCGAGGAGTAGCGCACGATGACCTTGCCCGCGCGCTCCTCGGCGTCGGTTGGAAGGCGCCCATCGTGGACGAGGCGTTCGAGATAATCGGTTCGGTCGAATCCGCACGATCGGCCGAGCCGGAACCCATTCTCGAACCGGAATCGTCGTCGGTCATACCTGTGTCTGCGACGTCGTACCAGCCGGATCCTACCCGTTTCGCTGCACCACCTGCACGAGCCGCTCCGATAACGCCGCCGAAACGCTCATTCTCGCACGGCGTCTTGTGGTATGCCGCCGGCGCGGTCCTCATTGTCCTCGTCATCGGCAGCATTTACATCGCGTATGCGCCGACGCGTCCCGCGCCGGCGGCGCCTGCGGCCTCGAACCCGGCGGACGTCGCCGTTGCGACCACTACCACGACGACGCGTCCCGCGCCGGCGGCAGGTCCTGCGCTCTCGTCGGTCCCATATGCGAACACGGCATACGGATACAATCTCACGACGCCAGCCGGGTGGGCGACTTCCGGAAGCGCGACGAGCTCAACCGCGTCGTTCACGATCCCGTCGCCGCCGACCGCCACGACCTCGGCCGCCACGTCGGCTATGAAGGTTGCGATCTGGGTCTCCGCCCCGGCTTCCGGAACGGCCGCGCAGACTGAACTCGACGCCTACATGCAGGCGAAGATCACGAAATTGAAGCATGACCTCGCGTCATTCGAGTTCCTGAGCGATGCGACGACGACGATCGGCAGCGCGCCGGCCCGCGTCATCCTCGTCTCCTGGAAGGACGGCATGACCGGCGTACCGACCCAGATGTTCGAGCTTGACGCCGTCCGGAATTCGCGCGTCTACGAAGTTTCCGCCATCGCGCCCGCGAGCGCTTGGAACACCTACGGCCCGCTCTACCAGGCCGTCCTCGGCTCGCTCACTTTCACGAACTGACCCACAGCCGGGGCCATCCCCACCCCTCCCATTGACGGCTTCCCTGGATCCGATACGATAAAATCTATGACGCGCATGCTGCAGGCGAATACCCTCCTCGGCCTCGTCCTTACCACCCTTGGTGGAGGCCTGGCCCGTGTCTAGATTTTAGAAAGAAACCAGATACGAACGAGGCCTCCACCCGGAGGCCTCGGTTCGTCCTATCCCATCACATGGAGGAATCATGGAAACCGGCAAGAACGCTACGGAGCCTGCGCTGCGGCCATCAGAACCAGCAGAAAAGACGCTGTGGCAGCCTGGACTCAATAATCTCCCGCTCGTCACCGAACGGTGGTACGACCGGAAGGACCCCTACCTCGGGTCGGGAGACGTGACGCCGGACATGAGGAGTACGCTTCCTCACGGATGACGCTTGCGCGATACGATCGCGCAAGTCATACGGCCGCCCTACGCTCACGAGGCGAACGGACGGCCGTTTCTTTTCTCGGCTATTCCGCCGGCGTGCCTTGCATTTACCAAGCGGCTCGGGTACTCTCCCTATAACGCATCTTGGCGTCGCTCTTTGGCTTGTCTGCTTTCGTGAGTAGCGGGCCGGAGCGTGTTTCCGACTCGCGTCGGAATTTATTCGTGATTTATCCGTAAATTACCAACGAACGTATGGCAGTAGAATTCGATCGCAGCAAGCCGCACATGAACGTGGGCACCATCGGCCACGTCGACCACGGCAAGACGACTTTGACCGCAGGCATCCTCCACGTCCTCGACATGCTCAAGGGCGAGGGCTATGGCGCCCGCGTCGAGGCCGTCGACAAGATTGACAGCGCACCGGAAGAGAAGGCGCGCGGCATCACCATCTCGCTCCACCACTCGGAGTACGAGACGCCGAACCGCCACTACGCGCACATCGACGCGCCGGGGCACGCAGACTACATCAAGAACATGATCACGGGCGCCGCGCAGATGGACGGCGCGGTCCTCGTGGTCGCCGCCACCGACGGCGTGATGCCGCAGACGCGCGAGCACATCCTCCTCGCGAAGCAGGTGGGCTTGAAGAAGATCATCGTTTTCCTCAACAAGGTGGACATGGTCGCGGAGAAAGACCTCATCGACCTCGTCGAAGAGGAAGTCCGCGAGCTGCTCACGAAGCAGGGCTACGACGGCGCGAATACGCCGATTATCCGCGGCTCGGGCCTGAAGGCGCTCGAAGCCAAAGACGTGAGCGACGAGTACGCGCAGAAGGCGAAAGAGCTCGTCGACACGATGGACACGTACTTCGAGCTCCCGAAGCGCGAGACCGATAAGCCGTTCCTCATGCCGATCGAGGACATCTTCTCGATCGAAGGCCGCGGGACGGTGGTCACGGGCCGCATCGAGCGCGGCATCGTGAAGGTCGGCGAGGAAGTCGAGATTGTGGGCATCAAGCCGACGGCGAAGACGACCGTCACCGGCATCGAGATGTTCAACAAACAGCTCCAGGAAGGGCAGGCAGGCGACAACGCCGGCGTCCTCTTGCGCGGCACGAAGAAGGAAGACGTGCATCGCGGTCAGGTTCTCGCGAAGACCGGCTCGGTCACTCCGCACACCGACTTCGATGCCGAGGTCTACATCCTCAACAAGGACGAGGGCGGCCGCCACACGCCGTTCTTCTCGGGCTACAAGCCGCAGTTCTACATCCGCACGACGGACGTGACGGGCGAGGTCACGCTCGCGGAAGGCAAGGAGATGGTCATGCCGGGCGATACGGTCACCTTCAAGGTGAAGCTCGTCGCACCGGTCGCACTCGAGGAGCAGCAGCGCTTCGCCATTCGCGAAGGCGGCAAGACGGTCGGCGCGGGCGTCGTGACGAAGATCACGGCATAAGCGGACGGCGTTCCACGTATGGCGACGGCGGCAGCGAAACCGAAGGCGAAAGTCGCGACCAAGCGCGCGACGAAGCCAGTAGCGAAGAAGCGCAGCGCAGCCGCGGCTGCGGCGACGGAGCACAAGCTGCGCATCCGCGTCCGTGCCTACGAGCACAAGATCCTCGACCTCTCGGTCAAGCAGATTATGGATACGGCGGCGCGCTTCGAAGCGAAGACCGTCGGTCCGGTGCCCTTGCCGACTGAGATTAAGCGCTGGACGGTGAACCGCTCGACCTTCGTTCACAAGGACGCACGCGAGCAGTTCGAGATGCGCATCCACAAGCGCCTCGTCGACATTCTCAACCCGTCGCCGAAGGTGGTCGAGGCCCTCACGAACCTCAACCTCCCCTCCGGCGTCACGATAGACGTCAAGATGATCTAATCGGCGCTTCGGCGCGAAGCGCACGGCCGCCCCAGAAGGGCGGCCGTGCGCTTTTCTTGCGTTCCATACGGAGGTAGTGTAGAGTGCCCGAGTCGCTATGTCCCGAGCGTAATCGCGAGGGACCTCCAGCAAATCGCGCGACGCGATTGCTGTCGCGCGATTTGCGTAAAAGGCCTCGCCTTTTACAAATCTAAACTGACGATGAAATTCATCCTCGCGAAGAAAGAAGGCATGACCCGCTTGTTCGGTGAGGACGGCCGCGCCCGCGCAGGGACCGTCCTCAAGACCGACGGCGTCACCGTCACGCAGGTGAAGACGGCGGACGGCAAAGACAAGTACGCTGCCGTGCAGGTCGGCTTCGGCACGCGTAAGCCGAAGAACGTCGGCAAGGCCGTCCTCGGACACACGAAGGGCAAGGGCTTCGCGACCATCCGCGAGTTCCGCACGACCGATGCGGCGGAAGTCGGCGGCACCATCGGCCTCGCGACGTTCGCCGTCGGCGACGTCGTGCGCGTCTCGGGCGTATCGAAGGGCAAGGGCTTCGCGGGTGTCGTAAAGCGCCACGGCTTCCACGGCGGCCCCCGGACCCACGGTCAGAAGCACTCCGAACGCGAGCCGGGGTCGATCGGCGGCTCGGGCGGCCGCGCGGGCGGCCGGGTCGCCAAGGGCATGCGCATGGCAGGCCGGCTAGGCGGCGACCGCGTCACCGTGAAGAACCTCACCGTCCTCGCGGTTGACTCTGCCGCAGGCGAGCTCGTCGTCTCGGGCGCGGTGCCGGGCGCGCGCGGCACCGTCCTCGAGGTCGTGTCCGAATAATTTCCATACCTATGGCTACGAAAATGACGACGAAGAAGAAAACGGCACGCGCGCCGAAGGCGCGCGCGGAGAAAGCGCCCGCCGCGCCCATGGAAGCGCCGGTATACTCGATGGACGGCGCGACGGTCTCGACGATCCGGCTCCCTGCCGAAGTCTTCGGCGCGCCGTGGCGCAGCGACCTCGTGCACCAGGTGGCGACCGGCATGCAGGCCAACCGCCGCCAGAACCGCGCGCACACGAAGGACCGCTCGGAAGTGTCGGGCGGCGGTAAGAAGCCGTGGAAGCAGAAGGGCACGGGCCAGGCGCGGCACGGCTCGACGCGCTCGCCGATCTGGCGCCACGGCGGCGTCACGTTCGGGCCGCGCGCGGAGCGCGACTACGGCGAGAAGCTCGGCCGCAAGATGCGCGCCGGCGCGCTCGCGTCCGTTCTCTCGCGCAAGGCCAAAGACGGCGAGCTCATCCTCGTCGACAAACTCTCCTTCGAGACGCCGAAGACCGCCGCAGCGCGGGCCACGCTCGCGGCGCTCGGCAAGTCCGCGCATGCGGACGCGCTCACCGCGAAGAAGAAGAACGCCGCACTCGTCGCGCTCCCGTCCTACGACGCGAATGCCGTGAAGAGCTTCCGCAATCTCGGCGCCGTCATGACGGAGGAGACACGCAACCTGAACGTGGTCGACGTCCTCGCGCACAAGTACCTCATCCTCGTCGATCCGACGGCGTCGTTCACGGCGCTCGCTGGGCGCGTTAAGAAATAACCTATGGCGATCTTCAGCTCCGCGAAAAAGGACAGCGAGAAGAAGGCGGCGAAGCGCGTCGCGCGCGCCCGCATGCCCGCGCACGGCGCCGCGCACGACATCATCCGCGCGCCGTGGTTCTCCGAAAAGGCGCTCATCGCGACCGAGAAGGGCGTGTACGCATTCGTCGTGCCGCCGCGCGCGACTAAGGCGGATATCGCAGGCGCCATCCAGTCGATTTACAACGTGAAGCCGCGCGCCGTCCGCATCGTGAATCTCCCGGGCAAGGCGAAGGCGCTGCGCGCGCGCCGGGGCGAGGGTCGCCGCGCTGCGCGCCGCAAGGCCTATGTTTACCTGAACGCGGGCGACAGCATCCAGTTCGCCTAACCTTTCGCCTATGAAATCCTATCGCCCCACGACCAAAAGCCGCCGCTTCATGACCACGCTGCCGTATCGGGAACTCCTCTCGGGCGACACGCCGCACAAGCCACTGCTCAAGAAGAAGAAGCGCCAGGGCGGCAGGAACGCCTTCGGCCGCATCACGACGCGCCACCAGGGCGGCGGGCACAAGCGCCGCCTGCGCGACGTCGATTTCCGCTACGACAAGAAGAACATCCCGGCGCGCATCGAGTCGGTCGAATACGATCCGTTTCGGAGCGCCTTCATCGGACTCGCGCTCTACAAGGACGGCGAGCGCCGCTACGTCATCCTCCCGAAGGACGTGAAGGCCGGCGACTCGTTCGTGGTCGCGGAGGACGCGCCGCTCACGCCGGGCAACCGCCTCCCCTTGGGCAAGATCCCGGTCGGCACGTTCGTCTACAACGTCGAGCTGCGCCCGGGTGCGGGCGCCGTCCTCGTGCGCGCGGCCGGCAGCTTCGCCGAAGTCGTCGCGCATGACGCGGGCTATGCGCAGATCAAGCTTCCGTCGACCGAAATCCGCAAGGTATCCGACCTCGCGTGGGCGTCCATCGGCGCCGTCGGCAACGAGGAGCACGGCCTCGTCGTCATCGGCAAGGCTGGCCGCTCGCGCTGGCTCGGCATCCGTCCGACGGTGCGCGGCTCGGCCATGAACCCGGTCGACCATCCGCACGGTGGCGGCGAAGGCAAGCAGGGTCGCGGCCTGCGGCGCGCGAAGTCACTCTGGGGCAAGCCGACCGGCAAGGGTCAGAAGACCCGCACGCCGAAGAAGTACTCGAACGTGTTTATCGTGAGCCGTCGGAAGGTAGGGAAGAAGCGGAAGGGGTGATAAAAAGAAAAGCTTGCTTCTGCGGGCTTTCTTATTTTTTACTGCGGCCGGTACTCGGGTTTAAGGATATTCGCGAGGTTCGCGAGCGGGATGTAGAGCGTCTGAGGGCCGGCGGCGTACGGCGCGACGGCATAGGGCGCGAAAAGGAGGCCGAGCCGGCCGTTGTCGATGAAGAAATTCTCGAAATTTTTCGCGTCCGGCGCCGTGCCGTCGTCGAGCATCTGCGTACTCGCCATATCCGTGCCGATGATGGCAGGAAGCTCGGCGCGCGCGATCGTCGAGATCGTGCCGGGGTAGTCGCTGCCGGTCGTAAAGAGGTCGCCGAGCGCGAGCGTCGCGCCCGTCGACGTATCGAACGTGAACGTATGGAAGAAGGTGTTGCCGTGCGCGCCGAGCGTATCTTCATAGATGGTGAAGATATACGAGACCGTATGCGGCGACGAGGAGATGAGATACTCGATGCCGAGCGTCATCGTGCGGCCCTGGTCGAGACCCATCATCGAGATGTCCTTCGGCGTGAGGTTCGCGAAGTTCCCGTCGGTCTTGAACTGGCCGATGGTCGCGGCGATGAAAGCCCTCATGTCCGCAACCGCCGCAGCATTCGCCTGTGCGCCGATATCCGCCGCAAGCGGGGTCGTCGTGGGGTAGTTGGCGGCGATATCGTAGTACTGCGCGTGTTCGACGTACTTCCCGGCCGGCAGTGCGGCGCCGTTGCCGGATTCCGTCATGGGTGCCGGTGCCTGGACGGGCGCCGGCCGCGTCGCGAGGTAAAGGACGCCGCCGCCGAGAACGACGAGCGCGATGATGCCGATAATGAGGTCCCGACGCATGCGGCCTAGTGTATCAAACGCGGGCGTTGTTTGACGATTCCGTATGCGTCCTGTATCGTAGCCCCTATCCCGCCCCGCGGGTTTTTCATTGCTTTACATGTCGCGCTCACTCAAGAAAGGACCCTTCGTGGACGCCAAGCTCCTGAAGAAGGTCACGGCTACGACTTCCGCCAAAGCGGGGGTCGTGAAGACGTGGGCGCGCCGGAGCCAGGTGAGTCCCGAGATGATCGGCTTCACTCTCGGCGTGCATAACGGCAAGCAGCACATCGACGTTCTCGTGACCGAGGAGATGGTTGGGCATCGCCTCGGCGAATTCGCGCCGACGAAGAAGTTCATCCGCCACGGCGGCAAGATGCAGAAGGAAATGGAGCAGAAGAAGCAGGAGGCCGAGATCGCTGCGGCGAAGTCCGTGAAGGAGGCGCCGGCGGCGAAATAATATATGGCACGCGCGATCCTCGAGAGCTATAACCAGTCGCCGCGCAAGGTCCGCCTCGTCGCGGACCTCGTGAAAGGGAAGACCGTGCCTGCCGCACTCGCGGCGCTTGAGTTCCTGCCGAAGCGCGCGGCGGCGCCCGTCGTGAAGCTCATCAAGAGCGCGGCGGCGAACGCGGCGCAGGCGGGCGAGAGTATCGACGCGCTCACCGTGAAGAACGTCACAGTCGAGGGCGCGGGGATGTTGAAGCGCTACATGCCGCGCGCTTTCGGCCGCGCCTCGCTCATCCGCCGCCGCAAGAGCCGGCTCACCGTCACGGTTTCCTAAATTTTCGTATGACCCACACCGTCCATCCGTACGCGCACCGTCTCGGCATCATCCGAGACTGGAAGAGCCGCTGGTTCGCGGGCGACAAGAAGAGCTACCGCGAGAACATCAAGGTCGACGAGACCATCCGCCGCTTCCTCGCCAAGCGCCTGCGCGGCACCTACACGAGCGGCATCGACATCGAACGCTCGGCGAACGAGCTCCGCGTCATCCTCTCGACCGCGCGCCCGGGCCTCGTCATCGGCCGCTCCGGCGAGAATGCCGCGAAGCTTCGCACGGAGCTCGCGGCGGTCGTGCACCGCGCCGCGCCCGCCGACCGCCGCACGCTCAAGCTCGACATCGTCGAGGTGCGCCAGTCGGAGACGGATGCGGCCGTCGTCGCCTACATGGTCGCGGAAAGCCTCGAGAAGCGCCTGCCGTTCCGCCGCGTGCTCAAGCAGACGATTGAGAAGGTCATCGCCGCACGCGAGGTCGAAGGCGTGCGCATCACGCTCTCGGGCCGCCTCGGCGGCGCGGAGATGAGCCGCAAGGAAGAACTCAAGAAGGGCCGCATCCCGCTCCAGACCTTCCGCGCGGACATCGATTTCGCGCAAGAGCGGGCCTACCTGCCGTACGGTGTCATCGGCATCAAGGTCTGGATCTACCGCGGCAACGTCTATCAGGATAAGCGCGCGCCGGCGCGCGCCGCCTAGCCATGCTGTTCCCGAAGAAGGTCAAGCACCGCAAGTGGCAGACCGCGCGCAAGAGCGCGAAGCGACTCGCCCGTCCCGACACGCGCGGCACTACGGTCGCGTTCGGCTCCTATGCGCTCAAGGCGCTCACGCCTGCGCGCATGACGAGCAACCAAATCGAGGCGGCTCGCAAGGTGCTCACGCGCGCGACCGCGAAGAACGGCAAGCTCTGGATCCGCATCTTCCCGGACCGTCCGGTGACGGCGAAGCCCGCGGAAGTCGGCATGGGCAGCGGCAAAGGCGACCCGAAGCATTACGTTTTCGAGGTGCGGCCCGGCCGCGTCCTCTTCGAGCTCGACGGCGTGCCGGAGGACGTCGCCCGCGCGCACCTGCGCCAGGCGGGCATGAAGCTGCCGGTGCGCACCTCTATCGTCGTGCGCCACTAGTTGCGTTCTTCATCTCGATATGACAAAAAAGGACTCAATGACGACAAAGACGGATCAGGAGCTCGCAGGGCTCCTCAGCGAGACGCGCGCGAAGCTCCGCGAGGAGCGCTTTGCGGCTGCCGGCGCGCGTCCGAAGGATTCGGATGCGCCGAAGAAGCTGCGCGCGACCATTGCGCGCGTCCTCACGGAGCAGCGCGCCCGCGAGCAGCGCGCGGGAACCGCCGCCGCCTAGCTTATGGAATCGTCCGCCCTGCGTCCCCAGATGTTCACCGGCGTCGTCGTGAAGACGGCGATGAAGGATACGGCCACGGTTCGCGTGGACCGCTACGTGAAGCACCCGAAGTACAAGAAATACTTCGTGCGCTCGAAGAAGTACCTCGTGCACGATCCGGGCAACACGGCCGCGGTCGGTGAGAAGGTGACCATCGTCGCCGTGCGCCCCGTCTCGAAGCGCAAGCGCTTCGCGCTCAAGAAATAAATATGCTACAGCCTCAATCCATCGTCACCGTTGCGGATAATTCAGGCGGCAAGATCGCCCGCGTGTTCAAGGTGCCGGGCGGGTCGAAGCGCCGCTACGCGCGCATCGGCGACACGGTCATCGTCTCCATCCAGATCGCGGAGCCGCGCAAGGCGGTGAAGAAGAAGGACGTCTATCGCGCGGTCGTCGTGCGGCAGACGAAACCCTTCGCACGCAAGGACGGCTCCTACATCCGCTTCGACGAGAATGCGGTCGTACTCATCGAGAAGCAGGGCAAGGAGATGGCGCCGAAAGGGAACCGCGTCTTCGGCCCGGTGCCGCGCGAGCTCTCCGAGCGCGGGTGGCATTCGATCGCGGGGCTCGCGCCGGAAGTCGTCTAACGGAACGCGTATGCACATCAAGAAAGGAGACACGGTGAAGGTCATCTCGGGAAAGGACAAGGGCAAGACGGGCCCGGTCCTGCGCGCCTTCCCGCGCGAGAACAAGGTCGTCGTGGAGGGCGTCGCGGTCGCGAAGCGTCACGTGAAGGGCCGCGAAGGCGAGGTCGGCCGCATCGTCGAGCGCCCGCAGCCCGTCGACGCCTCGAACGTGCAGCGCGTCGGGAAATAAATCATATGTCTCTCACCAAAGATCGGCAGGGCACGGCGTATCTCGCACTTGCGGAAGCGTTCGGCTACATGAATCCGATGCAGGGCCCGCGCATCGAGAAGGTCATCATCTCGACGGGCGTCGGCAAGAAGCGCGACCCGAAACAGATTGAGCTCATCGAGAATCGCCTCGCGAAGATTACGGGGCAGAAGGCCGCGCCGCGCGCCGCGCGCCTGTCCATCGCGTCTTTCAAGGTGCGCGAGGGCGACACGGTCGGCCTCCAGATCACGTTGCGCGGCGCGCGAATGTACGACTTTCTCGACAAGCTCATCCATATCGCGCTGCCGCGCACCCGCGATTTCCGCGGCATTCCGCCGAGTGCCATCGACGACATGGGCAACATCACGATCGGCATTCGGGAGCACACCATCTTCCCCGAGACCTCCGACGAGGATCTTAAGGACGTCTTCGGCTTCGCGGTCACCATCGCCACGACGGCGACGTCGAAGGCCGAAGCCGAAGCCTTCCTGCGCCACCTCGGCCTGCCGCTCATTGACTCGGCCGTACAACGCTGATATCGTGAGCTCACGCTCCTCGGAGCTTTTATTTTTATGGCGAAAAAGTCCCAGCTGGCGAGGTATGCCAAGAAGGCGAAACTCGTGAAGAAGTACGCCGCAAAGCGCGCGGCGCTGAAGGCTGCGGGCGACTGGGACGCCCTCCAGAAGCTCCCGAGAAGCTCCTCGCCGGTCCGTCTTAAGAACCGCTGCGCCGTATCCGGCCGCTCGCGCGGCTACATGCGCGCCTTCGGCCTCTCGCGAATCCAGTTTCGCGAGCTCGCTCGCGAAGGGAAGATTCCCGGCGTCAAGAAAGCATCATGGTAAGCGACCGCGTCGGCGATTTCATCATCCGGCTCCAGAATGCCGCGCGCATCGGCACGCGCGATGTCGCGCTGCCGTACTCGGCGCACCTCGCATCGATCGCGAAGAAGCTCAAGGAGCTCGGCTTCGTGACGGACGTCGCGGTCAAGGAACATGACGACGCGAAGCGCACGCTCGTCGTCTCGCTCGCATATGACGACGCCGGCCGTCCCCGGCTGCGCGGCGTGAAGCGGCTGTCGAAGCCCGGCCGACGGCTCTACGCGTCACACGCGTCGGCACACACGGTGAAGGGCGGTACGGGCGCGCGCATCTTCTCGACGTCGGCCGGCATCCTCTCGGATGCCGAGGCGCGCAAGAACCGCGTCGGCGGCGAAGAGCTGTTCGAGATATGGTAGATATGAGCCGCCTCGCCAAGAAGCCCATCGCGACAGGGAAGGCCGAGGTCTCGGTCGCGGGCGATACGCTCACCGTGAAGGGGCCGAAGGGGACCTTGACTAAGCGCACGCATCCGTCCGTCGCCATCGCGGTCGGGACGGACGGCGTGACGATCGCAGCGAAAGATTCGTCGCGCCTCGCGCGGGCGCTCACGGGCACGTTCGCGTCGCACGTGAAGAACATGGTGCGCGGCGTCGAGCAGCCCTACGAGAAGAAGCTCATTCTCGAAGGCGTCGGCTATCGCGTGGAGCTCAAAGGCAAGGGCCTCGTCCTCACGGTCGGCTTCTCGCATCAGGTGACGCTCGCGATACCGGAAGACGTGACGGCGGCCGTCGAGAAGAACGTCATCACGCTCACGAGTCCGAACAAAGAATCGGTCGGCCAATTCGCGGCGAACGTTCGACGCGTGAAGCCGCCCGAGCCCTACCTCGGGAAAGGCATCCGCTACGAGGGCGAAGTCATCCTGCGCAAGCAGGGCAAGAAGGCCGTCTAATCATATGAACCGCACCGCAAACGCGAAACAGGACCTCCGCCAGCGCCGCCACGCGCGCATCCGTGCGCGCGTGGCGGGTACGGCCGAGCGCCCGCGGCTCGCCGTTTACCGCAGCAACCGCTTCGTCTCGGTGCAGCTCATCGACGACGACGCAGGGAAGACGATAGCGGCCGCGCACGGGCGCGAATTCAAAGGCTCGCAGTCCGCGCAGGCCGTCGCCATCGGCGAGGCGATCGCGAAGCGCGCGAAAGCTGCTGGCATCTCCGCGATCGTCTTCGACCGCGGCGGTTACCAGTACGGCGCACAGATCAAGGCGCTCGCGGACGCGGCGCGGGCGGGCGGACTGACGTTTTAATGGACGAAACAGCACATATGGATACGGAACTCGAGACGACACAGCAGGGGACGGCGACGAAAACGGCCGCGCCGCCGCGGGCAGCTGCGCCGGCCGCGCCGCGCGAACGGCAGGGCCGCGGCCGCGGCTCGATGCGCGCCCGTTCGCCGCGCTCTCGCGCGCCGCGCGAGCGCGGCGAGTTCGATCAGGTGACCATCGACGCGCGCCGCGTGGCGCGCGTGATGGCCGGCGGCCGCCGCTTCAATTTCAGCGTCGTCGTCGTCATCGGCGACAAGAAGGGTCGCGTCGGCGTCGGCATCGGCAAGGGCGCCGATACGGCGCTCGCGGTTGATAAGGCGGTGCGCGACGCAAAGAAGCACCTCATCACCATCCCGCGCACGGCCTCGGGCTCTATCCCGTATCAGGTATCTGCGAAGTACGCGTCGTCGGTCGTCGAGATTATCCCGTCGAAAGGCCGCGGCGTCGTCGCTGGCTCCGCGATGCGTACTGTGCTCGATTTCGGCGGCGTCACCGACGTCGTGACGAAGATTCACTCGCGCTCGAAGAACAAGCTCACCATCGCCCGCGCGACCGTCGCCGCGCTTGCGCAGTTGAAGCACGCGTAACCATTCTCGTATGCAGCTCCACACGCTCACGCCCCGCACGAAGAACCGCAAGAATCCGCCCGTCGGCCGCGGCGGCAAGCGCGGCAAGACCTCCGGCCGCGGCGGCAAGGGTCAGACGGCCCGCGCCGGCCACAAGATCCGCCCCGAAGTGCGCGACCTCATCAAGAAACTCCCGAAGCGCCGCGGCCACGGCAAAAATCGTTCCCGCACCATCCGCCGCGAACGCGTCTCCTACGCCCCAGTGAACCTCGCCGCGCTCGAAGCGGCGTACCAGGCGGGCGAGACGGTCTCGCCGGCGTCGCTCCTCGCGAAAGGCCTCGTGCGCCGCGCGGGCGGCCGCCTGCCCGCCGTGAAGCTCCTCGGCGCGGGCCCCGTCTCGAAAGCGCTCATCGTCGAACGCTGCGCGTTCTCCGCGAGCGCGCGCGCCGCGCTCGCGAAGGCCGGCGGCACTATCAATGCTTAATTCCTTCATCCGCAAGTCGAAACTCGCACTCGGCGATGTCGAGATGCGCCGGCGCATCGTCTTCCTCGTCGGTGCGCTCGCGTTCTTCCGCCTCCTTGCCGCCGTCCCCATCCCGGGCGTGAACAAGGCGGCTCTCGCGGCGTTCTTCGCGAACAACCAGTTCTTCGGCCTCCTCAACATCTTCTCCGGCGGCGGTCTCTCGCAGCTCTCCGTCGTGATGCTCGGCGTGGGCCCCTACATCACGGCCTCTATCATCATGCAGCTCGCGACCATCATCTTCCCGCAGGTGAAGAACGCGTATTTCGAAGAAGGAGAGGCGGGTCGCGCGAAGTTCATCCAGTGGAGCCGCCTCCTCACCATCCCCATCGCCTTCCTGCAGGGCATCGGCTTCCTGCTCCTCCTCGAGAGCCAGGGCGTCATCGCGCACCTCGGCACGGTCGCGCTCATCGCGAACATCGCGCTCATCGCGGGCGGCTCCATGCTCCTCACGTGGATCGGCGAGCTCGTGACCGAGTTCGGCATCGGCAACGGCGTCTCGCTCATCATCCTCGCGGGCATCCTCTCGCGCGTGCCGGGCGGCATCTCGGAGAGCCTCTTCGCGGCGACCGCGGCGAACATCCCCGCCTACTTCGCCTTCGTCGCGCTCGCCCTCATCATGACCTATGCGGTCGTCGTCGTGTCCGACGCGGAGCGCTCCATCCCGATCGCATACGCGCGCGCCGTGCGCGGCGCGGCGCTGTCGCAGGGCGCTGCGACCTATCTGCCGATCCGCCTCCTTCAAGCCGGCGTCATCCCCATCATCTTCGCGCTCTCGCTCCTGCTCCTGCCGCAGATGGCGCTCTCGATGCTCACGGCGACGAATCTCTCCTTCGCCTCTTCCGCGGCGCTCTGGTACTCGGCCTTCCTCTCCGACCCCTGGAAGTACGGCACTGTATACTTCCTCCTCGTCGTACTCTTCACTTATTTCTATACCGCCGTGACCTTTGAGCCGCACCGCGTCGCGGAGAATCTCCAGAAGACGGGTGCATTCGTTCCGGGCGTGCGCCCCGGCCGCGAGACGGAAGAGTACATCGCGAAGGTCGTCAATCGCGTCACCTTGCCCGGTGCCGCCTTCCTCGGCCTCATCGCGGTCGCGCCGTCCATCATCCAAGGACTGACCGGCATCACGACCCTCGTCCTCGGCGGCACGGCCCTCCTCATCGCCGTCCAAGTGACGCTCGACCTCGCCCAGAAGATCGACGCGCAAGTGTCATTGCGCGAATACTAATCCCGCGCGGCACGGCGCCCGCATTCTTGCGGATTTCTCCCCATCCCGTACACTCGTACCAATGCCTACTGTAAAATCCCCTACCGTTTTTTTCGTCGGCAAGCCCGCCTGCGGCAAGAGTACGCAGGTGAAGCTCCTCGCCGAGAAGACCGGATGGCTCGTCTTCGCGTCCGGACACCTCTTCCGCGAGATTGCCGAAGAGGATTCTCCGCTCGGTCGCAAGGTGAAGAGCGAGAACGATGCCGGCCTCTTACAGCCGTACTGGTTCGCGATGTATCTCTACCTCAAATCGCTCTTCTCCATCCCGGAAGGCCAAGGCGCCATCTTCGACGGTTTCAACCGCAAGGTGCCGGAAGCCGAGCTCATCATCGATTCGCTCCGGTGGCTCGATCGCTCGTTCTCCATCGTCTACCTCGCCATCTCAGATGAGGAAGTGCACCGCCGCGTCGCCGAGCGCAAGCAGGTCTCGGGCCGCATGGACGATCACGTCATCAGCGAGCGGCTGAAGGAGTACTACGAGTACACGGAGAAGGCTATCGGTATATTCCGCGACGCGGGCGTGCTCCTCGAGGTGAACGGCGAGGAACCGCTCGATAAGATTCACGCCGACGTCTACGCGGTGCTCGGCATCAAAGAATGACCATCACGGACGCGCGCGAACGTGACACGCTCATCGAGGCCGGCCGCCGCCTCGCGCGAGTCCTCGCGGCGCTCCGGGAGGCGATCCGCCCTGGCGTCACCGCCGAAGCGCTCGACGACCTCGCCGAGCGCCTCATTCGCGACGGCGGCGATGAGCCGGCCTTCCTCGGCTATACGCCCGAAGGCTCGCCGCGCCCGTACCCGGCGACCTTGTGCGTCTCCGTGAACGATGAAGTCGTGCACGGCATCCCGAACGAAGGTGTGAAGACGCTCAAAGACGGCGACATCGTCGGCCTCGACCTCGGCCTCGTGCACGACGGCATCGTCGTCGACGCGGCCACCACGGTGCCGGTGGGGAACGTCGACGGCGCGACGCGGAAACTCCTCGCCGCGACCGAGGCGGCGCTCGGCGCCGGCATCGCTGCGGCGCGTCCCGGTGCGCATGTAGGCGACATCTCGCACGCCATCCAGGAGGAGATCGAAGGCGCCGGGTTCGCCGTCGTAAAGCCGCTCGGTGGCCACGGCGTCGGCGACCGCGTGCACGAGGAACCGTTCATCCCGAATTTCGGCAAGCCGGGAGCGGGCCCTGCGCTCGTCGAGGGCATGGTACTCGCCCTCGAGCCCATCTCGAGCGCCGGGAAGGGCAGCGTCACTCTCGCGCCGGACGGCTACACGTACCGCACGAAGGACGGCTCGCGCTCCGCGCACTTCGAGCACACTATCCTCATCGAGCAGGGCGGCGCGCGCGTCGTCACGACAGAGTAGCGTCCCGGCGGCGTTTCCGGTATACTCCCCGCATACCCGCCTCCGGCGATTTATTTTTTTACCGATATGGCACATCCTAAGAAAGAACGCACGCTCGTCATCATCAAGCCCGACGGCATCCAGCGCTCCCTCATCGGCGAGATCGTGAAGCGCTACGAGCGCACGGGCTTCAAGCTCGTCGGCATGAAGATGCTCGTTCCGACTCCCGAGATGGTCGAGCAGCATTACCTCCTCGACCCGGATTGGAAGAAGAACGTCGGCAAGAAGGCCATCCAGAGCTACCAGAAGAAAGGGCAGACGCCGCCGTCCGACGACCCGATCAAGGTCGGCGATGCCGTCGTCGAACGCCTGAAGAAGTATATGGCCTCGGGTCCCGTCATCGCGATGGCGTGGGAAGGCGCGCACGTCGTCGAGCTCGTCCGCAAGATCACTGGCGGTACCGAACCCCGTTCCTCGGACGTCGGCACTATCCGCGGCGACTTTGTCCTCGATTCCTACCAGATGGCGGATACGGACGACCGCGCGATACGGAACCTCATCCACGCGTCGGGTTCCGTCGCCGAAGCGGAAGCGGAGATAAAGCATTGGTTCAAGGCGGACGAGCTCGCGGACTACCGTCTCGTGCAGGAAGCCATCCTCTACGACGTCAATCTCGACGGAATCCTCGAGTAACTGCGCCATTTCCTGATTTTCCACATGCGGCCGCATAGTCCGCGCGGTATACTGTGACCGGAGTCGTTCCTTAGAAACGCAACTTGCCAACATTCAGGGAGTCCTACATTCACGCGCTCCGGCTGAGTCCTGAGCCTAGCGAAGGGTTCCGACGAGCGCGATGCGGACACCCACCTGGCAAGAGTAAGTTGCACACTTGGAATGACTCCGCGAGAACGCCGCACCGAAGAGGTGCGGCGTTCTCTTTGCTATAGTGAGGAGCGATGAAGCTCAGTTTCTACGGCGGAGCCGGGACGGTGACTGGCTCAAATTTTCTCATCGAAGGGAAGCGCGGGAAGGTCCTCGTCGATTGCGGCATCGAGCAGGGAGCGGATTTCTGTCAGGCGTGCGTCTACGGGCCGTTCCCGTACGACCCGGCGTCTATCGATGCGCTCGTCCTCACGCACGCGCACCTCGACCACGTCGGCCGCATCCCGAAGCTCGTGAAAAGCGGCTTTCGCGGGAAGCTCTACATGACGCCGCCGTCGGCCGACCTCGCGAAGCTCATCCTCAAGGACTCGGTCGGCATCCTGGGCGAAGAGGCGAAGCGCCTCGGCGTCGAGTCATTGTACGGGGAAGAGGACGTCGAGCGGACGTTCGCGCTCATCGAGACGCTCGAGTATCACGTCGAGAAAGAGGTCGCGCCCGGCCTCTCGGCGTATTTGCGCAATACGGGCCACGTCCTCGGTTCCGCGAGCGTACGGCTCACGGACGAAGACGGCGCACGCGTCGCGCTCACGGGCGACATCGGCAACTCGCCCTCGCCGCTTCTGCCCGACTGGGAGCCCGTGCCGGACACGGATGTCCTCGTCATGGAGAGCGTCTACGGTGGTCGTCTCCATCCGCCGCAGAAGGAGCGCGTCGCGCGGCTCCGAGACACCCTGCGGCGGGCCATCAAGCGCGGCGGGACCGTTCTCATCCCGGCCTTCTCGCTCGAGCGCACGCAGCTCATGCTCTACGAACTTTCTAACTTCTTCGCGGCGGGCGAATTGCCGCGCATCCCCGTCTTTCTCGACTCGCCGCTCGCCATCCACGTGACGGAGGTCTACGAGAAATGGGGAAGCAGATACTTCAAGCCGGCAGCCGAAGACGAGATGAAGCGCGAGGGGAGCCTGTTCGAGTTCCCATTCCTTACGAAGACGCTCTCGCGCCGCGAGTCGGACGACATCGAGAGCGTGCACGGGCAGAAGATCATCATCGCCGGCGCCGGCATGAGCCACGGCGGCCGCATCGGCCGCTGGGAAGCCGAATACCTGCCGCGTCCCGAGACGACGCTCGTCATCGTCGGCTATCAGGCGCCCGGGAGCCCGGGGCGGCGCATGGCCGACGGGCAGAAGAAGGTGCGCCTCGGCGGCCAGGAAGTGCGTGTGCGCGCGAAGGTGGAGATCCTCGAGGGCTGGTCGGCGCACGCCGACCGAGACGAACTTCTCGCGTTCGCCGAAGCAGCGCTCGCTGGCAAGCGCGTGAAGACCATCTTCACGGCCCTCGGCGAGCCGTCCGCCGAGCGCTTCCTCGCCCAGCGCATCCACGATTACCTCGACGGCAACGCCGTCGTTCCCGCCGAAGGACAGGCGTGGGAGATCACGAAGGAATCGGTGCGCAAGGTCTGAGTCTGAAGCGAAAACCGCCCTCTAGGGCGGCTTCTGTCATTTCACCTTCGCGGCAATGCGGGCGAAGACCTCGGGGTGCTCGGCCGCGAATTCGGCAAGGACTTTGCGATCGAGGGCGACGCCGTTCCTCTTGAGCTTGTTGATGAAGGTCGAGTACGACGCGTGGCCGTTGCCGCGGACGGCGGCGTTGAGCCGCACGATCCAGAGCCGGCGGAAATCGTTCTTCTTGTCGCGGCGGTGCGCGAACGCGTACTTGCCAGCGCGCATGAGGGCCTCGTGCGCGTAGCGCTCCTTCTTCGAGCGGCCGCCACGGTAGCCCTTCGCGCGCTTGAGGATGTTCTTGCGGCGCTTCTGCGCCATCGTGCCGCCTTTGACTCGTGCCATACGGGAAGAATTACAGGATTAATGCAAGGATTACGCGCCCGGGAGGAAGCGCCGGCGGACGCGCGCGGTGAGCGTCAGCGAGACGGCGCGGCGCTTGCCGCGCCGCTCGCCGCCCGACTGCTTCGCGTTGAAATGGTTCTGGCCGGGCTTACGCGCGACGAGCTTGCCTGTGCGCGTCACGCGGATTCGCTTCGTGTATGATTTATTGGTTTTCATGGTTGGGTTTCAGTTCCTTCTCGCGTTTCTGTTGAGCGGCCTGGTCGCGCTCGATGACGCCGGCGAACCCTTTCGGGCTCCGCGTAATCGGCTCCGCGACCTTGAAAGCGTACGGGATGCGCGTCAGGAACTTCTCGAGGCGGTCCTTAAGGAACGCCTCGTCCATGCCCTTATAGCGGCCTTTGAGGAAGAGTTCGGCGCGGACCCGGTGCCCTTCGGCGAGCCACTCGGCGGCTTTCCGGGCCTTGAGCGCCATATCGTGCTCGCCGGTGCCGACCTTTATCTGGACCTCCTTGGTCTCCGAGACTTTCGCTTTGGCCTTGACGGCCTTCTCCTTCTTGCTTCGCTCGTACTCGAATTTACCATAATCGGCGATGCGCGCAACGGGCGGATTCGCCGTTGGCGAAATCTCGATGAGGTCGAGGCCGGCCGCCTGCGCGGCCGCGAGCGCATCGGCGACGGTGAGCACGCCGAGGTTCTCGCCTTGGCTGCCGATGACGCGCAGTTCGCGCGCGCGGATCTCCTGGTTGATGCGGATGCGGTCAGTAGTCACTTGCGTGTCGCGAACAGTAGCACGAAATGAAGCGCTGCCGCAAGTCAAGAGGAGAGCTGCGACGGATCGATGAGAATCATTTCCGCCCGGCCGTTATACGAAGAGATGGTCCCGGTGAGCGTGACGGCGTTGCCGGCGTAGCGCGAGAGGTCGCCGAACTTCGCCGCATCGTCCGCGAAGATGACGCCCGAGAAGGGGCAGGTCCGGTAGCTCGCGCAAAAGTCGAGGAAGACCGTGCCGCTTGCTGCCGCGTACGCATCGACGAGCGTGCCGGACACGGACGCGTAGTCGCCGACGTGGTTCGGTGCGTCCATGTACGCGATGGCGCCGATAGAGACGGCCGCGGCCGCTTTCGCGGCCGCGGTCCCTCGGTATTTCTCGAGGAGACGGTTGAGGAGGTCGTCGTAGACCTGCCGGAGCGCGGGGTCCGTCCCGATCTCGAGTATCTCGTCGTTCTCGGTCGTGGCGGAATTCGTCCAGTTGTAGCTGCCGAGCGCGTAGGCTGCATCCGTGACGACGGCCTTGATGTGCATGATGCCCGTGCCGTCCGCGTGCCGCTCCGTTTCGACCGGGATGCCGGCGGCCACGAGCTCGGCGATAATCGGGGCATCGTAGCTGCTCGCGCTCTCGCCCGCGTCCACGAGTCCGCGCACGTCGAGTCCGCGCTCCTTCGCCCGCACGAGGGCGTCGGCGATGTCTTTGAGCGTGAACTCGTACATCGCGAAGTAGACGTGCGACGTCGCGACGTCGATGAGCGAGATGATTTCCTTGTCGTTCTGCTTCGCGTCGAGGCTGTAGAGGACGCGCGTCGTGCCGGCGGCGGGCGCGCCGACTGCGCCCGCGTCCGCCGCGCGCCCGAGCGCGTAGCCGCCCGCGCCCGCGGCGAGGACGAGGGCGAACGCGGCGAGCGCGCGGGGGAGGCGAGCGAGCATGCCCGCATAGTATACTCCCCGCATGGCGCTCGTGTTCGACATAGAAACGGTCGGCGAAGCGTGGGACGCGCTCGACGAGACGACGCAGAAGAACCTCTCCTGGTGGCTGCGCGAATCGGCGCGCGACGAAGAGGAGTACGACTACGAGGTCGGGAAGCTCAAGGAAGGCCTCGGTCTCTCGCCCTTGACCGGATTCATCGTCGCCATCGGCGTCCCGTTTTCTAATCAATAGCTTGGACGCACTCTGCTAATACTGACAGCGGCGTTTTGAGGTCGAGACCGAAGTGGTGCCGCGTGCCGTTGTATGCCGCAAGATACTTCGGCAGCGTGCGGTTGATCTG
>Ga0307373_10003578_pt1 | contig 26938 bp, 27 predicted proteins | sample OX2MG_FD_202534 | JGI IMG/M metagenome (GOLD analysis project Ga0307373, IMG submission 202534) | Soil microbial communities from Risofladan, Vaasa, Finland - OX-2 | ecosystem: Environmental > Terrestrial > Soil > Coastal area > Acid sulfate soil | place: Finland: Risofladan, Vaasa | collected...
CGGCACTCAACGTCCAGATGACCGCCCAGTATGTTATCTATAATAAATTCAACGGAGGGTCCGATAACTACGATGGCTCGGGACGCAATGCTACCGACAATAACACCCTGTATCTGGCCTTGTGGGTGTTATGGTAGTGCCTGTGCGCAAACTAATTCCGGTATTAACCTTTAATTGACGGAGCATAAAGTAATGAAGAATATCCTTATGATCATCATCGGCATGCTGGGCATCCTGGCTGTGGTACACATCAATGCGGCTAATTTTGTAGTCAAGGAATTGAACACGGGACCCGGAGGTACCTTCGTATTCGATCCCATGTACCTGCATGCCCAGCCTGGAGATACCGTGACATTTGAGGCTACCGACGCCGGCCACAATAGCAATTCAGTGTTTCTGCCTGCGGGTGCCAAATCCTGGAAAAGTGAAGTCAGCAAGCCGCTGACGATCACGCTCAGCCAGCCAGGTGTGTATATCTACCAGTGTGACCCGCACTATCTTTTTGGCATGGTAGGCGTGATCCAGGTAGGTGCGGCAGTAGACAAGGCGGGGGCGCTAAAGGCGGCGCAAGCTCTGGAAAAGAAACAATTGATGAACCAGGGACGCATCAGCCAGACTATGAGCAAGATCCAGTAATCTTCGCGGTCACCTCGCAGTATGCTGAATGCCGGCTCGGCATGCTTGTTGTATCTCATTGATATAGAAGGCCGACTGCAACGGCTTGGCCCTTGCAGTCGGCCTTTTAATTGTCGTTACAATAAAATAGGCTCCGTCGGGGCACATTGTGTCCCTATAAACTGGCGATTGGACCGCTCATGAAATACAAAGATTATTACACTGTGCTTGGTGTTGTACGCACCGCCGGCGCGGCGGAAATCAAGAGTGCCTACCGCAAACTGGCACGCAAGTATCATCCGGATGTATCCAAAGAGAAGGATGCCGAAGAACGCTTCAAGGACATCGCTGAAGCCTATCAGACACTCAAGGACCCGGAGAAGCGTGCGGCCTATGATCAATTGGGCAAGCAGCGACCAGGAGAGGAGTTTAAACCGCCGCCTGACTGGCAGCAGCGCTACAGCGATACCCAGTTCTCATTTGATGACATCGATCTAGCGGATCTGTTCGCCGGCTTGCGGGGTGGCGGGACGCGCAGGGCCCATGCGCCCATGGCCGGGCAGGACTATGAAGCCGTGGTGCACCTGACCCTCGAACAGGCCTTCCATGGAACGCAGGTAAATGTGGATCTGAGCATGCCCGAGTATGACGCCCAAGGCGTGATGCACCGGGTTCCGCAGGTATTCAATGCCCGGATTCCCAAGGGTGTCACTGACGGCCAGCGCATGCGGGTGCCGGGTAAGGGTGGTGCCGGGATAAACGGTGGTCGGGCCGGCGACTTGTATCTGACCATCGCCCTGCATCCGCATCCCTTGTTTCGCATCAGCGGCCATGATCTTTATCTGGATCTGCCATTGGCGCCCTGGGAAGCAGTACTCGGTACCAGCATCGAAGTGCCGACACCCGCCGGTCAGGTACGGCTGAAGGTGCCCGCGGGCACCCGTGCCGGCCAGCAACTGCGCCTTCCCAAGCGCGGGCTGCCCAAACCAAGTACCGGCGCTGGTGATTTATACGCCATCGTGCAGATCGTGGTGCCCAGTGAACCATCCGAAGAGGAACGCGCGCTTTTCACACAACTAGCCGCGGCTTCCCAATTCAACCCGCGTGGACATTTCAATCAGGAGTCGTGAAATGAAAACCATACTCACTGAAATGCTGTGGCTGGATGAACACAATACCATTACGTTTTCTGAGCTTGCTGAGCTGTCCGGTATGTCGCCTGATGCCATCAATGATCTGATCGATTATGGCGTAATAGCTCCGGTCGAAGCGGAGACAGGACAAGTAATATTTCATGCCCATTACGTGATAACCGCGAAAACCGCTCGCCGTTTGCGCAATGATTTCGAGCTGGACACGCGCGGAGTAGCTTTGGCCATGACGCTTATTGAGCGTGTACAAGAACTTGAAGCACAATTACACGCATTGAGTGCCAGACTCCCGGGCGGACCGAAGGGAATCGGACATAGCTAAAAAAACAATGTTTGATCTACAGCGTATTTGTATTCTTTATACAAGCCTTCGTTGTGGCTGATGATTCAATCCGCCAGCCTTACTAATAGAGCTTTCGCCATCTGACCATGTAAAGATGCAATCGCGCGGGCGAAGTGCATAAGGCCTATCAACAGCAGGATACCCGTAATTATCAGTACTGGCGTGAACAACCACGAGACAACAACTGGGCCGTTTATATAGATGAAATCACCCCAGATATGCGACAACGGGGAAAGAATCAGTACCAGCGAAACTGCGAGCCAGCTGATCACCAACGTAAAGTACAGGATGCCGAGTGGCAGCTGCAGCAGCATGTAAAATAGTGTTGACCAGGTGCGTCCATCCGAGAGCAGTTCCTTAATATGTGTAAACAGCGGTACGGAACCGCCTGGGTAGGGTGGTCGGCGCGGCATGCGTACGCCGAGGAAGGTCTCGACGATGCGGCCTTCCACTAAGGACAGCAGGCGTACGCTGCTGAGAAATAACAGGAAAAATGGGATTCCGATGATCAGCGGCAGCAGTCCGAATGAGAGTGCTGTGCCCGTTACTACCCAGATGAAATAGAAGGTGCCGGTGAACAACGCCAGCAGCATATAGAACAGGCTGGTATAGGCGCGCGGATCCGCCAACACCCCGAAGAATTTACCCAGCAGCGAGGGACGCTTTTGCGGGCGCGGTGTGCGCAATGCCGCTTGCACCTTGACCTCGGTTGTACGGTAGGCCTCGGCCACTTCGTCGGGCGCACCGTAGGTCGTGGCGATGGCAGCCAGGATCTGTTCCTCGGTCTTATCCGGATGCTGATGCAATTCGCCACGCAGGTATTCCTCGGCGTCATAAAGCGCATCCTGGATGAGTGCTGGGTCGGCACCCGCAAGTTGCTCGCGCAATTGGTCCAGATATTCCTGAATGCTGCGGGGTACTGGTTTATTCATGGCGGCTGTCCTTCATGATGGTATCCACAAAATCCCGAGTGCTGACCCAGGCGTCCTTCCATTGCTCGAGCACGGTGCGGCCGGCATTGGTGATGGTGTAATAGCGTCGCGGCGGACCACTGACTGAGGGCTCTACGTAGCTGTCCAGCAGGCCGGCGGCGGACAGGGAGCGCAATACCGGGTAGAGGGTGCCCTGTTTCATGACGGTATTTTCTTCATTGTCCTTTTCCAGTTGTTTGGCGATCTGATAGCCATACTGGGGTTTACGTGCCTCAGCCAGTGTGGCGAGCAATACCAGCGCCACGATGCCGGCGTTGAGCTCCTTCTTGAATTTGCGTAAATGGCTTTCCGCCTCGTCCATATCGTCCTTTCTAAGTACGCTATAGTGTTAGATAATGTATATTACTAACTTAATAATAGTCAAGCATTATTGGGTTCATTATCAAAATCTTTGAGAATTAATGCTGAGGCCAGCCGTACCGTCGTAGATCAATCCGGCCGTTTGGACTTAAATGGATGCCTTCTGCCAATAGCCGTTGGCGCTGCTTCGCCGAGCCGCTGCCATGCTTGCGGTCACTGATTTCACCTTTGTAATTGATGACTCGATGCCAGGGTACCCGGCTGCCTTCAGGCAATGCTGCCATAGCATAGCCAACCTGACGGGCGCTGCATCCGCCCACCGTCCTGGCAATACGCCCGTAAGTGCTTATCCGGCCACGCGGGATGCTAAACACCAAGGCATAAATGCGGGCATACAGGGAGTCCCCCGGCGGGGACTTGCAAGGGTCGTCCCCCGCCGGGGACTTGCAAGGTTGTTTCACGGCTCGATCAGGTTTTAGGCCGTTCGCTGCAGAGGACGTAATCCTGGCCACTTTCACTGACGTATTGGCATTGATAATGATCCGGGTCCATGGGCCGATAGATATCCCGGTAAGGGTAGGGAGGTGGAGCTGAGAGGTTCTGGTAGTAGGTCTGGTGCATCTCTTGCAAGCTCATCCAATACTTGTACTGGCGCTGGTCGTCAATTTGCAGACGGCAGGTGATATAGCGGGCATCCGGGTAACGCCAGCCTTGGGATTGGCATTCCTGGTCATCCTGAACAGCCAGTTTCAGCGTATGCGCGTGCTCATCGCCGGCCAAGTGCGCGCAGCCCACAAGCATCATCGCTGTCACTACCAGAACCTTCAATTTCATGGCACTAAGATTAACTCGGTTGCAGTGCGTTGACCATGCCCATTAACAGAAGCATCTGGAAACAAATTCGCCTTGTAAGCAATAGGTAGGGCAACTCAGGAACCACCGGGGTAATATATAGGCTAATCAGCGTACTGGCAGCCATCGGCAGATATAAACAGAGGAACCGGAGACTCTCATGATCTTCATCAAAGCTATTCGTACTGTGTTTTTCATCGTGGTAACAGCCGTGCTCATGACCGCCTGCGCCAGTAAACCCGTAAGCAATATGGGCATCAAGGGCGCCCCTGATTGGGTGAACCAGGGCAGCCAGGCACTCAAGGATAATGGCAACCGTTTTATCTACGGCATCGGTTCCGCGCCCAGCATGAATGATCTGTCTTTACAGACCTCGGCTGCGGATGAACGTGCGCGTGCCGAAGTGGCGCGGGTACTGTCCACATTCATGCATGTGGTTTCACAGGATTACGGCGCGTCCGCCGGCATGGGACAGGACAATCAGAACCAACAATCCGTATCTCGACAGATCGAAAGCATCACCAACCAGAACATCAGTGGCGCACAGATTGCGGCACACTGGCGGGATCCGAAAACCGGCACAATCTGGAGTTTGGTAAAAATGGACATGAACAACCTCAAAGCCATGGTGGCAAGTTCGGATGCCATGAATGCCAGTTTCAAGAATTACTTCGCTGGACATGCAGATAACGTCTTTGACAGCATGACCAAGGGTGGCAACAATGAGTAAGGTCATGCGTAATTTTACCGCGATTGCTGTTTTGACCATCGTCGGATTGTTGAGCGGCTGCTCCAGCATGCCCAAAGTGGAGCGCGTTTCACCGAACCTGGTGACCGACGTCAGTGGTTACTGGAATGATACGGATGCAAACCTCACAGCCCAAGAGATGATCAGCCAGATGCTGGGCGATCCCTGGCTTGGAAATTACGAGGCCCAGAATAACGGCAAACAGCCTACGGTGATCGTGGGGCAAATCAATAATCTTTCGTCTGAACACATCAATATACAGACTTTCGTCGATGACATGCAGCGTGAGCTCATCAATTCCAACAAGGTCCAATTCGTTGCTGCTGCCAATCAACGCAACGAAGTTCGAAGCGAGCGTCAGGACCAGGATTTGAATGCGACCGCCACTACCCGCAATCCCATGGGCCAGGAGATCGGCGCCAACTTCATGATGCAGGGCACCATCAGTACCATCATTGATGCGGCTGGTGATACCTCTGTGAAGTATTACCAAGTGGATCTGCGGCTTATCAACATGCGCGATAATGTGATTGCATGGGTGGGCCAGAAGAAGATCAAAAAGATCGTCACCAAGCCCGGATTCCGTTTCTAAACGCATTGCATGACCGTGAAATGTGAAGGGACCGTCCCGGAATGGCAATGGGCGGTGAGATGGTGCAGTGCGCATTTCGTAATTTGCGTCAACCTGCTCGCTCTAGCTGGCTGTGCCACCTACCGTGGAAACATGCTGTCGGTGGACCAGGCCCTGGCAGCCCAGCAACCGGTAGCGGCACTCAAAGCACTCACACCCTTATCCGGTGGTCGCATCCAGGTACTGTATCTCCTTAACAAGGGTATGATCCTGCGCATCCAGGGTGATTATGCCGGCAGCGTGAGTGCTTTCGAGGCCGCCAAACCTCTCATTGAATATTTGGAAGCCACCAGTGTCAGTGAGAATGCGGGCGCGCTCACACTTAGCGAGAATCTGCGCAGTTACCAGGGGGCGCTCTATGAGCGGCTGTTGCTGCATGTCTACCAGGCGCTGAATTATCTGCAGCTTGGCCAACCGGATTCAGCGCGGGTCGAAATACAGCAGATTGACCTGTTGTTGCGGCGTCTGTACCCCGACAAAGCTACCGCGCCCGACGGCGGCGACGCCTTCGCGCGTTATTTCTCGGGGCTGGTGTATGAAGATCTGGGCGAATGGAGCGATGCCATGATTTCTTACCGCAAGGCTTACCAGGCGTATCAAGCCCAAGGTGTGCCGGATGACGCCATCCCGCCGGATCTGCAGACGAGCTTGTGCCGATTTGCTGATTATCTGGGTCTTGACCAGGAATTGGATGATTATAAGAAGCGTTTCAATCTGGATAGCTGGCCACCGGTTATCGCTGACAGCAGTGATCCCACCGGCCAGCTGGTGTTCATCTTCAGCAATGGCCTGGCACCGGAGAAGGTCCCTATCCAGGCCGTAGTGCAGAATCCCGTCGACGGACATTTCTATACAGTCTCATTGCCATCCATGCGACGCCGTGTACCCACGGTCACTGATGCGATAGTCCAGGTGCAAGGTCAAAACGTACCCACGGTGCTGGTGGAAAGCGTCGCTGTGGATGCCGCCAAAGCCCTGGCTGCGAAGATGCCCAAGTTGATCGCCGATGAGGTGGCGCGCAATGTTACCCGTCAGATCGCGGCCATCCAGGCGGATAAGAAAGGCCAGGGCCTGGGTATATTACTGAGCCTGGCAGGCGCGTTAACGGACCAGCCGGATACGCGCATCTGGAATACGCTGCCGGATGATATCCAGATGGCGCGCCTCAACCTGCCGCCGGGTACCTACACGCTGAGGGTGCAACTCCGGAGTCGCAATGGCGGCATAACGAAAACGCAGACATACGACAACATCGTGATCCTACCCGGGCAGATGACTTTTACCACCTTGCATTGGGTATCATTTTGAACGAGAGGAAACTATCGTGAAAATACGCCACTTGCCATTGCTACTCATCTTGGTGTTGGGCATGCTCAGCGCCTGCAGTCAGGCCACTAAACCGGATGCACGTCCGGGCTGGATTCTGGGACAAGACGCCAAATACCCTTCAAGCGGTTATCTTCTGGGCCGCGGTCAGGGCGATAACCTGGCCATCGCCAAGGACCGTGCGCGGGCTGATCTCGCCAAGAATTTTTCGGTGAATGTCAGCGAGCGACTCAAAGATATTTCTGCCTACACCCAGGGTGCAACAGGTCCCGCAAAAAACAGCCAGGATGTGAGCCGCAGTCTCAGCACTCGCACCGATGAGATGCTGCGTGGTGTGGAGATCGGCGAGACCTGGCAGGATCCGGTGACCCAGGAGTATTACGCGCTTGCGGTATTGTCGCGCTTGAAAACGGATGCGGCGCTGCGGCAGCAGATCAGCGACCTGGATGCCAGCACCCGGTCTTATCTGAATCAGGCACAGGCGAACAATGATCTGTTTGTGAAAATCGCTAACGCCACACGTGCAGTCGATGCCCAGACTACCCGCACCGGTTTGCAGCAAGAGCTGCAAGTCGTGGATATTACCGGCCGTGGTTTACCACCCATTTGGCCGCTGGGCCAGCTGCAGGCAGACCGCAGCGCATTATTGGCGCGCCTTAAGATTTCCGCCGCCGCCACCGGGCAGGATGCGGCGGCTGTACAACCGATACTCGCGGGAGCATTGGCGAATGCGGGCTTCACAGTGACCGGGAGTGGTGATTACACCATGACGGCGAATCTTAACTATGCGAACCTTTCACTGCGTGGCGATGGTTGGTACTGGATAACCGGAACCCTGCAGGTGACACTCGATGCCAATAACGGTGGTCAGGCACACGGCGTACATCGCTGGGAAGTGAAGGTCTCCGCTACAGATCCGCAGTTAGTGCATCAACGTCTCATGGATCAGATTGCTCTGGATCTGGACACTGACATCCAGACAACCATCCTGAGCTTCGCGGATGGCAGTGCAGCCATACAATAAATAGAGTGATCTGTAACTCAAAAAACCCGGCTTTATGCCGGGTTTCTTTATAACCAAATGCCAATGACGAATGCGTCTATTGAAAAAACGGCCCGCTAGAGCGGGCCGCAGAATTTGCCATGGTTTTTTGCAGTGATCAGTGCATGATCACTGCAATCTTTTTGGCAGTCAGGGTATTCGTGGTGCTGTCAAATCCACCTAGGGTGTAGAAGCCAGTGACAGTGCCACCGGCATTTATCCGACTGGTGAGATCGGTTACAAATCCAGCGAAGGTAACGTGAACTTGCACGCTGCCATTCTGAAGGATTGCATAGCCACCTAGGCTATTACCGAGGATCGAGGGCGCGGCCGGCAAGCTCGTCAAGGCAACGACCACGCCGCCGCGGCGCAGTTGGTCGGTCGACGGACTGCTGGACAGATTCAACACGACGCCAGTGTTTGTGTCGATACTGCTGAAAGCCTGATTGCTGCCAGGTGATGGCCAACTAGCATGCAGATAGGCATTGGCGTTCGCAAAATCGGCGACGCTGATGGCGGAGAAATCCGGAGGCGCCGAACCAAAAGGTGTCACGAAGCCATAGCTCACCACCGGATCATTGGCCGTGAAACTGCTGTCGGACAAACCGTTGAGGGCGATGTCGTAATCAACCGGATCGCTGTTGGTGCCGGTGAAGTCGAACAGGCTGATCGGGCGGCTGTCAATGCTCTGTACGTTAACCAGCATGCCGGTGCCCGCACCATCAGGCGCATTGAAGGTCGCATCCACCCGCGTGTACTCCATACCCACCCATCCACTGCTGGCGTCCAGGTCGAGCGGATTTGTGCTGGTTACGGTCCCGAAGACCAATACTCGCTGGCCAACAGAGATATCGCTGGTCGTGAAAGTCCCGCTTGGTTGACCTTCCTCGTGCACTCTGGTGTTGGGGCCGACAGTGACCGCCAAATCATCGGCGAAGGTGACACTCTGATTGCTGCGGATGAGCGTGGCACCACGCAAAGTCAGAGTAGAACCATTAACTGCTGTTACAACACCCTGGGCAGCATCCAGTGTCCCGCCGGGAACGCTGGAACCCGCATCCACTTCCGTGGCCACATACTGGTTGGTACTGAAATTATAACTTCCCAGCGCCAGGGTCGCGGTAGTCACGCCGGCAGTCTGCAGCGCAGTCAATCCTGCACCGCCCACATAAGCTTGCTGGTTAATTTCATAAACAGTAGTACTGGTAGTGTAGATGGTCATGCGGCCGTAAGGATTGCTGCTGTTAGCGGGCGTCCAGAAAGGCGCGATGCCAATGGTGTAGCTGGAGCCGGCAATATCGACGCTGGCCAGAGGGCCACGTAGGCGGATCATGTTATCAATGTTCGGATCCACTTCAGCATCCAGGAACGGCTGCACGCTGACCGTATCGTTGCTGAGATCCACCTGATTCGAAGCATCCAAGTTGAAATCCACATCCAGCAGTCGCGGGATGCCCGGCGCCACATGCAATGCGCCAGTGTTGGTATCCAGATTGATGGTAAGGGTGAGTTTACCGGTGATGGGATTGCCATTCTGGTCCACCGGCGCCACCTGCACGGCACTGCCATTGGCGTCCTGAACCTGAATATCGGCTGTGCTGTAATCGAGAGTGATGCTGCCGCTTACGTAATTGCCCGGCGGCATGGATACGCCAGTAAGGAATTCGGTGAGGTTGCTATACTGTGCGAAATCCACGCTAGTGCTTTGGGGCAACATCTGCACCGTGACCCCATCCGCGCGGGTCAGGGACAAAGCGCTGACATTGACAGTGTAGGTGAGAAAATCCCCTGGGGCATCGGTCATGCCCACATATACGCAGCCCTGAGCGTCCTGTGGTGTGGGATTGGCACAATTGGTAGTGAGCATAGAGTTGGAAGACGAGTCACTGCCCCCTCCGCAACCGGCAAGCGCCAGACCCATGCACAGGGTGATCAGGAGCAGGGTTTTTCCAAAGACAGAGCCCAAAGTGTTCATTGTTGTTGCACCTAGATTGAAGTCTTGGAAGTAGTAACGGTCAAAATGCCGGTAGGTTTACTGAGTAGTAGCAATATCGACGGAAATATTTAATAAAATTACATGGGGTCTGTAGGCAGTCTACCGGGGTATTTTCAGGGTTGCCCCCCGATTCATGGCAGACCGAGCGCGAATTGATTAAAGTACGCAGTGATGGGGAAAAGACAGGATAGTTACCCCGCAAAAATGAAGCTTGCGATATACGCCAATTCACCGGTTCGGCGCCAACACGAGTGTTTAGTAAAGCGGAGAACGCGTGCCAATTACCACCGCCATAGTTCCGGAGATCGGCGACAGCCAGTTTGAGCAGCAGGTCAAAGCGGATCAAACCAATCTGCTGTTTCACTGGGGACGTTGGTTGGATATTTCCGCGGCTATCGCTGCCGTTGTGCTATCCCTGCTATTTTGGGACAACCTGAATCACGGTGTCCTGAAACTCTGGACCGCCTATGTGATCACGATCTGTGCGATCCGCTTCACGATGAGCTGGATATTCGGGCGCTTCACCATCCAAGTGGAGAAACACCGGATCTGGGAGTTAGCCTATCTCCTGGGGACTCTATTACTCGGGATTGCCTGGGGGGTCGCCGGGGGGCTGATATTCCATTCTGACTCCATCATGTATGAGGCATTCATCGCGTTGCTGCTGGCGACCATGGCTGCGATCGCGGTGCCATTGTTCGCTGCGAATCTCCTGCACTACTTCATATTTCTGGTCATCACACTGGCGCCTTTGACGCTGCGGATGCTATATCAATTTACCAATACCAGTCTGATTATCGCCGGTGTGTGTATTGCTGCAGGCGCGCTACTCGCGCTTACAGCCTATCGAACGCATAAACAGTTACTCAAGGGATTGCGCTTGCGTTACTCCTACGCGGGCGTTATGGAAGAGCTTACCAGTCATGTATCTGAACGCACGCGAGTCGAGACACAACTACGCCAGGGTGATGAGCGCATGCGTCGTCAGAGCGATTCCCTGCTGGATCTGGCCCGAGAGTCCAGCATTGCAGCAGGCGATATCAGCGGCGCGCTCCGGGCAATCACCGAGAAGGCCGCCAAGGCCATGCGATGCCGGCGCATCAGCGTGTGGTTTTTGGATGATACAGCCACGGTGCTGCGTTGCATGCACGTGCTCGCGGATGATAAACACGATAACGCGCCGCGTTACCGGTTCGAGGAGAAACAATGCAAAGCACTTTTTGAGGCCATGCGCCAGACGCGTACCTATGCCATATCCGATATCACCAACGATGCGCGTGTCGCAGATATCATGCAAACATATCTGAAACCCAACCACATTACCGCCTTACTGGGCGCGCCCTTCCGGCAGGGTGTGCGGGTACGCGGCATCATCCTGCATGAATATACCGACGGCGAACGTGAGTGGACCCGCGATGAAGCCAGTTTTGCCAGCTCACTCGCGGACTTCGTGGCACTTGCGATCACTGCCTATGATCGGCATACCGCTGAAAATAAATTTCGCGAGCTGGCCAATTATGATCGGCTTACAGGGTTACCTAACCGCTCGCTGTTCATGGACCGTCTGGCGCAGGTACTGTCCAAAGCGCGCCGCACAAAACAGCGAGTGGCTTTGTTGTTCATCGATGTGGACCGTTTCAAGGGCATCAATGATTCCCTGGGCCACCAGGCGGGTGATCTGGTATTGAGGACAATCGGTAAGCGCCTGAGTAACTCATTACGCTCCCCGGACTCGGTTGCGCGTCTGGGTGGTGATGAGTTCACGGTCATTCTCGATGAGTGTGAGAGCCTAGAAGCTATCACCAGCGTCTGCGATCGTCTTTTGGAGACCGTCTTGGAACCCATACTACTGGGACAGACAGAAGCCACATTGAGTTGCAGCATCGGCATCAGCCTGTTTCCGACCGATGGCAAGGATGTGGAGTCGTTACTGCAGAATGCCGATAGCGCCATGTACAAGGCCAAGGATCATGGCCGCAATAACTACCAGTTCTTTACAGAAGACATGCATGCCAAGGCCATGCTGCATCTGTCGCGTGAAAATTCACTGCGTAAGGCACTGCAACGCAAGGAAATGGTATTGCATTATCAGCCGCAATTTGATGTACGCAACGGCGGCGTAATCGGCGTGGAAGCACTGGTACGTTGGCAAGACCCGGAGTGGGGCATGATCTGGCCGGCTGAATTCATACCGCTGGCGGAGGAGACCGGCTTGATTGTCCCACTGGGCCAGTGGGTGCTTAAAGAAGCCTGTCATCAGGCCAAGCACTGGCATAAAGCCATGCACGGCCGACCGTTTCATATTGCCGTGAATCTATCGGTACGGCAATTTGCTGCCGAAGGCCTGTTGAGTTTTGTGCAGGAGGCTTTGAAGGAATCCGGTCTCAAACCGGATGTACTGCAACTTGAGATAACTGAGAGCACGGTAATGCGGGATATCGATGCCAACGTCAAGTTGCTGAAAAAACTCAAGGATCTTGGAGTGCGCATCGGTCTGGACGATTTCGGGACTGGCCATTCATCACTCATGTATCTGAAACGCTTGCCGGTAGATGTACTCAAGATTGACCGGGCATTCGTTGAGGAGATCGCCAGCAGCAACGCTGATACGGCAATCGCCCATTCCATCATTGCACTGGCGGAAGGTCTCAAATTGGATGTGATCGCCGAGGGCGTGGAGACAATTCAGCAGATGGAGCGACTCAAGCATGAGGGCTGCTACAAGATGCAGGGCTTTCTTTTCAGCGCAGCCCTGGACCAGGAGCAATGCGACCGGCTGCTGCGCGGTCAGACTGATTTTGAGATCTGATGCAGATCTCCGTCTATTAAGCCTGTAATTCAAATCGCATGGACAGGTCCACTGCCTGCAGGTGCTTGGTGAGTGCGCCTACAGAGATGTAATCTACCCCGGTTTCTGCCACCACGCGCAGTTGCGCCAGATCGATGCCGCCGGAAGCTTCTAGTTTGGCGCGGCCAGCGGTGATTCGCACGGCCTCGCGCAACTCATTCAGGTCAAAATTATCCAGCAATAGGATATCGGCGCCTGCCGTGAGCGCCTCATGCAATTGCTGCATGTTCTCCACCTCCACTTCCACCGCTAGTTTAATTTTCTGGCGGCGGGCGGCAGCGATTGCGGCACTGATCCCGCCCGCGGCCATGATGTGATTTTCCTTGATGAGGATGCCGTCATACAGTCCCATGCGGTGGTTACGGGCGCCGCCGCAGCGCACCGCGTATTTCTGTGCGCTGCGTAATCCCGGCAGGGTTTTACGAGTATCTAGGATGGTCGCGCTGGTTCCCTTGATGGCTTCCACGAAACGGCGGGTACTGGTGGCGGTGCCGGATAGGGCCTGCAGGAAATTGAGGGCCGTGCGTTCACCGCTCAACAAACCACGCGCCGGTCCTTCGAGACGGCACAGTATCTGATTGATGCTGACAAGATCACCATCCTGTGCTTGCCATTTTATCTGGATGCGTTTATCCAGTTGGTGAAACACATCATTGAACCAGGGGCTGCCGCACAATATTGCCGGCTCGCGAGAGATCACCTGGCCGCTAGCGTGCACGTTAGCATCGATCAAGCCGGCAGTCAGATCGCCGCCGCCGATATCTTCAGCGAGCGCGTAGCGCACACATGTGGAGATATCATCGGGTGGAAAGAATTTCATGCGCGCGGAATTATACGTGGTGATGCGCAACTTGCGTGCTCTGAATTATGGGTTTAGACTTGATCCAGTTATCTAGACTGCGTGTCGATCGTCTTCGGCAGGTTCTGCGGTCTATCCCCGGATAGTGAATCATAAGGAGACGCCCATGACACATGAGTTACCTAAGCTACCCTATGCAATGGATGCACTGGCCCCAAATATCTCCAAGGAAACCCTGGAGTTCCATTATGGTAAACACCACAAGGCGTATGTGGATAAATTAAACAGTCTGATACCAGGCACCGAGTTCGAGAAGGCTTCACTGGAAGACATCATCAAAAAGGCCAAGGGCATCATGTTTAATCAGGCCGCACAGGTCTGGAACCATACTTTTTACTGGCACAGCCTGAGTCCCAAAGGCGGTGATCAGCCACGAGGTGCTCTGGCGGAAGCCGTTAGCAAATCTTTCGGATCGTTCGAGGCCATGCAAAAGGAATTCAGTGACAAGGCCGCTGGGCAGTTCGGCTCTGGATGGGCTTGGCTGGTGAAGAGACCCGACGGCAAGCTGGCGGTCACGCAGACCAGCAACGCGGAGAATCCGCTGACTGGTACCGACAAGCCACTGCTCACCTGTGATGTATGGGAGCACGCTTACTATATCGATTATCGAAATGCCCGCCCGAAATATATTGAAGCCTGGTGGAAGCTGGTGAACTGGGAATTCGCGGCGAATAATCTCCGTTAAATCCATTTCACTGGAATCTTAACCTATGATAATAAGACTTCGCATTTTGGCAGTGATCCTGCTCACGAGCGGCTTAGTGGTTCCATTCACAGGATGCGCTTCCAACAAGAGCTCTGCGCAACCAATGCTGGGTGAGCGCGTTGGCTCGTATATGGATGATTCTTATCTAACCAGCGCCATCAAGACCAAATTGGTGGGTGATATAGCCCTCAAATCATTCGATATCCATGTTCTCACGAAAAATGGTGTGGTGACACTCAGCGGCACATTGCCAAACACCGACCTCAGGGATGAGGCCGTCAGAACCGCCAAGAGTGTGGATGGTGTCAAGGATGTCGTCTCAGAGATCAAGGTTTCAAATCAATAAGAGTCGTGGAGAAGAAATTATGGACGTAATGGACAAGATCAAACAGCAGGTAGACAGCCATTCGGTGCTACTCTATATGAAAGGTACGCCTGATTTTCCGCAGTGCGGATTCTCGGCGCGCACCTCACAGGTGCTGAAGACCCTGGGAGTGGAGTTCGGCCACGTGAACGTGCTGGCGGAACCGGAGATACGCAACAGTCTGCCTAAATATTCCAATTGGCCTACTTTCCCCCAATTATTCGTAAAGGGCGAACTGGTGGGCGGCTGCGACATCGTGGTGGAGATGCACGAAACCGGGGATCTCAAAAAACTGCTGGACGACAAGGGCGTCAAACACACCTGATGCAACCATGCGGCATCACTACAACGGGGCCATTTGGCCCCGTTTGTCATTTCAATCCTTGTAATGATGCCGTCAAAGTTCGTGCTCACTCCTGTTTACGCGCGTACTCAGACTGATCCCGTAGGCTCGAGGCATAGACCGCCTGGAAGCGATTGACGATGATGCAGAACAAATCGGCGGTCTTCTCCGCATCGTATGCCGCGGAATGGGCCGAACCGGTGTCCCAATCCATGCCCATGGCTGCCACCGCGCGTGCCAGCACTGTCTGCCCCACTGCCACGCCAGCGAGGGTGGCGGTATCGAAACTGGAGAACGGGTGGAAGGGGTTGCGCTTGATGTCACTGCGGGCCACTGCGGCATTGAGGAAGCCCTGATCGAAAAAGGCATTGTGGCCCACCAGGATCGCACGCGTGCAGTCATATTGGTGCAGAGCGGTGCGCACTTCGCGGAATATACGCTGCAATGCATCGCGCTCTGGTATCGCCGGCCTTAATGGGTGATGTGGGTCGATTCCGGTGAATGCCAGGGCTTCCGGGTCCATATTAGCCCCCGCGAAGGGTTGCACATGGTATGCGACCGTAGCGCCGCGCTGCAGGTTGCCAGCATCGTCCATGTCCAGCAGAACGGCAGCGATTTCCAGCAGCGCGTCGTTCTTGGCATTGAATCCGCCGGTCTCCACGTCCACCACCACCGGCAGGAAACCGCGGAAACGCTGGGAGAACGGGTGTGGTGCATGGCTATTTTCCATGCGCGCAGCATACGGGATAACGCCCGGACGCGGAACTAGTCAGCAACTGCCCAGTGGATATTTTCGGTGGCACGCAGTGGCACGATCTGCTGCCCGGCAAATGGAAAACTCTCGGGCATAGTCCAGGTTTTTTTGAGCAAGGTGATTTTGGCGTGAGTCCGCGACAGGCGGTAGAAATCCGCACCGTGGAAACTGGCAAAAGCTTCCAGCCGCTCGAGCGCACCTGCTTGCTCAAAGGCCTCGGCATACAGCTCAATCCCAGCCGGCGCGTTGAAGATGCCGGCGCAGCCACAAGCGGATTCCTTGGCCGCACGCGCATGCGGTGCACTGTCGGTGCCCAGAAAGAATTTCGGATTGCCGCTCACCGCCGCCTTTACCAGGGCTTCCCGGTCGAGTTCCTGTTTGAGCACCGGCAGGCAGTAATAATGCGGGCGCAGGCCGCCGTGGAACAGGGCATTGCGGTTGTACAGCAGATGATGCGGGGTGATGGTGGCGGCCAAGTTCTTGCCGGCGGCCAGCACGAAATCCACCGCAGTCCGGGTGGTAATGTGCTCGAACACGATGCGCAGCTGCGGCAGGCGTTTCAGTAGCGGCGCGAGTGTACGCTCGATGAATATCTGCTCGCGGTCGAAAATATCCACATCTGCATCGGTGACCTCGCCATGCATAAGCAGGGGCATATCCAGTTGTGCCATCTTTTCAAGAGTCGTTGCGCATCTGCGGATATCCGTGACCCCGGAATCGGAATTGGTGGTGGCGCCGGCGGGATAGAGCTTCACACCATATATATGTCCGCTGGCCTTGGCTTTGGCAATTTCTTCTGGCTTGGTGCTGTCCGTTATGTATAAGGTCATGAGCGGCTTGAATCCGCTACCTTCGGGCAATGCCTTGAGGATGCGTTCGCGATAGGAAAGAGCAGCCTCGGTCGTAGTCACCGGCGAATCCAGATTCGGCATGATGATGGCGCGCTCGAAGCGCCGAGCTGTGAATGCCAGCACTGCGCGCGACTCTGCGCCGTCGCGCACATGCAGATGCATGTCGTCAGGGCGGGTGATGATGAGTCTGTCGCTCATGGTGACAGCAGTTCTTGATCCAACAGCAAATTCAGGCTGAAGCGTACACCGAAGCCGGTCACGTTACCCGGAACATGCGCGAGGCCGCCCTTGTGTTCGGATGCCGACAGGTCCACGTGCACCCAGGGCAAGGTCGCCGGCACAAAGCGCGACAGGAAGCGGGCCGCCAGGATATGGTCGGCTTCGCCTTCGATGATGCATTGTTTTACGTCGGCGACTTCGCTTTCGATGGCCTCATCGTAATCCGCATCCATCGGAAATGGCCAGACGCGCTCGCCGCTGGCGCGTCCCGCTACCATGACTGGCGACTGCAGCATGATCTGGTTGCAGAAGGCGCCGCTGTAACGCGTGCCGAGGGCGGTGACACAACTGCCTGTAAGCGTGGCGTAATCCAGCAGCAAATCGGGTTCTGATTTGCTGGCCAGCGCCAGGGTATCCGCGAGCACCATGCGGCCTTCCGCATCGGTGTGTACGATCTCAATATTCACGCCATTGGAGGCGGTGATGACATCATTCTGGGTATAGGCCTTGGGTCCAATCTGGTTGCGCGCCATGGCCAGCCAGCAATCCACCCGGAACGGCACCTTGAGCCGGGAGAGCGCCAACAGTGTACCCAGTGCTACCGCAGAACCCTGCATGTCACCGTGCATGCCGAACATGGACTTGGCGGATTTAAGGTTCACGCCGCCGGTGTCGTAGCAGATGCCCTTACCCACGAGGGCAACAGACTTTTTGACAGTGTCTCTTTTCGCAGGCAAATAACTCAGCTGTGCGATACCCGCATCACGGCTGTCGCTACCCTGAGCCACAGCCAGGAAAGCGCCGGCTTTGAGTCTCTTGAGCTGCCTCTCACCCAGGAATCTGAATTTCCAGCCTTCGCGTTTCGCGAGCGTCGCGACATATGCGCGGTAGTCCGTGGGCGTGAGCTTGTTAGCAGGAAGCAGGGTCAGCCAGCGGGCCAGTGCGTTGCCTTCCGCAGCCGCCAGGGTGCGCGCGAACTCCATCTTTTTCGCGAGACCCAGCAGAGTGAGCGATGCAGGCACTGGCCTGTCATCTGCAGATGTCTTGAACACCGGTGGCCTGAATATCGCCGCTGCTGTGGCTGCCACCACTGCTTCAGCTATTAATTGCTGTTGTCCAGTATCCATATCCAAGGTGAGCAGACCGATGTCGCGCGGTTCGGATTCCAGCGCTTTAGTCAGGGTCTTGCGCGCAAGCGTCAGCGATTCAAATGCCGAGGCCTGGTTCTTGACGAATGCCACGACCGCACAGGTGCCACGTGCATTCGGCAGATCGAACCGCCGGGGTACAGGTAAATCCTTGCCGGTAGTGTGGTGCCTTTTCAGCCGCTCTGAATAGGGAAAATCAGGCCAATGCTTTTGGAGGGCGCTTTCCGGCAGCAGTATAATAAGCGCGTCCAGGGCATCCACCCGGCCGATGTTGGCCGCTGTGAGTTCCTGTTTCAGCTCGAATTTTGGCGCCGGCGGTGTCTTCACATGTTATTCCCGAATCTGCCGATGCCGATGATATAGGGCTTCCTGCTCCGCCGAAAGGCGCGGCGGCGTGTGAACCAGAATAAAGACCGACGCTCGCCTGTTCGTGCCACGGTCTTTGAATGTGCCAGTGCTTCCCCGTAATGAAACGCAGCATCGAGGATGATCTTTCCATGGCCAACGATGTCAAAAAACTTCAGGACGGGGATCCGCAAGAGACCCGCGAATGGCTCGAGGCTCTGGCCTCGGTGCTGGACCGGGAAGGCACCGGGCGCGCGCATTTCCTGATTGAGCAACTCATAGACCAGGCCCGGCGTTCCGGCGCCTATCTGCCTTACAGTCCCAACACTGCCTACGTCAACACCATCCCGGTTAACCAGGAACCGCAGTATCCAGGTGACCGTGCCATCGAGAAACGTATCGAGGCATATATCCGCTGGAACGCCATGGCCATGGTGGTGCACGCCAATAAGGAGAACTCCGGGATCGGCGGTCACATCGCCACTTATGCTTCCGCCGGCACATTGTATGAAGTCGGCTTCAACCATTTCTGGCGCGCGCCTTCCAAAGACCACGGTGGCGATCTTGTTTATATCCAGGGGCATTCATCGCCCGGTATCTACGCGCGCTCCTTTCTGGAAGGCCGTTTCAGCAATGAACAGTTGCTCAATTTCCGCCGCGAAGTGGAACGTGATGGCCTCTCGTCCTACCCACATCCTTGGCTGATGCATGACTACTGGCAGTTCCCGACCGTCTCAATGGGACTCGGTCCACTTCAGGCCATCTACCAGGCGCGCTTTATGCGCTATCTGGAACACCGCGGGTTCCTGCCGGAAAGCGATCGCAAAGTCTGGGCGATGCTGGGTGACGGCGAGATGGACGAACCGGAATCCACAGGCGCCATTTCACTGGCATCGCGCGAGAAACTCGATAATCTGATCTTCGTGGTGAATTGCAACCTGCAGCGGCTGGATGGACCAGTGCGCGGTAACGGCAAGATCATCCAGGAGCTGGAGGCGGTGTTCCGTGGCAGCGGCTGGAACGTCATCAAAGTGCTGTGGGGCGGGCGCTGGGATCAGTTGTTCATGCGTGACAAGCATGGCTTGCTGCCCAAGCTGATGATGGAATGTGTTGACGGCGAATATCAAAACTATAAATCCAAAGACGGCAAGTACGTACGCGAAAAATTTTTCGGCAAATATCCGGAACTGCTGGAGCTGGTCGCCAACATGAGCGATGAAGAAGTCTGGAACCTCAACCGTGGCGGACACGATGCACGTAAAGTGTATGCCGCTTACAAGGCGGCGGTGGACAACAAGGGCCAGCCAACTGTAATCCTTGCCATGACCGTGAAGGGTTTCGGCATGGGCAAGGGCGGCCAGGGGGCCATGGGTGCGCACCAGCAGAAAAAGCTCGACGAGAATGCGCTTAAGGAATTCCGCGACCGCTTCAATATTCCGGTGAGCGATGACGACATCGCCAATACACCGTTCGAGCGTCCAGGGGAGGACAGCAAGGAGATTAAATACCTGAAAGCGCAGCGCGCAGCGCTCGGTGGTTATCTGCCACAGCGGCGCACCAAGGCCGAACCGCTAAATGTGCCGGATGTAGATATCTTCAAGAATTTACTCGATGGCACCGGTGATCACCCCATTTCCAGCACCATGGCGCTGGTGCGGATGATCACGGCACTGGTCAAGGACAAGAATATCGGCAAGCACGTGGTGCCGATAGTGCCCGATGAAGCGCGCACCTTTGGCATGGAAGGACTGTTCCGCCAGATCGGCATCTATTCATCGGTCGGCCAGCTGTATGAACCGGCGGATGCCGAGCAGCTGATGTTCTACAAGGAATCCAAGACCGGCCAGATCCTTGAGGAGGGTATCACCGAGGAAGGTTCCATGGCTTCGTGGATCGCGGCCGCCACCGCTTACAGCACCCACGGTGTGCAGATGATCCCTTTCTATATCTATTATTCAATGTTTGGTTACCAGCGCGCCGGCGACCTATTTTGGGCCGCGGGCGACATCCAGGCGCGCGGCTTCCTGGTCGGCGGTACCGCCGGGCGAACTACCCTGGAAGGTGAAGGCCTGCAGCATGACGACGGCCACAACCATGTGATGGTCTCCAACATTCCCAACTGCGTCGCCTACGACCCCACCTATGCCTATGAACTGGCGGTGATCCTTGCGGATGGCATGCGTCGCATGTTCAAGGAACAGGAGAACGTGTTCTATTACCTCACCGTCATGAACGAGAACTACCTGCATCCGGCCATGCCCAAGGGCGCGGAGCAGGGCATCCTCAAGGGCATGTATCTGTTGCGCGCGGGCGGACAGGGCAAGCTGCGGGTACAACTCATGGGTTCCGGCACCATCCTGCGGGAAGTGGAGGCGGCTGCAGATCTGTTGCAGAAGGACTGGAATATAACTGCGGATGTCTGGAGCGCCACCAGTTTCACTGAGCTGCGCCGCGAAGGACAGGATTGCGCACGCTGGAACCTTTACCATCCAGACCAGGAACCGCGCGTTCCCTACGTGACGCAGCAATTGGAGAAACATGCCGGCCCGGTGATTACTGCCAGCGACTACGTCAAGCTATTCGCCGACCAGATCCGCGAATTCGTGCCGCGGCGTTTCGTGGTGCTGGGCACTGATGGGTTCGGCCGCAGCGATACCCGCGAAGGCCTGCGGCATTACTTCGAAGTGGACCGCCGCTATGTGACAGTCGCCGCACTCAAGGCGCTGGCGGATGAAGGCCAGCTGGATGTGAAGAAAGTGAACGAGGCTATCAAGAAATATGGCATCGATCCCAAGAAACCCAATCCGGTAACGGTGTAGGAACGACGCTCACCGTCGCGATGCATGAATCGCGGCGTGTAACGCCGCTCCCACAACATAAAGAGCAACGGCATGGCAAAGACGGTTGAAATCAAGGTCCCGGACATCGGCAGCTTCAAGGACGTGGACGTCATTGAAGTGATGGTGAAATCTGGCGACAAAGTCGAGAAAGAACAGGGGTTGATCACTCTCGAAACCGACAAAGCCGCCATGGACGTGCCTGCACCCTATGCTGGCACCGTCAAGGCTATGAATGTCAAGCAAGGCGACAAGGTTTCCGAAGGTTCGCTGATCCTCAGCATGGAGGTATCCGAATCCGCAGCGCCAGCAAAACCCGCCGCGGCTGCACAGAAATCTTCAGCACCAAGTGCCGCGTCAGCGCCTACTGCCACACCGCGCGCTGCTACTCCTGCGCCACAGTCCCCACCCAAAACTATTCCCGTTATCAGCGGCGTAGTTAACGAAACTGGCTTCGGCAAAGCGCATGCCGGTCCCTCAGTGCGCAAGCTGGCGCGCGAGTTGGGCGTGGATCTTTCGCGCGTGAATGGCAGCGGCCAGAAAGGCCGCATCACCCATGAGGATGTGAAAGCCTACGTCAAGGCCGTGATGCAAGGGGGGATGCAGCCAGGCGGCGGCCTGCCAAAAGTGCCGGAAGTGGATTTCGCCAAGTTCGGTGAAATTGAGATCAAGCCGCTGTCGCGGATTAAGCGCATCTCCGGTCCGCGCCTGCAAGCTGCGTGGGTGAATGTGCCGCATGTCACTCAACACGACGAAGCCGACATCAGCGAACTCGACAACGTGCGTAAAGCGCTCAAATCGGACGCCGAGAAGGTCGGCGCCAAGCTCACGCTGCTGGCCTTCATCGTCAAGGCTAGCGTCGAGGGACTCAAGCAGTTCCCGGACTTCAATTCGTCATTGGATGTATCCGGAGAAAACTTGGTCTACAAGAAATATTTCCACATCGGCTTTGCGGCGGATACGCCCAATGGGTTGGTGGTACCGGTGATCAAGGATGCCGACAAGAAAAACCTATTTCAGGTGGCCAAGGAACTGGGCGAGTTGGCTGCCAAGGCGCGCGATGGCAAACTCAAGATCGACGAGATGCAGGGCGGTACTTTCAGCATCTCCAGTCTCGGCGGCATCGGCGGCACTTCCTTCACGCCCATTGTGAACGCGCCAGAAGTCGCGATTCTGGGCGTCTCCAAGTCGCAGATGAAACCCATCTGGGATGGCAAGGAGTTTCAGCCGCGGCTGATACTGCCGCTGTCACTCTCCTATGACCATCGCGTCATCGATGGCGCATCGGCGGCACGGTTCACAACGTTCCTGTGTCAGGTGTTGTCAGAAGTTCGTAATCTGGTGCTGTAGATGAAGTGCTGCGTAAGGCTGGTAATAATTCCCACTTATTGGAAGGTTTGCAATGCATCATAGCCGTCTCTGCTCAATCATCATTGACTGCAATACCTACGATCTTGATGGCGCTGTGGCTTTCTGGAGTTCAGCGCTCGGCCGACCCATCAATCTTGAGAAGAGCGGTGATCTAGAGAAATACCGTGCACTGGAAACTCCACCCGGCCAGATCAAATGCGAAGTGCAGAAGGTCGATCACCCCAGCCGTGTTCATATCGACATTGAGACCGATGACATCGAAGTTGAGGTCGTCCGCCTCAGCCGCCTGGGTGCGAAAGAAGTGCAGCGTATCAGGCGCTGGGTGGTGATGGAGGCGCCCACCGGCCAGCGATTCTGCATTGTCCCGCCGCAGTTGCCGGATTTTCCCAAGAATGCAAACAGATGGGACTGATCAAGGGTTCCACTTACAAAAAACCGAAGAGCATAAATATGGCCAAGATCATCGAAATAAAAGTCCCGGATATCGGCAACTTCAAGGATGTGGATGTCATCGACGTCATGGTGAAATCCGGCGACACGATTGAAAAAGAACAAGGCCTGATTACCCTGGAGACTGACAAGGCTGCCATGGATGTACCATCGCCTTATGCCGGCACCGTCAAGCAATTAAAAATAAAAAAAGGTGACAAAGCGTCGGAGGGCACCCTTATCCTGACGATTGAAGCGGATGAGACCGCGTCTCCCTCCAAGTCAGGGCCCACTGCTGCAAAATTACAACAAACGGCCGATAAACCAACACCCCCAATACAACCTACGGAGCCCTCGTGGACCCAGAGTTCGACTTCGGCGGCTGAGTATTCCGGCAAAGTCGATATGGAATGTGAGGTGTTGGTGCTCGGTTCCGGTCCCGGCGGCTACAGCGCCGCGTTCCGTGCTGCGGACTTGGGCAAGCAAGTTGTTCTGGTAGAGCGCTATCCTTCGCTCGGTGGTGTGTGTCTGAATGTGGGTTGCATCCCCTCCAAGGCATTGCTGCACGCCGCCAAAGTGATCGAAGAAGCTGAATCCATGTCGGAGCGCGGCATCAGCTTCGGCAAGCCAAAGATTGATACCAACAAGCTGCGTACTTGGAAGAACAGTGTGGTGGGTAAACTCACCGGCGGTCTGGTGACGCTCGCGAAGCAGCGCAAAGTAGTAGTCGTACAGGGTGTCGGGAAATTTATTTCGCCGCATCACCTGACCGTCGAGGGCAAAAACGGCAAGTCGGTAATCCGTTTCGACCAATGCATTATCGCTGCCGGCTCGCAAGCGTCAAAGATCCCCGGATTCCCGGACGATCCACGCATTCTGGATTCCACCGCAGCGCTGGAGCTGGAAGATTTGCCGGAGCGCATGCTGATCATTGGTGGCGGCATCATCGGCTTGGAAATGGCGTGTGTGTATGACGCCTTGGGCGTGAAGATAACCGTGGTGGAACTTACCGATACTTTGATACCGGAAGCCGATCGCGATTTGGTGCGTGTTTTGCAGAAACGCATCGAGAAGCGCTACGAGAAGATCCTGATGGGCGTGAAGGTCGCAAAACTTGAAGCCACCATGCAGGGCATCAAGGCAAACTTTGACGCTAAAGATGCTCCGGTAGCGCAATCCTATGGCCGGGTGTTGGTGGCGGTGGGCCGCCGGCCGAATGGCAAGCTCATCGATGCCGATAAAGCAGGCGTGCAAGTGGACGAACGTGGTTTTATCCCCGTGGACCGGCAACAGCGTACAAATATCCCGCACATCTTCGCTATCGGCGATATCGCCGGCAATCCCATGCTCGCCCACAAAGCCAGCCACGAAGGCAAGGTCGCGGCGGAAGTGGCAGCAGGTTTGAAAGTTGCCAACGATGCGCGCGCCATCCCTTCCGTGGCCTACACCGACCCCGAAATTGCTTGGGTAGGGCTCACTGAGAAGCAGGCCAAAGAACAGAGCATCGAAGTGGGCAAGGGCGCGTTCCCGTGGATCGCCAGTGGCCGCAACCTGTCCCTGGGCCGCGACGATGGCATGACCAAGCTGCTGTTCGATCCCAAGACGGACCGCATCCTCGGCGCCGGCATCGTTGGTACCAATGCCGGCGACCTGATCGCGGAACTGACACTGGCCTTGGAGATGGGCTGTGACGCGGCTGACATCGGGCTCACCGTGCATCCACACCCGACGCTGTCGGAGACCGTCATGTTTGCGGCAGAGGCGTTTGAGGGAACGATCACGGATTTATATATGCCCAAGAAACATTGAACATGAACGGACGAAGTAATAAAAATATTGATCCAGGTTTTTACGAGTCCTACGCGCACTTTTCCCGAACATTGAGAGCTTGGCTGGTGGCCTACGGCGTGGGCGTACCGGTGCTGCTGGTAAGCCAGGAATTCATCGCCATGGCCATCATCAAGGCGGGCACCGGTGGACTGATTACCTGGCTATTTCTTATCGGTGTCGCCATCCAGGTGCTGGCGGCATTGCTTTACAAATACTCCATGGCCTATTTGTACAACAGCGAGGGAGACACGGTATTGAATAATACCTGGCGGGTACAAGCGTCCGAGTGGCTATCCAAGACCATTTGGCTGGAAGCCTTATTCGACGTCACTGCAATTGCGTTGTTTGTATGGGGCACGTTCCTGGTGGTTGCCGCTGTGTTAGGTCAGCACACCTGATTTGCATAGCAGCTTGCTACTGCTCGTATTTTTCAACGATATCCGCACCGCGTGTCTTAGCTTCATTGGGGTTTTCCCCAAACTCCCTTTTTGCACGGCGCTGGCGCAGCAGGTCCCAGCAGCGGTCCAGTTCCACCTGGATGGCCTTGAGCCGGGCCGATTCCTGAGGTTGCATATCCTGCTTACCAAAGAGACGATGTTCCTCATTGACGAGCGATTCGATATGCTTGGTAACATTGCTGTCTTGCATGGCGCACTCCTAGACTAACTGGCCGCATCATGATACTACCGATGCATACTCCCCAATTAAGGATATTCCGATGCTGGAAATGAGGCCCAATTGCGAATGCTGTGACAGGGATCTACCGGCGGATTCCGCACAAGCCATGATCTGCAGCTTTGAATGCACCTTCTGCAAGAAGTGTGCCGAGCAGCGTTTCCTTGGCGTATGTCCTAACTGTGGCGGGGAATTTAGCCAACGGCCTGTACGCCCTGAACGATTGCTGGGAAAATATCCCGTATCTTCGAAGCGGCTGCATAACCACAAATGCGCTGATAAAGTCCAGGCAAAAATGTGAGGCTCGCACCCGTCGCGCTGGCTGGCCGGTATATCACGTTAGAGCCGTTGACCCTTGGGCATCTCGATGGATTGTGTGTGGTCGGTCTGGAAGAATCGTTGTGGCAATGGGTGCCTACCGCTGTGCGCGACCGAGAGGAGATGCGGCTGTATATCGAGACAGCACTAGCGGAACAGAAGCGCGGGGTTTCCCTGCCGTTCGCGACCACGCTCAGGAAGACTAAACAGCTGATTGGCTCAACGCGCTTCGCTAACATTGAAATGGGAAACCGGCGAGTGGAGATCGGCTGGACCTGGATTGGTGTGGCCTGGCAGCGATCGGTAATCAATACCGAGGCCAAGTATCTGATGTTGCGTCACGCCTTCGAGGAATGGCATTGTCTGCGTGTCGAACTCAAGACCGATGCGCTCAACGAGCGTTCCCGCAAGGCAATCCTGCGTTTGGGTGCAAAAGAAGAAGGAATCCTGCGCAAGCATATAGTTACCTCCTCGGGGCGTGTACGGGATACGGTGTACTACAGCATCCTCGACAATGAGTGGCCTTCCGTTAAGGCTGGACTGCAAGCAAAATTGACAGCACTGAATGCAGCGCGAGAGCGAACATGAAAAAATTACCGGAAATATTTGCCAATAACCGTGCCTGGGCAGGGGATATCACCCACAGGCAGCCGGATTTCTTCAAGCGACTGGCTGAACAGCAAAATCCGAAGTACCTGTGGATCGGCTGTTCCGACAGCCGCGTACCCGCCAACGAGATCATGGGCCTCATGCCCGGCGAGGTATTCGTGCACCGCAATGTGGCCAACGTAGTGGTACATACGGACTTGAACTGCCTGTCGGTCATCCAGTATGCGGTGGACGTGCTCAAGGTTCAGCACATCATCGTCTGCGGACATTACGGCTGTGGCGGCGTGCAGTCGGCCTGGAAAGGCGCACAACTGGGTCTGATCGACAACTGGCTGCGGCATGTGCAGGACGTTCGCGAGCTGCATATGGGCGCCATCACGGCCATCAAGGATGAAAACCGGCAATTGGATAAGTTGTGCGAATTGAATGTGTTGGA
>Ga0307373_10003579_pt1 | contig 26938 bp, 22 predicted proteins | sample OX2MG_FD_202534 | JGI IMG/M metagenome (GOLD analysis project Ga0307373, IMG submission 202534) | Soil microbial communities from Risofladan, Vaasa, Finland - OX-2 | ecosystem: Environmental > Terrestrial > Soil > Coastal area > Acid sulfate soil | place: Finland: Risofladan, Vaasa | collected...
ACTCGACGCCTCCCGCCTGGAACCTGACAGAGTTGCAACAGGCTCTTGCTCACCCTGGGGGCTGAGGGAAGCCAACCGTCCGCCCCGTCGTCTACTGCCGGAGATCCGTGAGCCCCCTTACCGTTGGATCAACCCCCGTTCTGACCTTCGGATGGACCTTCGGCCCTACTCCTGTCGCCGTCGGGCCCCCAGGATGAGATCGAGAGATCGATCGGTCTCACTAGGGCACTGAGGGGTTGGACGATGACGGTACGACTGGCGATCAATGGGTTCGGACGCACGGGTCGGTCCTTCTTGCGGGCCGCGCTTGCTCCTGCGCACGACTTCGAGATCCTGGCGATCAACGATCTTGGTTCGCCCACCGCGCTCGCCCGGCTCTTCGCCAGAGACTCCGTACACGGGCCTTACTCAGAGGCCGTCCGTGTCGAAGGCGCAACGATGATCGTCGGCGAGCGCCGCATCACGATGCTGGCCGAGCCCGCCGCCAAGGGCCTCCCTTGGGCCGAGCTCGGTATCGATGTCGTGGTTGAGTCGACCGGCAAGTACACCAAACGGGAGAAGGCAGCCGAGCACCTCGAAGCAGGTGCCACCCGTGTCGTGATATCCGCGCCGTCCGACAACCCGGACGCGACATTCGTGATTGGGGTGAACGAAGATCAGTTCGATCCGGAGCGGCACTTCATCATCTCCAATGCCTCTTGCACGACGAATTGCCTGGCCCCCCTGGTCAAAGTGCTCGATGACGCTTTCGGCCTCGAAGACGGCTTCATGACAACCGTCCACGCGTACACCGACGACCAGAGCCTCGTCGACGCTCTCCACAAGGACCCCCGGCGGGCACGCGGCGCCGCGATCAACATCGTGCCGACCACCACCGGCGCGGCCAAGGCCACCGGACGTGTGCTCCCGAGCGTGGCAGGAAACCTCGATGGCCTGGCCCTGCGCGTCCCGGTTCCCGATGCCTCGATCACTGATCTGGTTGCGAACCTGCGCGCCACGCCAAGCGTCGTCGAGATCAACGACGCCTACCGGGCTGCCGCCGAGTCAGGACGGCTCCTCGGAGTCCTCGAGTACTCCGAGGAGCCGCTCGTGTCGAGCGACATCATCAACTCAACGGCGTCGTGCGTCTTCGATTCGGAGCTCACGATGGCGCACGGTCACCTCGTCAAGGTCCTCGGTTGGTACGACAATGAAACGGGCTATTCGAACCGGCTGGCCGATCTGGCAGCGCTCGTCGGCGTTGCGCCCAAGCGCTAGTCGCAGCCAGCGAGAGAGACCCATGTTCCAGGTTCGTTTCCACGGCCGGGGTGGTCAAGGCGTCGTCACGGCAGCCGAGATCCTCTCGATGGCAGCCTTCGCTGAAGGTCGTCACGCTCAGGCCTTCCCGAGCTTCGGGTCGGAACGGATGGGCGCACCGGTGGTCTCGTTCTGTCGCATCGATGACCGGCCCATCCGCACTCGCGAGCCGGTCATGGTGCCGGATGCGCTGATCATCCAAGACGTCACGTTGATCCACCAGGTGGACCTGTTCGCTGGACTCCCGAAGGACGGATATGTCCTCGTCAACGCGTCACAGGACTTTGACGAGCTCCAATTCGGAGAATTCTTCAACGATTTCCGTCGCGACCGCCTACGCACCTGCCCGGCAACGGAGATCGCCCTCACGCAGCTCGGCCGGCCGTTGCCGAACGCGGCCATGCTTGGCGCCTTTGCCGCCCTCACCGGCGAGATCACACTCGAAGCGATTGACGCGGCGATCCGGCAGCGATTCTCGGGGACAGCCGGTGAGCACAATGTCGCCGCCGCTCGAGCGGCCTTTCACTTCGTCACGCTCGAGGAGGAGGGACTTACCAGTGCGTCGACAGATTGAGGGCTCTCGTGCGGTGGCAGAAACAGTGGCCCTTTGTCGGCCCGAAGTCATATGTGCCTATCCGATCTCGCCCCAGACGCACATCATTGAGGCGCTCGGTGCGATAGTGAAGTCGGGCCAGCTCTCGCCGTGCGAGTTCATCAACGTCGAGTCCGAATTCGCGGCGATGTCCGTTTCGATCGGCGCTTCCGCCACGGGGGCTCGGGCGTACACCGCGACCGCGAGCCAGGGACTCCTCTTCATGATCGAAGCGGTGTACAACGCCGCAGGTCTGGGTCTGCCGATCGTGATGACCCTGGCGAATCGGGCAATTGGCGCGCCCATAAACATCTGGAACGACCACAGCGATGCCATGGCCGCCCGGGACGCCGGCTGGATCCAACTCTTTGCCGAGACGAATCAGGAGGCGGCGGATCTGCACATTCAAGCCTTCCGCCTGGCCGAAGATCTCTCCCTACCGGTCATGGTGTGTATGGACGGCTTCATTCTCACTCACGCCGTCGAGAGCGTCGACATGCCTGAGCAAATGGACGTCGACGCCTTCCTTCCACCCTACGAGCCGCGCCAACTTCTCGACCCGAACGACCCCGTCTCCATCGGCGCCATGGTCGGCCCAGAGGCCTTCGAGGAGGTCCGCTACCTCTCGTACCTCCGCCAACTCGACGCCCTGGAACGCATTCCGGTCCTGGCCGGCGAATTCGCCGCTTCCTTCGGACGCGCAAGCGGCGGCCTGCTCCACTGCTACCGGACCGAGGACGCCGAAACCATCGTTGTTGCACTCGGATCAGTCCTCGGGACGATCAAGGATGCTGCCGACGCGCTCCGAGCAACCGGTCAGCGTGTCGGCGTCCTCGGAATCACATCGTTCCGGCCGTTCCCCCACGATGCGGTTCGCGACGCATTGTCCGGGGCCCGCAGAGTCGTCGTCGTGGAAAAGGCGTTCAGCGTGGGATTCGGAGGCGTGCTCTCGACCGATGTGGCGATGGCGACACACGACGCAGACCTGTCGCTTCGCACGGTGATCGCAGGGTTGGGCGGCCGAGCCATCACCCAGCGCTCGATTGAGAGCATGCTCGCTGACGCGATAGATGGCCGGCTGGAAGCCCTCACCTTCCTCGATCTCGACCAAGGGATCATCGAGCGAGAGCGCGCACGGATGGCCGGGACGAAGCGATCGGGACCAACGGCCGAGAACGTCCTCCGCGACCTCGGCACCGTGGCCTCTCGGATCGGTTGAGGAGATGTCATGAAGAGCCAACCCGTACGCTTCTACCAAGTCGGCAGCTTCGCCGTCGGCAACCGCCTCGTCGACAAGGAGGAGCGGACCGTACAGTCCGACGCAAGTCGGAGCAACGCTCTCGACTCAGGGCATCGAGCCTGTCAAGGGTGTGGTGAGGCGCTCGGCGCTCGCTATGCACTCGATGCCGCCATGCGGGCGACAGGTGGCCAGCTCATCGCCGTCAACGCGACCGGCTGCCTCGAGGTCTTTTCAACCCCCTACCCCGAGACGTCGTGGCAGGTCGCTTGGCTCCACTCGCTCTTCGGGAACGCCCCTGCGGTGGCCACCGGTGTCGCCGCGGCGTTGAAGGTCAAGGGAAAGCGCGACGTGCGCGTTGTCGCCCAGGCGGGTGACGGCGGGACGGTGGACATCGGCTTCGGCTGTCTCTCGGGGATGTTCGAGCGCAACGACGATGTGTTGTTCATCTGCTACGACAACGAGGCCTACATGAACACCGGCGTTCAGCGTTCTGGCGCCACGCCGCCGGCAGCGCGTACCGCGACGACCGAGGCCATCGGCTCCGAGCCGGGCAATAGCTTCGGACAAGGCAAAGACCTTCCCCGTCTCGCCATGGCCCACGGTATTGCCTATGTCGCGACAGCGACGGTTGCCGACCTGCATGATCTCGAAGCCAAGGTCGAGCGGGCCATGGAGTTCCACGGTGCCCGCTACCTCCACATCCTCGTTCCTTGCCCCCTGGGCTGGGGTTCCGCCCCCTGCGACACCATCCTCATGGCGCGACTCGCCCACGAAACCGGGCTCTTTCCGGTCTTCGAAGCCGAGTACGGCGTGGTCACCGCCGTGTCTTCCATTCGCCGCTACACGCCCGTCGAGTCCTACCTGTCGATGCAAGGTCGCTATGCCCACCTCTTCGGTGAGGGTGGCCGACCCGACATCGTGGCCCGCATCCAGGCCATCGCTGACCGCAATATCTCCACCTTCGGCCTTCTCCAAGAGTCGGTGGTCGGTGTGGGCCCAGAGACGGGGAGCCAATGAAGAAACTTCCGTTTGCGATCACGCTCGAAGTTGGGTCGAGTCACGCCAACCGGACCGGCTCGTGGCGGGTCGAGCGGCCCGTCTACGTCGACCGAGTTCCGCCCTGCAACAATGCCTGCCCTGCAGGGGAGAATATCCAACATTGGCTCTACGACGCCGAGCCTGGCGACTATGAGACAGCCTGGCGCCGTTTGGTCGAGGACAACCCGTTGCCCGCCGTCATGGGCCGCATCTGTTACCACCCTTGCGAGACCGCCTGCAATCGGGCTCAGCTCGACGAGGCGGTCGGGATCAATGCCATTGAGCGCTTTTTGGGCGATCTCGCCATCGAGCGAGGCTGGACACTACCCCTAGCCGGCATCGCGACCGGCAAGCAGGTGCTCGTCATCGGAGGCGGACCCTCCGGGCTCAGCGCGGCATACCACCTGCGCCGCCTGGGCCACGAAGTCCGACTCGTTGACTCCGCGCCAAAGCTTGGCGGCATGATGCGCTATGGCATTCCCGCCTACCGCCTTCCCCGGGCCGTCCTCGACGCGGAGGTCGAGCGCATTGTCGCCCTCGGCATCGACGTCGAACTCAATCACACTGTCTCCGACGTCGAGCGCGAGCGACGAGAGGGGGGATTCGACGCTGTCTTCTTGGCCGTCGGCGCCCAGCTCTCTCGACGGGTCGAGATCCCGGCAGGCGACTCCTCGCACATCCTCGACGCCGTATCGCTTCTGCATCGGGTGGCCGAGAACGATCCCCCCCTGCTCGGCCGCCGCGTCGCGGTCTACGGCGGAGGGGATACCGCCCTCGACGCGGCGCGCACCGCACGCCGTCTCGGTGCCACGGATGCCGTGATCATCTATCGTCGCAGTCGGGAGCGCATGCCTGCTCATGCAGATGAGCTCGAGGAAGCCATCGTCGAGGGCGTGACGGTACGATGGCTCTCTACGGTCAGCCGCGTCGAAGACAATCGGATCATGCTCGAAAAGATGCGGCTCAATGAGGAAGGCTTCCCGGAACCGACCGGGGTGTTCGAGGCACTCGACGCAGACGTATTGGTGCTCGCCGTCGGCCAGGACACCGACCTCTCACTCCTGGAGGAAGAATCAGACATCGCGATCAAAGACGGCGTGGTCGAGGTCTCGCCGGCAATGATGGCGAGTCCCAAAGGCATCTTCGCCGGTGGCGACGCTGTTCCCTCTGAGAGGACTGCGACCGTGGCTATCGGCCACGGCAAGCGAGCAGCCCTCGGCATTGACGCCTACCTTGCCGGCCACGATCTTGTCGATCCGCCCCGCGGCGAGCTAGCGACGTTTGCCCACCTCAATACCTGGTATTACGCGGATGCTCCACGAACGCACCGCCCCGAACTCGAGGTGGCCCGGCGCCAGGGAACCTTCGATGAGATCGTAGGAGGCCTTACCGAAGCGACCGCCCTCTTCGAGGCTCGGCGCTGCTTGTCATGCGGCAACTGCTTCGGGTGCGACAACTGCTTCGGCGTATGCCCGGACAATGCGGTGATCAAGTTCGGTGAATGGGAGAAATATGAGTTCAATTACGATTTCTGTAAGGGCTGTGGCATCTGTGCTCGAGAGTGTCCCTGTGGTGCGATCGCAATGATCCCTGAGCAGACCTGATTCATGAAGACGTGCGCTCGACAGTGGAATACTCGTCCCTTGCTCGCCACCGCTTTCCATGCCAATCCAACGCCTCGAGTGTTCCCTTCATGACTCTCAAGAAGGAGGAAGGTCCCTTCGTTCTCACCCGAGAAGAGGCGCATGTGCCGAGCCTCGAAGATTTGCCACCGGTCGCAGGTCGCCATGTCCTCGTCCGGGCCGATCTCAATGCCCCGTTGCGCTCGAAGCCGGGAGGTGGCTACGAGGTCGCCGACGACTTTCGTCTTCGATCGTCGGTCCCAACCCTGCAATGGTTGCGCTCCAACGGAGCAATCGTGACCGTATGTAGCCACCTGGGGCGCCCGAAAGGCAGGGTGGACCCTCGTTACGCCATGGCACCGGTCCGCGAGGCGCTCACGGCAATGGTGCCAGAGATCACCGTTATGGAGAACTTGCGCTTTGATCCTGGCGAGGAAACGAACGATCCCGCGTTCGTGCGCCGCCTGATCGACGGGTTCGATTACTACGTCAATGACGCCTTCGGCGCCTGCCATCGGAATCACGCGTCGATCGTGGGACCGCCGGCTCACATGCCGAGTGCCGCCGGACGGTTACTGCATCGTGAGGTGGAGGTGCTCTATGGCATCTTGATCGATCCCGCGAGGCCCTTTGTCGCCGTGGTGGGTGGCGCGAAGGTGGCCGACAAACTCGGGGTGCTGCGCTCCCTTGGCCAACGGGTCGACCACCTCTTGCTCGGCGGTGCCATGTGCTTCACTTTTCTCGCTGCGCTCGGACATGAAGTCGGCGCGTCACGCGTCGAATCCGAACTCTTCGGAGAGGCTCGATCTCTCCTTGGTCTGCACCCTCCACCCGAACTCCCGAGCGACCTCATAGCCCTCTCTCCGGAGGGGGAGCTGGGGAGCAGCACCGATCCGACAGGCGCTGTACGCCCGTTCGAGCTCGATCTCCTACCGGGTTGGCAGGGTGTCGACATCGGTCCGGCCACCTGTGCCAGCTTCGCCGAGGTGATCGCAGGCGCCCGTACGATCCTGTGGAATGGGCCCATGGGCGTGTTTGAGGACGCTCGGTTTGCAATGGGGACCCGAGCCATCGCCGAAGCTGTGGCTTCGTGCCCAGGGTTCAGCGTCGTTGGCGGGGGCGAAACCACCGCGGCACTCCACGAGTTCGGTCTCGAAGGCAATATCGATCACATCTCAACCGGCGGGGGCGCCACCCTCGAGTTGCTCGAGAAGGGGGATCTACCCGGACTCGCCGCGCTGCGGGCGAGCCGTGCCACTCAGGGCAGCTAGGAAGCGACTCCGAAGAGTCTCACACGCCGCCTCGAGCGATCGGTGCCATCAGGACTGCCTTCAGCCGCCTCGACGGTCCTCCAGCTCCAGTACTTGGCGAGTCGTCTTGAGCACGCTGTCCGGGTTAAGACTCATAGAGTCGATTCCGAGCTCGACGAGGTATTCGGCCATGTCCGGATAGTCCGACGGTGCCTGTCCACAAAAGCCTGAGTGGATCCCATTACGGCGACAGCCTTCGACGGCCAGCCGGATCATCTCCTTGACCCCGTCGTCGCGCTCGTCATAGTCGAACGCGACGATCTCACTGTCGCGATCGACTCCAAGCGTAAGCTGGGTGAGGTCGTTCGAGCCGATCGAGAAGCCATCGAAATGCTCGGCAAAGCGGTCGATCAAGATGACGTTGTTGGGGATCTCACACATTGCGTAGACTTCTAGCCCGTCCTGCCCACGTGTGAGCCCGAGTTCGGCCATACGTGCGAGCACCTGCTCCGCTTCGGCGACACGCCGGACAAACGGAAGCATGAGTATGACGTTGGTGAGCCCCATCTCCTCGCGCACCCTCTTCATCGCCCTGCACTCGAGTGCGAACCCCTCGGCGTACGAGGGATGTGCGTAGCGCGACGCACCGCGAAAGCCAATCATCGGATTGTTCTCTGTCGGTTCGAAGTCCGCTCCACCGAGGAGACTGGCGTACTCGTTGGTCTTGAAATCTGACATGCGCACGACGACGGGCTTTGGCCAAAATGCCGCTGCGATCGTCCCGATCCCTTCCGAGAGCCGCTCGACGAAGAATCGCTCACCGTCGGGGTAGTGACGAGTCAACCGTGCGAGGGCGGCGCGATCCTCCAGGTTGCTCACCTTCTCGGGGTGCAAGAGCGCAAGCGGGTGGGCGCGAATCGACTCAGTGATGATGAATTCCATGCGCGCCAGACCGACGCCGTCGTTGGGCAGGAGGGACGTCTTGAACGCGAGATCGGGATTACCAAGGTTGATCATGATCTTGGTCTTCGGCCGACGAAGGTCCCCCACCTCGCTGCGTTCGACATGGAAGGCGACCTCCCCCCGGTAGACGTATCCTGTGGCACCTTCCGCACACGAGACCGTCACGGACGTACCACTCGGCACGGCAGTCGTAGCGTTCCCCGCTCCGACCACGGCGGGGACGCCCAATTCCCGGGCGATGATCGCAGCGTGACAGGTACGTCCACCGCGATTGGTCACGATCGCAGACGCCGTCTTCATCACGGGTTCCCAGTCCGGACTCGTCGAATCCGCCACGAGAACCTCACCTGGTCGAAACTCCGAGAGACGCGCCACATTCTCGATGACGCGCGCCGTTCCCGCTGCGATCTTCTCTCCGACTGATCTACCCTCGGCGATGGCGTCGTGGCGGCCCCCTTCGAGCACGTAACTCTCGTAGACCGACGCCTGGCGCTGGGAGGCGACCGTCTCTGGTCGTGCCTGGACGATGTAGAGCTTGCCGTCGACACCGTCTTTCGCCCATTCCACATCCATCGGTCGTCCGTAGTGAGCCTCGATAGCGATGGCGCTATCGGCCAGTTCGAGAACGTCGGCATCACTCAGGCAGAATTGCTCGCGGTCTATCTTCGGTGTCGGGACGTTGCGCGTGGTGTACTTGGTCTCCCCTTCGACAAGGACCAACTTCACCGCCTTGTCGCCGAGCCTTCGGCGTAGCACGGCGCGGTGTCCGGCCAGGAGGGTCGGCTTGTGGACGTAGAACTCGTCGGGGTCGACCGCTCCCTGCACGACGTTCTCCCCGAGTCCGTAGGAGCCTGTAACGAACACGACGTCGCGAAATCCCGACTCGGTGTCCAACGAGAAGGTCACGCCGGCGGACGAGAGATCCGAACGCACCATCTTCATCACACCGATCGAGAGCCCAACTTGGTAGTGGTCGAAGCCCTCGTCAATGCGGTAGTGGATGGAACGGTCGGTGAAGAGGCTGGCGAAGCATCGCCGGCACGAGTCGAGCAAGCTCTCTTCGCCCCGCACGTTCAAGAAGCTGTCCTGTTGGCCGGCAAAGCTCGCGGTCGGCAGGTCTTCGGCCGTCGCCGAAGAACGCACCGCAAGGCTTACGTCCTCACCGTATTCGGCCTGGAGGCGCCGATAGCCCGCCAGAATCTCGGCCGCAAGATCGTCGGGTAACCCCGCGCCGTAGACGATCTCCCGAGCCCGTTTGCCTCGGCGAGCCAGGTCGGCTACATCGCTCGGGACCAGATCGTCAAGAGCCTCGTGAAGGGCCTTAACGGCCCCGGTTTCTTCAAGCATGTAGCGATAGGCCGCGGCGGTGACCGCATAGCCGTGCGGTATCCGCACTCCCTTGCCGGAGAGCTTCTGGTACATCTCGCCTAGTGAGGCATTCTTCCCCCCGACCGAAGAGACGTCCTCGATGCCGAACTCCTCGAAGAACTTGACGTAGACGGGCTTGGTCATGATCGTTACTCCTCAAATTGCGATGTCGATGACCCGAGTGTTGGGATGGCAAGCCGTGCAATCGGTCCAAATCCCATTCTTCTCGCCTTCGTTATCAGCTGAAGTTGCCCGGGGACGACAACATTCGACCTCTTCTCAGGGTGGATGGGTCACGCAAATGGCGATAGGGCCATAGGTCCCACAGCGGGGTGAACAAGCTGGACGCTCCCGACCGCACCCGAGCGCCACCGGCTCTTGGCTGTCGCCGCGCGCACTCGTGGAATCGGGCAAGTTCAGACGGACGGATCTGCCCAACTGCGCAGGGGTTGCAATAGGGGCGTCTTCTTACGCTGATGGCGCGACATGCGTCGAAGAATGTCGTCCAGGACCACCATGGCGGAATCGATATGGGGTCCTTTGTTGAGCATGACGCACTCGGCTCGTTGGCCCATTGCCGCATCGGTAACCTCAGCCCTGGACGGTTTGCCGGTGCGTGCCAATTGGTCGAGAACCTCGGTTGCCCAGATCACTGGGAGGTGTGCGGCCTCGCACAGCCAGAGAATCTCCTCTTGCACCTCGGCGAGACGTTCGTAACCAGCCTCCACCGCCAAGTCACCTCGGGCGATCATGACTCCGACGAGTCGCGAACGCATGGCGTGAAGCAAGATCTCTGGCAGGCGGGCAAACGCCGCAGTCGTTTCGATCTTGAGAACCAGTCCCAGGTGTTCGGCCCGGACTCTCTTGAGGTACCTATGTATGTCATCGACGTCGCTCTCGTGGCGCACAAATGAGACGGCGACCATGTCGGCATGCGCCGCCGCGACTTCGAGCAAGGGAAGGTCGGCATCGCTCACCGCAGCGGCCACCAGATCTGTGTCGGGCAGATTTATCCCCTTTTCAGACCGAAGCCGCGAACCTTTCGCACCGGCTGTAAGGATCCGGACATGGAGTTCGTCGGGGGTGGCATCCTCGATAATGCCAGCGACCTTGCCGTCGTCGAGGAGGATTCGATGGCCCTTTCTTGCGGAAGCGAAGGCGGCTGGGAACGTGCACCCGATCCGGGGGCATCCCGGCTGCCCGTGGCGCCACGGCACGGCCGGATGAAGATCACGGGTCAACACGAGGGTGTCCCCGACGCGCAGTAGGTGAAACTGCGGGATTCTTGCCAGTTCACCGACGTGGGTCACGTCGCCGTGGCAAGACAGCGCGACGCCGGTCTCCAGATAGGTCGTGTCCCAAATTTGCGCTTCGCAAGTCCCGAGCCCTGTCCCGATGACCCGTAGCTGACGGTGTGAGCCTCGCGCATCGACGAAAATGATCTTGTCTCCCGGCTGCCGGCGCGCAATCCACGATGATGAATCCACTGGCAGCAGCGTCCCGCCATTAGCAGGCATGGAATGTCCGGTCAGTGTCGTCACAGCTGGCGTGATCGGCACACCTCGGAGATCGCGCTCGGGCCGCAGCTTCACGATCTGTGGCCCCTCATGAAGTGGACCGGTTCGCAACTTGGGCCCGGGGAGATCCATGGAGATTCGACACGATCGACCGATTTCCGCCGACGCCTGGCGCACGTGGCGCGCCATGCGCTCCCACGCTGCGGGGCCATCGTGAGCGCCGTTGATGCGGGCAACGTCCATGCCCAGTGAAACGAGGTGCTTGACCATGGGATAGTCGCCGGCCGCCTCGGTGGGAAGGGTCACCATGATCCGAGGCACCCGGCCCCGAGGCCGGGGACCAAAGAGCGCGTCAGTATTGTCGTCGAGGGCCGCACGACCTTCTTCGAACGTCTGGATCGCTGGTCCAAAACTGGGCGCGGTTCCGTCGACTGCGGCGCGGACGCTCTCCACGGTAGCCAGAACGTGAGGCTCGCATCTGCCGAGCGACGAGAGGCCACGTGCACCCAACCAGCGCTGTAGCTGGCTGATATCGCCTCGTCGGAGCGCGAGATAGTCCACCAGATTCACGGCATCACGAAGGTGAGCGACGTGTACCGCCTCGATGTCCGGCGCGCGGCGCTTCTCCATTTGACGTATGTGATCTTCCAACCCGGCAAGCTCCGCGCTTATCGCTGCCCGGTCAATCTGCTCGCGTTGGATCTCGTCCGAAACCACTATTCCAACCCTATGTGCGCTCCCGCAGGTCCACTAGGGCGGGAGGACCCTTGGGCGCGACAACGGATGATCTCCACGTGGCCGAACCGTGAACGATGTGTGAACGAGTTGCCAACCCCTCGCCAAGTGCCACGACTGCCCAGCCGAGGCCTGCGTCAGCTCCTCAGGATGCGTAGCGGCGGCATGACCTCGCCGGCGAACTCCTCGCGTTCCGCCGGCGGTAGCGCCGTCACGAAGAAGTCGAGTCCGAGCTCAACGAGCTCGCCGATTCGGTCGACGACGTAGGACGGCGGTCCACCGATCCCGAACCAGTCACCGAACTCCTCGTCGCAGGCCGCCGTATTCGGATTCTGCGCCGGCGCTCCGGGGTGGTGGTAGCGGTAGTCGTAGGTGTCACGGAGGTCCGAGGTCACTCGGCGCATGATCTCGGGTTGCTGGGACAGGTCGTTCCCCTTGAACGACGACATGTGCGCCCATCCGGCCGTCCTCGGCCGGATGGCCTCGCGTCCGGTCGCCCGATCGGTGGTGATGGCCACCGGGAGGAAGGCGCCGATACGGACATCGTCCCGTGATCGCCCCGCCTCGCCAAGTGCTTCATCGATAATCTTCAATGCCCAGGTGATCCGGTCCGGGTTGGCGCCGACGCTGAGACCGATCCGGTCGGCCAGACGGGCGGCGACCGTGATGGCACGTGGCCCACTGCAGACCATCTGGATGGGCACGGGGTCGAAGGCGAGGCCGGCGGCCCATTCGAGCCGGCTCGTGAGTTCGCCGAACGTGACATCCTTCTGGTGCAGATACGAGCGGAGGATGCCGAGATCGCGTTCGAGCTCATTGATGTGCTGGGGGCGCTTGCCGACCACGGCAACGGCCGAATCACCGCTCGCCACCCCGCAGATGGCCCGGCCGCCGCTCAGCAGCTGGATCGGCAAGATGCCGGAAGCGATGACGCCGGGATTGCGGGTGACGAAGGTGAGGGGTCCGCACAGCAGTTTGATCCGATCCGTCGAATGGACGGCGTCGCGCATCTCACCGAGGCAGTCCGGCACCCTCGTGTGGTTCTCGCTGAACATCTGGAAGTCGAAGCCGAGCTCCTCTGACCGCCGCGCCATCTCGGCACCGGTGAACGGCGGATAGAAGCCGGTCGTGCCGAACTCCAGTGGCCGGAGGGATGAATCCCCACGTAGTGCCATCTCGGACAACCCCCTCACCTCTCGACCATCGCGCCGGTCAAGCGGACTGCTTGACGGGATCAGCAGATCAGCCGGTGCCTGCGGCCGGCGGCTGGAGATCGTAGAGCCGGGCGTAGTTGTCCCACAACACCTTTCGCTTCGTCTCTTCGGCGAAGGGCAGCTCGAGGAACGACTTCGTCGCATGCGGGAACTTCGAGTCGGCGTGTGGGTAGTCAGTCGAGTAGACGACGTTGTCGTCTCCGAAGGCGTCGAAGTAATACTTCGCCGGCTCCTCGTCGGCTTCGCAGGAGACGAAGCAGTTCTCGACGAAGTACTCTGACGGCTTGCGCTTTAGCTCCGGTGCCTCGTACCTTCCTGTCCACTCCCAGTGCTCGTCGAGCCGGTAGAGCATGAACGGCGCCCAGGAGCAGTTGCCCTCGAGGAGGCCGACCCGGAGCTCCGGGAAATGCTCCAGGATGCCTCCGGAGGTCAGCGAGGTCGTCACGAACATGATCCCGAGCGGCTGGTTGAAGGGATGCCAGAGCATCATCTTGTCGAGGTGCTCGCCGAAGGAGAAGTCCGGCTTCGTAACTCCACCCCCGTGGAAGCAGACCGGCACGCCCAGTCGGATGGCCTCCCGCCAGATTGGGTCGTAGACCGGGTCGTGCCACGGCCGGCTGTCGACCAGGCCGGGGCTGATGAAGGCCGCCTTGAAGCCGCGCTCGACGTTTCGGGCCAGTTCGTCGACCGCGGCGGCAACGTCGTGAGGCGCCAGCATGGCCGCACCGAAGACTTGGCCCGGCCGTTCGCACTCGGCCACGAAGTCGGCCATCCAGTCGTTGTAGGCGGCGGCGATGGCCGTGGCGAGGCCCGGCTCGAGACCCTTCGGCCCGACGTGGTGACTGCTTGGGAGGGAGATGACGAAGAGGCCCCGGCTCGGAAAGAGGACTGTCGAGTCGAGGTGCTCGGTCTCCATGGCCAGCACCTGTGACCGGGCATCCCAGCCCCGCTCCTCGGACTGGCGGAGCGCCGCTTCCTGCGTCGGGTTGTACGGGTTACCGGTGGTCGACGCGGCGCCTCGCTGCGGCTGGATGACGCTTTTCAGCTTGACCCGCATGTCACGGTCCGAGTCCTCGAGACCGATCGGGGTCAAGAGACCCCAACTCGGGTCCATGTAGCGCTGCCACAGGTCGCCCGGCTCCATGACGTGCATGTCGCTGTCGGCGACCAACCACCCGTTGATGGCCATCTCGCCCCCCTTTTGTCGTCGCCAGCATATCAGCGGAGGGAAAAAGACGGAATGGGCCGGCGCTTCTTACGGACCACCATCCACCGGATTCACTGTCCTCCAGCCGGCCACCTGGAGCCTGCTTCGCCAGACTCCAGACTTCATGGGTGAGCAACGCCTCGAAAGGTACCGGTGATCGCGATGCAATCTGTTAGATGACACCTTCCTCGCGCAGCTGGTCCAACTCGCTCAGGGTGTGGCCAAGTGACATCAGGACCTCATCAGTGTGCTCTCCAAGCGCCGGAGCAGAGCGCACGGAGAAGACTTCGCCAGGTACCCGAATGGGACTCCCGAGCGTAAGGAAAGATCCGAGTGTCGGATGCACCTCGTGGAGAAGCATTCCCCTCGCCATCAGATGTGGGTCTTCGGCGATTTCATCAAACCGCAACGCCGGTCCCATCGGAATGTCGTGTTGAGCAGCAATCTCCACCCATTCCTGTTGAGATTTGGTGTGGAATGTCACCTGGAGCTCATGACGTAGAACATCATCGTTGAATCCGAAGTCAACAGCCTGTTCGGAGTCATGGCTGCCCAGCAAATCCTCACGATCGCTTACCAGACAGAACTTCTTCCAGAACTTGTGTTCAATGCAACAAAAGAGAATGTACTTCCTGTCTGCAGTTTGATAGTGCTGGTACTTCGCCGATCGAGTGAGGTCCCCCATCGGGGCTTCCGGATTGACCTTGTCCGCGTTGAGTGTGCCAATCGCAGAAGTGAGCTTGGATGCCAAAACGCTATCCGCGCAAGAGATGTCTATGTAGCAGCCATCTCCGAATCGATCCCGGCGAGATAGTCCAGACGCGACTGCAAATGCCGCATACATTGGCCCTAGAATGACTCCGCTGCCTCCGACCGGACTCGATCCTGGAATCGGGTGCACCATGCCATTGTCATCGAGTTCCATCTGTGGAGTGCCGGCCCCAAGCGCGTCCATCATCCACCCGTGTGTCGGTATGGTGGCGTAGGGACCGCTCGAGCCATATCCGGTGATTTGGCAATAGACAATTTCCGGCTTGATCTCTCTCACGGCCTCGTAGTCGAGCCCAAGTTTCCGATTCGTGTCACCGATATTTCCGGTAATGAACACGTCCGCGGTGGCGACCAAGCGCCCAAAGAGCCCTTGGCCGGCCGGCGTCCTGGCATCGATCGTGACACTCCGCTTGTTGCGATTGGAAGCGAGATGCGCGACCGACCAATCTGTCGCCATCACTGGGCCAATGTTACGGAGGTAGTCCCCGATCTGTGGAGACTCGACCTTGATCACATCGGCACCCGCGTCACCGAGCAGGCCGCCGAGGTTGTCCACCGCGAGTAGAACGCCCGTCTCTACGACTCGGATCCCTTCCAACAGTCCGCTCACGTCAACCTCTCACGTCGACAAACCCATGGATATCGATAGCAGTGCGTCGCATGCAAAAACAGCACCTGAGCGAGTCTCAGGCTGCGGGCCAAGAACTGTCAGCCCGTAGGCCAGACAAGCATGAGATTCTCAACCGAGCGCATGAGGGACTGATACTCCAACTTGGACCCCGGCTTCAGAGAGTACTCCGGGATTCGGCGATGCCATTCCCGTAAAGTCACCCGCAACTCACGCCGGGCGAGGTGTGAACCGAGGCATCGATGCACTCCCGCCCCGAATGCGAAGTGTCGATTCGGCTGGCGGTCGAAGCGGACTTCCAAAGGGTCGGGAAACTGCGCAGGATCGAAGTTAGAGGGAGCCCAGCCAAGACTGACGGCGGTTCCGGCCTTTATCGGACAACCGAGAACTTCCACATCTTCCGTCGCCCGGCGCATGCCAGCCGGGACAACCGACTCCCACCGTAATAGTTCCTCCACTGCGGACGGAATGATTGCGGGATTCTCTACGAGCTGGAGCCGGTAATCGGTGTGCTGGACCAGAAATGCGAAGAAGCAGGTGAGATTATCGGTCACCGTGTCGAGGCCTGCCAAAAGGAAATGGAAGCAGACGTCCAGGACGTCTTCTCGAGTGAGTCGATCGCCATCGATTTCCGCTTGAAGGAGGTGCGTCAGAATGTCGTCCTGGGGGGACTTCTGGCGCTCGTCAAGCAGCGCGTCGTAATACGCGTAGATCTCCTGACCGGTATTGAGTTGGAACTGAAGTCGCTCTTGCGGGTCTGTGAGGAGCTCACCTCGAGTACTACCGGGGCGCAGGATGTCGTCTTTGAAACGTAAGAGGAGATCGAGGTCCTCATAAGGCAGACCCATGAGCGTGAGAAAGACAGAGGAAGGAAAGGGAATGGCAAATTCCTCGGTGAAATTGCACTCGCCTCGATCGATGAATCCGTCGATGAATTGATTGACCCGAGCCGCTACATCTGCGTCTAATAGGTCCATCTTCTTGGGGGCGAAGAGCGGATCGAGGATTTTGCGGTACTTGGTCTGCAAGGGCGGATCGATGCCCTGAGGCTTAAACGAGCGCACGTTACCCATAAAGAGCCCTGCCTCGTCTATCGCGAACACCTTTGGGTTTCGGCAGGCAGCTTCGACGGCCGCTCTGCTGGCCATCAACACCTTTCCTACACCCTTTTCTACGACGCCCCTCTCAACAAGCACTTGATACCGCTCCCAAGGAGCCGCAGGATCGACGGCCATCTCGAGGAATAAGTCGGTGTACTCGCACTCCTCGTTTTCGACTTCAGCCGACATGTAAATGGACCTCCCCCATTTGTGGCCGTTATTCAATTGAGTCGAAGCGTCTCGGTTGTGACGATTCGTATCGGCTAAGAGCTCACCCTTCCACTGGGTTTAGGTTCCGCCTACCTTGCGAGATGAGCGCGGTTGTAAACCGAATCGTTGGTGATGCATGCTATCAAGCAAAAGGCTGAGGCAATAATGAATGAATATCGGGTCGAATTGCTCGACCATGGTGACGATCCAACAGCGTATTCCTACTCCCGGCGTGCCTCGCTCCGCTGTGCTGAGGTCAAGAGTCAGCGTCTAATGGAGGTGCCCACGTGACAGGGCCTATTGCCGGCCTCCGAATTGTGGACTGTTCCCATGGGACAGCTGGAACGCGCATGACGGGCATGCTCGCCGACTACGGAGCAGACGTCGTGTGGGTTGAACGTCCCGGCGGCGATCGCTTGCGGTCACAAATGCCGGCAGCGGCCTCGGTCTTCAACCGAGGGAAGCGGAGCATTGTCCTCCAACTGAACCAACAAGAGGATCGTCAACGTTTGCTGAACCTCATCGAGCGCGCCGACGTATTCGTAGAGAGCTGGCGCCCCGGGGTGGCCGGACGCCTCGGGGCCGATTACCAGGCCTTGCATAAGATCAATCCCCGGCTCATCTATTGCTCACTCTCCGGATTCGGGCAAGACGGACCTCACGCCGGCACTCCCGGGTATGAGGCGACGGTTCATGCCGTTGTGGGCAGTATGGCCTCACAGGTCGGATTGCGAGATGGTCCCATCTATCCAGGGCTGCCCTTTGCCTCAATCGGAGCGGCGTACCTCGGGGCCATCGGTGTGCTGACAGCGCTGTACCACCGTACTGCCGACGGTAAGGGCCGATACGTCGAGAGCTCGCTTTTTGACGGAGCTTTGGCGTATCAATCAGGGAGCATGGGCGAGAGCGATCAGTCCGTAGCGGCACTCGCTGCGGTGGGCCTGGACCGAGCACCGACGACGGAGGGTACCCGGATAGTAACTCGTTCATTCCGATGCGCCGACGGAGAATACGTCGGCATACACACCGGAGCAGTGGGAGCGTTCGGGCGACTCATGAAAGTGCTCGGTCTCGATGATCGGATACTCCCGAGCGAATCCGGTCTGGATCTCGGCGTCTTTCTCGAACCACACCAGGTTCCGATATTGACCGACGAGATTCCTGAAATCGTGGCCTCGAAGCCCCGCTCCTACTGGGTGGACGAACTCTTAAAGGCGGACATATGCGTCGTTGAACACCTGCACCCCACTGAGGCCTTTGACACTCCGCAGGTACGGCACAACCAGATGATCATCGACATGCACGATCCCGTGCTCGGCCGGATAAGCCAGGTCGCCCCAGCCGCGAAATTTACACCCCCTTCCCGAACGACCTTTACTCCTGCCCCCGCGACAGGTCAGCACACCGACGACGTACTCGCTAATGCCGCCGGGTGGCCGGAGCCCAGCTTTACGGCGCCCTCCGCCGCCGAACCCGAAGCCTCGCTGAGTGGTGTCCGAATTCTTGACCTGGGAGCCTATTTTGCTGGACCTTACTCTTCGCGCCTTCTGGCTGACTTCGGCGCGGATGTCATAAAGCTCGAGCCTGTGGCCGGCGACCCCATGCGGGGCTTCACGGTGACGTTCAATGTTGCACAGGCAGGGAAACGCGGCCTCGCCGCGAATCTCAAGGACCTCTCCGTGAGGAGAGCCGTTCGGCAGTTACTCGAATGGGCAGACGTGGTCCATCACAACCTTCGTCCCGGCGCAGCGGAACGACTGGGACTGGACTACGACTCAGTTCGCCAGATAAACCCCAAGGCGATCTACCTCTATGCCCCAGGTTGGGGTGCCACCGGACCATTTGCGATGCGCCAGAGTTTCGCCCCAATGCTGTCCGGATACGCTGGCGTAACGTACGAGGTCGCTGGCAAGTACAACGTCCCCATGCCGCCGGTGGCTCATGAAGACCCGGGTAACGGCCTGCTGGGAGCAGTGGCCATCCTCCTTGGGCTCTTACAGCGACAGAAGACCGGTACCGGTTGCTACGTAGAAAATCCCCAGCTGAACGCCACCATGACCCACATGGCCCACATCGTTCGAACCGACGCTGGCGAGGTGATCGGTGCGGAACGGCTTGATCCGCTCCAGCTTGGCATCGGGATTTTCGATCGTCTCTACGAGACGTCCGACGGATGGGTGTGTCTCACAGTGCCCGATCCAGACTTACAGGCAGTTGTGTGCAAGCTCCTCGATGTCTCAATTGTCGAGAACGAGGACGTGATGGCAAACGCACTCACTGAAGCCATGGCCAAACGTGAGACCCTCGCGTTGTTGCAAGAACTCAAGCAGGTGGGAGTTACGGCTATCGAACCCGCTGGCCATCACATCCACGCGCTTCTGAACGATCCTGAACAGCGACGGGTCGGCCGAATTGTCGAGTACCACGACTCCAACCTGGGCAACGTACGCGAGGTGGGCCCACTTGTGCGGATCAGCGACCATTCGGCTCCACTTCACCGGCCGGCGCCGGCGCTAGGTGAGCATTCGGACACGATTCTCGCATGGCTCGGTTACGACGAGTTTGAAATCGCAGAACTGCGAGCTCGTCAGGTCGTGCGATAGCCGCTCGATTTGCCCCGCCGGATTCGTCGAATCAAACGCCTGGATTGGGCGGAGCGATCTAACTTCGGGAGGTCTCAACCGCCTAGGCTATTGGCACGATGACCGTGGATCTTGAAAAACTACTCAGTGACTTCCGACGCCAGAATCCGTGCTGCAAGTCGGTCACGATCAAGCTGGAGACTATCTGCATAACCGGCGAGCAGAATTGCCTCCAGAGAGTGTCCAGCTTCTTTATTTCTCACGATATGCAGCCCCGCCGAACGCCGAGCGGATTGGAGTTCTCCACCGAGGACCTGATTCGTGCGGTCGAGATCTACGACCAAGTCGGGTAAGAGCAACAGACGACCTCCGGTGCGGAACAACCTCTCGCCCAAGGTGCAGAGTGCTTCGGTTGCTGCGCACCATGATGACGACTCGGACAGCGGCCCCGCGGGAGCGTCATAGAGAGGCCCTGTATCTCGTAACGATCGCCGCAAGAGGCAGGAATCACTACTGTTGAGTCCATGCTTGAATCGCTTCACCCTGATGTGCGCTCGGCGATAGAGGCCTTTGTCCGTCTTCCCCTCGATGCAGAGAATCTTGCGGCCGTTCGGGCAACGCCCTATCCGCCGGTGCCGGTGTTCGACGCGGTTGAGATGCGCGACCACGTCATCGACGAGACGACTGGTCTGCAGGTTCAGTCCTACCGCCCAAGGGGCCTCGGCGGAAGACTCCCGTGCGTCTACTACATCCATGGTGGCGGCTACATCCGGGGTACCCATGCCATAAGCAGCCCCCGCGTCTACCAGTGGATCTCCTCGCGTCCCTGCGTCTACGTCTCGGTGGACTACCGTCTGGCACCCGAGACGCCCTTTCCCGGGCCTCTCGAGGACTGCTACGCCGGCCAGAGGTGGTTACACCAGCACGCCGACGAACTCGGGGTGGACAACGCTCGGATCGGAGTGAACGGGATAAGCGCCGTTGGCGGACTGGCCGCAGGGCTCTCGCTTCTCGTCCGCGACCGGGGCGAGTTCAGACTCGCCTTCCAAGCTCTTGAATGCCCAATGATCGACGACCGTCAATGCACGCCGTCGAGTCAGCAAGACGGCCTGCCCATTTGGAGCAAAGCGGACAATGAGTTCGGATGGCGCGCCTACCTCGGATCTCTCTACGGCTCTGCTGATCTTCCCTATGTCGCTGCGCCGGCCCGAGCGACCGATCTTTCGGGACTACCGCCGTCCTACCTCGCGGTCGGCACCGTGGACGGCTTCCGCGACGAAGTAATCGACTACGCGACTCGGCTCAGCCAGGCCGGTGTGCCCACTGACCTTCGTGTGTATGCCGGAGCTCCCCACGGTCTTCAGATCGCCGTCGGAACATCGCTCGCCGATCGCTGGGCGAGCGACCTTGAAATGTGGCTCGCCCACCAAATGTTCCATTGATCATGCTCATGCAAGTCGGATCGTCACTCATCCCAGTGGTGGTGAACCGATCATCACGACCGACCACGAGCAACCTTCTGGACCGGCCAGCCATTCGTGGTCGACTCCCGTTACGACGACACAGTCGCCAGCTTCCAAGTGGTGTGGACCATCATCGAGGACAAGGTCGATGCTGCCGAAGATGATCGTGTCGAGGTCGATGGTGTCGGTGTGGTGCATATCCGCTCGTTGTCCGGGTTCGAAATGGACGAAGGTCCATCGCACGAATCCTGGTGGGACGTCCAAGCGCAGATCGGCGCCCCTCCCTGGTGGCCGAACGGGGGGTGGGGACGTATTGGTCCGGTAGATGAGCTCGCCAGGCACCGGGATGGAGAACTCTGTCTCCTCTACAACGCACGAGCGTCCGACAGCATCCACCCCTGTGACGAGTCTTCGCATGGCGTACACCTTGCCATCTTCGGTTGTGCAGTGAGCGAATCATCGTCTCCGATGGCGTCAAAACACGCGACCACGGCGGTGCGCGCCCGGTTTCGATCACTGAATGGCCAAATGGGAATAGTCCTATTGAGCGCACTGGGACCGGGCGGGAATGTTCAGAGATGACTCGTCCTGACTCGATTGGGCTGAAGCCGATCAGGCTCCCGCTGCGACGCGCCTTTGTCGATGTCAGCGAGATCCATCCGGGAGGCGAGGTCGAGTATTTGGTGGATAATCCCTGGTCAGGCAACCCGCCCCAAAGGCCAGGGCGGGTTGACTCCAGCTGCTTTGGCTGGTCACCCGCTGGGCCTTCTTGCCATCGTTGGATTCGATTCGCACTAGCTCGATCGCGCAGTACATTCTTGACCAATGGACGTGCGGGTGATTGTGATCGGCTCGTCGACGTCCGGAAGTCCAACAGAGGAGGATCCCCATGCCGCTCAGTGTGAACTACCCGGTGTTCGATGCCGACAATCACATGTACGAGACCACAGATGCGTTCACCAAGTACCTTCCGGCGGAGTACGCCGGTCTCGTGGAATACGTACAGGTGAACGGGCGGACGAAGATTGCCCTGCGAAATGTGATCAGTAACTACATTCCGAACCCGACGTTCAACAAGGTGGCCCCTCCCGGAGCCCAGGAATTGGAGTTCCGGATAAAGAATCCCTCTTCGAAACACTCTGTCGGAACCACGGTGGGCCTTGACACCAAATCGAAGAGCGAACCACGCCTGCCGGGCATGCCGCCCAGATACATCGAGTCGCCGCCGGCGTTCTTCAATCCTGAAGAGCGGATCATGCTGATGGATGAGTTGCGCGTCGACCGAGCAATGATGTGGCCCACTCTGGCCAGCCTGCTCGAGGAGCGCCTAGCTGACGATCCGATCGCGACGGCCGTCGTGGTGCATGCACTGAACGAGTGGATGCACGAGCACTGGACCTTCAACTTCGAGAACCGCATCTTCGCCACGCCGGTGATCAATCTGTCGATCCTCAAGGAGGCGATCCGGGAACTCGACTACGTTGTCGAGCGCGGCGCACGAGCGATACTGATCCGACCCGCTCCCGTGCCCGACTTCGGTGGCCGCCGCCGCTCGCTCGCCCTGCCGGAGTTCGACCCGTTCTGGAAGCTGGTGCAAGAGTCCGGCGTGTTGGTAGGCATGCATTCCTCCGACGACGGGGCTCAGCGCTACATCAACGAATGGGACGGCAGTCTTTCCGAGTTCAGCGCGTTCACTGCGAAGAGCATGTTCTCCCAGCTAGTGGATAGCGAGTACCGCAACATCCGAGACACGATCTATTCGATCATCGGCCACGGCTTGGCGACCCGGTTCCCCGACATTCGCTTCATGCCGGTCGAAAACGGCAGCCAGTGGGTTCCGACCGCTCTCAAGCAATTCCAGAAACTCTACGATCGCAGCCCACGCGGATTCGACGAGGATCCGATGAAGACCTTCCATCGGTCCATCATCATTCACCCATTCTTTGAAGAAGACGTACTTAACATCGTCGACCTGGTCGGAACGGACAACGTGGTATTCGGCTCGGACTACCCCCACCCGGAAGGGCTCGCCGAACCTCTGTCATTCCTGGAGGAGATCGAGCCGCTGGCCGAGGTGGACAAGGCAAAGATCATGGGAGGCACCCTGTCCAAACTGATGCAGTGCGACCCTACTGAGAAGGTCGTCGCCGCCTGATCCACAACCTGCGGTCTTGGCCCGGGCGTCCGTGGGCGGTCCCAATCTGGTCATAATCAGGTCACAGCCCGCCACGCAGGACTGCTGACCGAAGCACATCGGGACGTTTAGCGACGACCGCAAGGCCTATACGTATGTCGGGTGCCGTCTGTTCCCGGTGCGGAGCCGCGCTCCCGGGGTTCGGGAACACCCTGGGAGTTGATTGGGGCACGCCACAACCTGGTGGACTCAAGGTGCGGGTTCAACGGGCTGGCGAAGGATCGTGCGCAGTTCCTCAGGTGCCGACTTTCTGAGGGTCACCCAAATAGATCTCATGGTGTCGGCCCCTCGGTCGGAGTCCGCTCTCGGCTATGGCCTTGTAAAGGGCGATGACGCTGAGTTGCTCGGTGGCATAGGGCCCCACGTGCAGAATCTGCGCACTCGGTCCCTCGGCCCATCGCTCAAATCTCACTAGGTCCAAGGCTTGGATGCCTTTCTTCGCCTTCGCCTTGATGATTTCCTCCTGAATGATCGTTCTTTCAGGAGGCGGGAGCTGCGCAATCATCACCCGCCACCGCCAGTCAGCTCGATCAGATGAATCCATGCTTGCTTGTCCCGCTGCAATGCGCCGCATGACCTCCTCCGCGGTAGACCCCTCAACCCACCACAACGCCTCGAGAGCCATCACCGGGGGAGCTTCACCCTGCGTCTTCTTGAGTGCGAAGTGTGCCCCGTAACTCACGAAGTAGGGGGCTTGTATCGCATCAGCAAACGCCTGGCCATCTGGTGCACCTGCGCCATCTACCATTATAAATCCGAACGCAGGAACATCGACAAGATCGACGTTGCCTTTGCGCACCTTGTAGAGCGCGTCGGCCTCCGGGAATACAGTTGGCTTCACCGCCATACACTGAGCATTCACCGTGGTTCGGGGGTTCACTAGGGCCTAAAGCCCCTTCGGCGTTCAATTCCGACGTCTCTGCCCTGCGTTCGGCTTTCAGACGTAGACCCGGACGAGCCGTCGGCCGTTCTTGGACGTATCTGAGGCACATATGTTGGCCGGCACCTATGTGGCGTTTGCACGGCGAACCGACGAATTCGCTATTGTCCCGGCGTTCAGCCACCCGGGCAGCGGTGCCTATGTAACACCAGTGACTAAGGGCCCTAGCGGCACTCGGCGGCCCGCCCGAGACTGATACGGGTGATCAGGCGAATGGTGGTTCTTGCCGTGCTGCTCATAGCAGCGTTGCTGGCTGGGTGCAGCACCGCGCCACACACCGTGCCGTTTGGGCTTGGCACCGCCGACCGAAATCTGACTTACTGCCATTCGCAAAGTCTGGATCTCTACATCCCGCGCGCCCCAGTCACTCGCCCACTCCCCATCGCACTGTACGTCCACGGCGGAGGTATGACCGGAGGCGACAAGTCGGACTTCAACCCGGTACTCCTTGACACACTGGCTTCGGCTGGCTACGCCGTCGCTAGTGTGAACTACCGATTAGCTCCCCAGTTTCGGTTTCCCACCCAGATCGAAGATGTCAAGTGCGCAATCAGATATCTGCGTGCCAAGGCCCCCAAGTACGGCCTGAACGCAAAAGAGATATTCGCGTTCGGCACTAGTGTCGGAGGACAGCTTGTTGCGCTCGCCGCTCTCACGGGTTCGCACTCTGCATTCGATGTCGGACCGTATCCGACGGAATCGAGCAACGTGCTTGCGGTAGCTGACATGTTCGGCCCAGCGAACCTCACCGAGCGCGCATCGGGGTTTTCTCCCTCCGTAATTCAGCAAGTCTTCGGCAAGAGTGACTACCGAGATCTGGTTCTTGCGAGCCCCACGCATTTCGTTGTCCCGAACTCGCCCCCCATCCTTCTTGTTCAGGGCGTCGACGACACGATCGTCCTCAAGTCGCAATCTATCGAGCTCTATAGGGACCTCAAGGCCGTAGGTGATCAAACACAACTTGTCTTGGTCCAGAACATGGAACACATGTTCGTCCAGGTTGGCTCGAGGTCGCTTGACCCCAGCCTTCGACAGATTGCGAAAGACATGGTCAGCTTCTTCGACAAGGCACGGAAGGTAGCCGTATCCCGGATAGCGAACTGAACCTCAAGGGGACGTGAGTTCCACAATCACAACAAGAACCTAGAACGAAGGAGAAGGAAGAAAATGAAGCTGGCAGAGGCACTGCTGCTCCGTGCCGATCGAAATAGAACCCTGGAGCAGCTAAAGCAGCGCATTCAGGTCAGCGCTCGATACCAGAAGGGAGAGAAGCCCGCCGAGGATGCACGCGATCTTGTCGCCGCGGCGTCGGCCGTGCTTGACGAGCTCGAGTTCCTGATCCAGACCATCAACCGGACCAACTCGGGCACGGTCATGGCCGACGGTCGCACCGTCACCGATGCGCTCGCCGAGCGAGACGTGCTTCGGCTCAGATACTCGATGCTGAAGGTTTCGGCCGAAGCGGCGTCGGGTGTGCTGCAGCAGGTCGGGTTCATGCGGGCCACCCGGTCAGAGCTCAAGTACATGCGCGCGCTCGATGTGAAGGGTCTGCGTCAGCAGGCTTCGGATGTCGCTCGGCAAGCTCGTGAGCTCGATGCGCGGATCCAGCAGGTCAACTGGACGACCGAGCTGCATGAGGTGTGACGTAGCCATTGCGTGTGAAGTTGGTAGGAAAGGACGTAGAGCGAGTTCCAGCCCATTCTGGGGGCCAATCCAGAAATCAAGCCCTCAAACGGCTCTGGTAGCGCGAGGGCAGCGCAGAGGGGTTCAAATCCCACACCACAGAGCAGCCCAGCAATGTGCACAGTTCACGTCTCATCGGGCACCGAGCATCACCAGGAACTGACTACGTGTAGACCGAGGGCGGGACAGGGGACTCCCACGCGCAATCGATTGGCGTCACAATCAAGCCAAGGTATGCCGATTCAGGCACCACACCCGCGATTACGGCGAGAAGAGCTTTCTGTTGGAGACTCGAACTTTCAATGTTCAGGTGCTCCCGTCTTCGACCACGATGTACGCGCTCGCTTTGGATCGTCGTATATGTCAGGCCTTCGCTCTCATGCGTGGAGCGGCCAACCGTGCGCCCCAGTCGTTCTCCACCCGCCTATTCGGAGGCCTCGGCGTCGTCGGCGTGGTCTCGCGCAAGAGAAAACCGACATTCTCACCGAAGAAGCGGGGGTAGGCATCTGGCGCCATGCGACTGTTGGCCAGGTAGTCCTCATGCGGCGTGAGGGTGCCTTCGGTGTGGGGGTAGTCGCTACAGCCCATGAAGATGTCACCGGCTTGATCGACGATGTCGTCAACGCCCTCGACGGGGAAAGCGGCGACACGGACCTGGCGGGCGAAGTACTCGCTGGGTTTGAGGGTCAACGCCGTGTTCTCCCCATTGAAACGGGATGTGAACCCGTAGGCCCCGTCCATGGTGAACAGATGGGCGGGCACCCAGCGGGCACCGAGTTCCATAACCCCAATCCGCAGATCGGGATGGCGCTCGAGTGCGCCGTTGAGGATCAGATCGGTCAAGGCCAGGGCGGCCGCGGTCATGGTGAAGCAGACGGCGACGGGGGACAGACCGCCCTCCATCTCCTCGCCGTACCATCCGTCGGCAAAGGGTCGGGGCTGATTAGCGACGTGAAAGACGGGCGCGACCCCGTGGTCCACGAAGGCAGACCAGGCCCGGTCCAAGGACCGGTCCGACAAGGGCTTGCCGTCCACCAGGGCGGCGGAGATCAAGGCGAGGCGGATGTCGCCGGCAGCCAGGGCCTCCAATTCGGACTCCAACCAGTCAATGTTGCGCAGACTGAGATGGGCCACCGGATGCAAGCGCTTCTTGCCCTCTGACGCGATGTCGACGATCCAGCGGTTCCATGCCGTCATGTTGGCCAGGGTGGCCCGCAAGTTCTCGTAAAGGGGCCGCTCCCAGGTGATGCCGTAGTTGGGGAACAGCACCGCCTCGTCGAATCCGTACGTGTCGAGAATCTGCAGGCGGGCCTTTGGATCCGAGT
>Ga0307373_10003581_pt1 | contig 26917 bp, 23 predicted proteins | sample OX2MG_FD_202534 | JGI IMG/M metagenome (GOLD analysis project Ga0307373, IMG submission 202534) | Soil microbial communities from Risofladan, Vaasa, Finland - OX-2 | ecosystem: Environmental > Terrestrial > Soil > Coastal area > Acid sulfate soil | place: Finland: Risofladan, Vaasa | collected...
TGCTGCGGCTCGGCGGGCATCTACAACCTGGTTCAGCCCGAGGCGGCCACGCAGCTCGGCGCCCGCAAGGCCGCCGCGGTCGCCCGCACCGGCGCTGACCTGGTCGTATCGGGCAACCCCGGCTGCGCCATGCAGATCGCCTCGGGGCTCGGCGCGGCGGGCACCCCGATACCGGTCGCCCACATCGCCGAGGTGCTCGACGCCTCGATCCGCGGCCGCCCAGCTCGTGCGCTGAGCTGACCCCAAGCGCAGGCTGCGCCGGCCTGCCAAGAGCCTGCACCTGGTCATCTCCGTGCCAGACGGGTCCCGCTGCACCGTCAGCACGAGCCAAGGAAGCCGATCAGGAGCCAGACCGGCTGGGCGCTGGTCGCGCTCGGCCTCAGGATCGCCGAATCAGGCCGTCGCTGACGCGGTGACCAGCGGGTCGGTCAGCCACGAGGCGCACGTCTCGCCTTCGGCAACGATCACCGCCGGGCCCGTCAGCAGGCTGGCCGTCGCACTCGGGGCGACGGCCAGCCTGCCGCCAGGAACGTCCACGGTCCACAGCTGGTCCCCGAGGCCCGGCCACTCCCCCGCCGCCGCAGCGGCTCCGACAGCCGCGGCCACGGCACCGGTCCCGCAGGACAGCGTCTCGCCCGACCCGCGCTCGTGCACGCGCATCTCGATCGCGTGCTCGCCGACGACCCGCGCGATCTCGACGTTCACCCCGTCGGGGAAGGCGCCGGCATCGACCTCGGGCGGCTCGGACAGATCGACCCCGCCGAGCGGCTTGCCGACCAGGCAGACCAGGTGCGGGTTGCCCACGAAGACCGCGTGCCCGGTGTACCGGCGCCCGCCGATGACCGCCCAGCCCGCCCGGCCGACGGTAACCGGCCCCATGTCGACGGTCAGCTCCCCGCCGGCCTCCTGGCGTACCATCCGGACGCCCGCCCTGGTCGCGATGGCCAGGTCGGGACCGGCCGCCAGCCCATGGTCGACGAGGTACCTGGCGAACACCCTGATGCCGTTGCCGCACATCTCGGCGATGCTGCCATCGCAGTTGCGGTAGTCCATGAACCATGGCGCGGGCCCCGACCCGCGGCCCACCACCCGCAGCACCCCGTCAGCGCCGATCCCGGTGTGCCGGTCGCACAGCCGGCGGACCACCTCAGGGCCGAGTTCCAGCCGGTCGTCGAGGTCGGGAACGATGATGAAGTCGTTCCCGGTGCCGTGACCTTTGGCATAACGCATGCTCTGATGCTAGCCAGCCGACGCCGCGGACTCGCCGATGACCGCCAGTGCCAGCCGCGTCGGCACCGGCTGGCCCGCTGGCAGCCAGCGGATTCTCGGGTCCCGCCGGAACCATGATTCCTGCCGGCGGGCGAACCGCCGCGTCGAGCGCACGGTCTGCTGCTCCGCCTCGGCCTGCGTCCACTCGCCGTCGAGGAAGCGGAGCACCTGCGCGTACCCGAGTGCCCTGCTGGCTGTCCGGCCCGCTCGCAGGCCGGTGCCTGGCTCGCCCGGGCCGGCCAGCCGGCGAACCTCGTCGACGAATCCGGCCTGCCACATCTGCCGGACCCTGGCGGCGATCCGCTGGTCCAGTTCGGGCCGCGGCAGTTCCAGGCCGATCTGAACGGCGGGAAGCACCGAGCGGTACTCGGGCAGCGTCGCGCTGAACGGCCGTCCGGACAGCTCGATTACCTCGAGCGCGCGGACGATCCGGCGCCCGTTGCCGGGCAGGATCGCGGTCGCGGCCGCCGGGTCGGCGGCCGCGAGCCTGGCGTGCAGGACCGCCGGCCCGAGGGCGGCAAGCTCCTTTTCCAGCCGCTCGCGCACCGCCGGATCGGTGCCGGGGAACTCCAGGTTGTCGATGGCGGCCCTGACGTACAGCCCGGAGCCGCCCACCAGGATCACGGTGCGTCCCCGGCGCTGGATGCCCTCGATCACGGCCCTGGCCAGGCGCTGGTACTCCGAGACGCTGGCCGTCTCGGTGACGTCCCAGATGTCGAGCAGGTGATGCGGGACTCCGCCGCGCTCGGCGACCGTGAGCTTGCCCGTCCCGATGTCCATCCCGCGGTACAGCTGCATCGAGTCGGCGTTGACGATCTCGCCGTCGAGTGCCGTGGCCAGCCGGAGCGACAATTCGGACTTACCGGCAGCCGTCGGCCCGACGATCGCGACCACCGGCCGCGCCGCAGAATCGGTTGCCATGCTCACGGACATCCCTCTACCGCTGCGGCCGAAAGGTGTCCGTGGTCATGAAAGACGGCTCGGTCAGGCACGCCGGCTCAGGGCCGGCATGCCGAGCAGCACAGACTGATCCGGCGCGACGCCGGTCGCCGGCGCCGGCTCGGCTCCGGCGGCACCGGCCTGCCAGGCGTCTCCGCCGCGGGTACGGCGCACCTCCCGCGGCGCTCCGTCGGCGATCAGGTAATGCGGCGCGGCCCGGGTCACCGTGGTGACGACGATGTCGCCTGGCCGGGGCGGCGCATCCGCGCCGGCCGCCCCTTCGGGCACGAAGTGCACCAGGCGGTTGTCCCTGGCCCGGCCGGACATCCGGCGGGTGGCACCGTCCTTGCGGCCCTCCCCGTTGGCGGCCAGGACCTCGACCTGCTGGCCGGTCAGCGCCTGGTTCTCCGCCAGCGTGATCTCCTCGACCGCCGCGACCAGCCGCCCGTACCGCTCGGCGACCACCTTGGGCGGGACCTGCCCGTCCATCGTCGCGGCCGGGGTGCCGGCCCTGATCGAGTACTGGAACGTGAACGCGCCGGCGAACCTGGCCCGGCGGACGAGGTCGAGCGTGTCGGCGAAGTCCTGCTCGGTCTCGCCGGGGAAGCCTACGATGATGTCGGTCGTGATCGCGGCGGCCGGGATCGCCGCGCGGACCTTGTCCAGGATCGCGAGGTAGGAGTCCCTGCGGTAGGCGCGCCGCATGCCGCGGAGCACGGCGTTCGAGCCGGACTGGAGCGGCATGTGCAACTGCGGCATCACGTTCGGTGTCTGCGCCATCGCCTCGATGACGTCGTCGGTGAAGTCCCTGGGGTGCGGCGAGGTGAACCGCACCCGCTGGAGCCCGTCGATCTCGCCACAGGCGCGCAGCAGCCTGGAGAACGCGAGCCGGTCGCCGAACGCGGTCCCGTAAGAGTTCACGTTCTGCCCGAGCAGCGTGACCTCGAGCACCCCGTCGTCGACCAGCGCCCTGATCTCGGCGAGCACGTCGCCTGGCCTGCGGTCCTCCTCGCGGCCGCGCAGGCTGGGCACGATGCAGAACGTGCAGGTGTTGTTGCAGCCGACCGAGATCGCGACCCAGGCCGAGTACGGGGACTCGCGCCTGGCCGGCAGGACCGAAGGGAACCGCTCGAGCGACTCGGCGATCTCGACCTGGGCTTCCCGCTGGACGCGGGCGCGTTCGAGCAGCGCGGGCAGCGAGCCGATGTTGTGCGTGCCGAACACCACGTCGACCCACGGGGCCCGGTCCGTGATCACGGCCCGGTCCTTCTGGGCCAGGCAGCCGCCGACGGCGATCTGCATGCCGGGATGAGCGTTCTTGACCGGCAGCAGGTGGCCGAGATTGCCGTACAGCCTGTTGTCGGCGTTCTCGCGCACGGCGCAGGTGTTGAAGACCACCACGTCGGGCTCGGCGCCGTCGGCAGACTTACGGTAGCCAGCCTGCTCGAGCATCCCGGCAAGCCGCTCGGAGTCATGCATGTTCATCTGGCACCCGTAGGTGCGGATTTCGAAGGTCCGCTGACCGTCTGCGCCCGGCATGCTCCTTAGGGTAGACGTTGCGACCGGGAGCCTTCGCCGGCCATTGACACCGCCGCTGTCCGGCTGACATCGTCGGTCCACCTCGGGACCGGCCACCCCGGCAGCCGTGGCCGTCCAGCCGCCAAGGAGTTACCGTGACCGAGCCCGCCCCCGATCTGATCATCTACGAACCTGAGCCGGTGGACGTTCCGGCCGCCGAGCTCGGCGAGGGACCGTGCTGGGATGCCGCCACGCAGTCGCTGTTCTGGGTCGACATCCCGGCCGAGCGGGTGCACCGCCTCGGGGCCGGCGGCGTGCACTCGTCCTGGGACGTTGGCAGGCCGGCCGGAGCCGTGGTGCCGAGGGCCGGCGGGGGCCTGGTCGTCGCCGCGGGCAGCGGATTCCTGAGCCTGGACCCGCTCACCGGCGATGTCGCCGAGATAGCTGCCGCGCCCGGCCTGCCTGACACCCGGATGAATGACGGCAAATGCGACCGCGCCGGCCGGTTCTACGCCGGGACAATGGCTGCCGACGAGTCACCAGGCAAGGGCTCGCTCTACCGGCTGGATACCGACGGCACCGTGACGGAGATCTTCACCGGGCTCGGCATCTCCAACGGGCTCGGCTGGAGCCCGGACGACCAGCTGATGTACTACATCGACTCGCTCGACTACCGGGTCGACGTGCTCGACTACGACCCGGCGACCGGGCAGCTGGGCGAGCGCCGCCCGTTCGCCACGCTGGGTTCTGGCGAGGTGATGCCGGACGGCCTCGCCGTCGACTCGCAGGGCGGTGTCTGGGTCGCCGTCTGGGGCGGCGGGGTCATCCAGCGGTACGACGCCGCCGGACGGCTGACCAGCGTCGTGCGCCTGCCCGCCGCCAACGTGACCAGCTGCGCGTTCGGCGGCCCCGACCTCGACCAGCTGTTCGTCACCACGGCCGCCGGGCCAGGGCGGCTGGCCGGCGCGCTGTTCACCTGCCAGGCGGAGGTCGCTGGCCTGCCGACCTACCCGTACCGGGGCTGATATGAGCCGGCCGCGCACATGGTGCCCATCTGGTTGTCGGCAATCGATGCGAACCGAGCCGGGCGGGTAGGGCACGATATCCCTATGACGGACAACGTGACGGCGATGACGGGCGAGACGAGCGGACAAGGCCACGCGGCAGCACCTGGCGAGCCCGGCGGCCCGGCATGGGCCGGTGACCTGGCCGGGTCATCCGCCGGGAACGCCGCCGGTGACCTGTCCCGCGAACCTGCCGAGGCGCCGGGCGACGGCCAGGACGCCGAGCCGGCCGGCCACGCGCTGCCCCGGGCGCCCTACGGTTCCTGGACTTCCCCGATCTCCGCGGCGCAGGTGGCTGGCGGCAGGATCAGGGTCGCGTTCCCGACCGTCATCGGCGAGACCACCTGGTGGCAGGAGGACCGCCCGGACGAGACCGGCCGGACCACCATCGTCCGCCGGGCAGCGGACGGCAGCCACACGACGCTGCTGCCGGCGCCGTGGTCCGCCCGAAGCCGGGTGCACGAGTACGGCGGCCTTTCCTATCTGCCGGTGCCGGGGCCGGCCGCCTCGGCCACCCTGGCCGGGGCGGGCCGGGGCAGCGACGAGCCGGACCTTCCCGTCGTCTTCGCGAACCTCGACGACCAGCGCCTCTACCTCGCCGGGAGCGCGGTCGCGTCCGGCCAGGTCCAGCCGGTCCCGCTCACCCCGGACCCAGCCGTCCCTGGCAGCGCGATCATGCCCCCAGGCGACCCAGGAACGGCCGGGCGCGTCTCCGGCTCTGGCGGATCGCTCGAACCCCGCGCTTTGCGTTATGCCGACTTCGTGATCTCGCCCGACCAGAAAGAGGTCTGGTGCGTCAGGGAACGCCACCAGGGCGGCAAGGTTACCAGGGCCATTGTCGCGGTTCCGCTGGACGGATCCGGGGCGACCGACGCCGCCGCGATCCGCATCCTGGTGACCGGCTTCGACTTCTTCGCGTTCCCCACGCCGTCGCCGGACGGGCAGTGGCTGGCCTGGATCTGCTGGAACCACCCGCACATGCCGTGGGACGGCACCGAGCTGCGGGTCGCGCCGGTCGAGGACGGGATGCCGGGCAAGGCGCGGCTGATCAAGGGCAGCAACAGGGAGTCCGTGCTGGCGCCGCTGTGGCGCGACAACACCAGCCTGTACGTCGCGACCGACTGGACCGGCTGGTGGAACATCTACCAGATCGGCCTGCGCGGCGAGCCGCCCCAGGCGCTGTACCCCGCTGACGAGGAGTTCGCCGACGCGCTCTGGGAGCTCGGGGCGCGGCCGTTCGCGATGCTCGGCGACGGACGGCTCGCCGTCCGTCACGGCCGCGGGAGTGCCAGGCTCGGGCTGCTCGACCCGGAGACCTCCGAGCTGACCGACCTCGACCTGCCGTTCACCGAGTTCCTCGAGGGGGTCTCGGCGGACGGCACCACGATCGCGGCAATCGGGGGCGCGCCACTCGAGTCGAACTCCGTCGTCAGGATCGACACGGAGACCGGGGCCTGCACGGTGCTGCGCGCCGAGATCAGCGACCTGCCGGACCGGCGGTTCCTGCCGGTTCCGCGGCAGGTGGAGCTCGAGGGCCCGTACGGCCGGGTCGTGCACGCGCTCGTCTACCCGCCGTCGAACCCCGAGGTGACCGGCCTGGCCGACGAGCTTCCCCCGTACATCGTCTGGGTGCACGGCGGGCCGACCGGCCACGTGACCGCGCGGCTGAGCCTGGAGAAGGCCTACTTCACCAGCCGCGGCATCGGGATCATCGACGTCAACTACGGCGGCTCGACCGGCTACGGCCGCCTGTACCGGAACCGGCTGAACCGGGAATGGGGCGTCGTGGACGTGGCCGACGCCAAGGAGGCCGCGCGCTCGCTGGCCAAGAACGGCGAGGCCGACGGGGCGCGGCTCGGGATCCGCGGCGGGTCGGCAGGCGGCTGGACCGCGCTAGCCGCCGTCACGACCGGGGCGGTTCATGACCCGGTCTTCAGCGCGGCTGTCTCCTATTACGGCGTCTCCGACCTGCGCGGCTTCAACGAGCACACGCACGACTTCGAGTCGCGCTATCTCGACGGGCTGATCGGCCCGCTGCCGGGCTTCGACACCGTCTACGCCGAGCGCGCACCGGTCGGTCACGTGAACCGCAACACCTGCCCGGTCCTGCTGCTGCAGGGACTCGATGACCCCGTGGTGCCGCCGCAGCAGTCCGAGAGCATCGCGGCCGACCTCGCCGCGCACGGCATCCGGCACGCCTACATAGCGTTCGAGGGTGAATCGCACGGCTTCCGCAAGGCCGACTCGATGGTGGTCTCGCTGGAGTCGGAGCTGTCGTTCTACGGCCGGATCATGGGATTCTCGCCGCGCGACGTCGCGGAGCTGAAGCTGACCGACGGCGGGCCCGCATAGCTTCCGCCGGGCCAGGCAAGCGGCCCGCCCGGTCACCCTCACCCGGGCCTGACCCTGGCCAGGCAGCCGGCCCTCGTCCGCGCCGGCGACCGCTTCGGTGGCGGCCGGAGCGGCCGCTTCCTGGGCACGGCCCTGGCTGCCGCGCGCCGATGACTCCTGCCCTTCCGCTCAGATGATCTCCGGCTTCTAGGCTCTGCCGCTCACCCGAACGGGGTAGCCCGTCGCCCCCTCGCTGGCCGAGGCGGCGACGCTGCCGCGGCCCTACGTTGAGGGCGGCGGTGCGAGGAAGGGGGCGGCAGTGGAGGTGTGTGAGGCGCTGAGGCGAATAGGCGCCGGACGAATTCGTCCGCGCGATTGCGGCACTGGGCGATGACGTGCTCGACAACCCCGTTGCTGCCGCGCGCCTCGGTGCACCGCCACAACTCCTGCCGGGCCTGCCCCGCCGAGCTGATGGCGGGCCGTCCGGCTTTCGCCCAGACCGGCCAGCCGCTGCTGCTGCCCGGCACCAGCCGGACATCCTCCTACCTGTGCGTGCCCGCCGCAGGCGCGCACCGCAGCCTGCACCGCGCCTGCCGCCGAACCGGCAGCATCATCTCCGCGTTCGCGCGATCCGGCCGGTCCGGGGCCGACCCGCACGGGCGGAGCGTGCTGACATGAGAAGCGGGCCACCTGTCGAAGACGGCGTCTGGGACGTGCTGTTCCCGACTGTCAGCCTGTGGATCAATGCGCGCTGGTCGCTGCGCGCCCGACAGCTGGAACGCCAGCTCGCAGCCTCGCTCCGCCGCGGCGACGTGGCCGTGGTGATGCCGCCGTGGGCCGCCGTCCGCAGTGCCACTGACGCCACTGACCTGGCCAGCGTCCGCCACTACATCGCGCTGCCATCCAGGCGCCGCCCGAAGGTCGTCGCGAGCAGTCACCCCGAGGTGCTGCGGTACGTCTCGGACAAGGTACTCACCGTGCCGCCCGGGGCCGGGCCGGTCTCGGGCCTGCTGCTGGCCGGATTGCTGCGGCTGCTGCGGCACCGGACTGCCTGGGACCTCGCCGCGGCGGCATCGGGCGGCGGCGTGGTCCTCATCAGGCGGCCAGGATGACCGAGCATGCCTCGTTCATCGTGGCCGGCCTGACGCTCGCCGACCTGATCGACAGCGTCGGCGGGAGGGTCGCCGGCCTGGCCATGTCCAAGGACAGCAACGCCAAGCTCACGATCATCCTGTTTCCGCCCGGCCAGGACCGGCCGGTCTACGTGGCGAAGGTACCGACGACCGACGTGGGTGCCCGGCGGGTGGCGCAGGAGGCCGCTCTGCTCGGCGATCTCGAGCTCCGGGGAATCGGACCAATCGGCGAGACGATCCCGCACATCGTCACGATGGTCGAGCACCTCGGAAGGCCGGTGCTGGTGACGAACGCGCTGCCCGGGCGGAACATGTTCGCCGATGGACGGCGCTCCCGCAGCGATCGCGAGCCGCTTCGGAGCTGACTCAGCAACCGCCGCTGACCTGCGATACGTCTCTAATCTGCGAGGTCGCCTGGCTGGCCACCAGATCGCGCGATCAGTGGTGCACGGTGACTTCTGGCCGGGCAACATCCTGATCGACGACGGGCGCGTTCGCGGTGTCATCGGCTGGGAGGACTCGCGCCCTGAGGGCCCGGCTGTGCTCGACCTGGTCCGCTTCGTGATGACCTACTCGCTGTATCTGGACCGCCATACCAGGCCGGGGCACCGCGTCCGGGGCCATCCCGGGCTCCGGGCCGACCGGTGGGGGGCCGGCATCGAGTATGCGCTGGAGGGCAGCGGCTGGTATCCAGGGCTGGCGCGGCGCTTCCTGGCCGAGGGGCTTGAGCAGCTCGGGGCACCCGGCGCATGCGGGCGCGACGTGCTGATGGCGGGCCTGGTCACCACGGCTGCCGAGGCTGATCATCCCGGCTTCGCCCGGGAGCACCTGCTGCTCTTTCGCCGCCTGTGCACCGGCGGCGAGCGGTGAACCTCACGGCAGCCACATCCCGGCCGCGGCCTCAATCCTCACGGCCGCGGTCTCGGCGATCTGGAGCCACGTCAAGCTGCGAGCCCCGCAGATGCGCCGATCACGCTGCACGCCGGGGTGGCATCACTGAAAGCCGGCGAACGGCCGCTGCCCGAGCGCTTCACGGTGCCTGAGCCGACCGCCAGGCTCGTCAACCTGGCCAGGTCGGCCGGCCGGCCGCCGCGTGGTCGCGGCCGGGATACGACAGGCCCGGTGATCCAGCCGCCCGGCATGAGATGTCCTGGGCTGGGTAGAGAGTATGTCGGCGAGCGATCGGCCGGAACGGGGGACCTGGGCGAACCGGGGGGTACCGTGCTTCGCAGGACAGCACATCCGCAGTCGCGGCGCGCCACGACGTGCTGGAGCAGGATGAGCCACGTGTGACTGGCCGTGCTTCTCATGCCACGAACTCGATCAGCGGATCCCGGTCAGGATGTCCGGCCCGTTCCGCGCGTGTTGATCGTCTGTCAGGCCACCGCGGGCGGCGTCGCGGTCTGTGTGCGTGACCTGGTCGGGGCGGCTGTCGGCCGTGGCTACTACGTCACTGTCGCATGTCCCTCGGCAGATGATATGGCGGCCTTGGTCCAGGACCACGGAGCGGTGTGGGAGAGCCTGGAGATGCGGCGTTCGCCCCATCCCAGCGACATCATGGCAGCGGTGCGGGTCAGGCGGCTCGCACAATCGCATTCGCTCGTCCACATGCACTCCTCGAAGGCCGGGGCGGTAGGACGGCTGGCACTGGCCAGTCTGGGGCGAAGGCGCCCTCCGAGCGTGTTCACCCCTCATGGCTGGTCATGGCTGGTCGGGGGGTGGCTGGCGCCCGTTTACCGACTCATCGAGCGGATGATGCTCGCGCTGACATCAGCGGTAGTGGCCGTGTCCGAAGAAGAGCGCTCGTCTGGCCAGGCTGCTCTGGGTCCCAGGGCCGCCCGGATCCAGGTCAATGCTAATGGGGTTGACATCTCCCGGTTTCGCCCGCAGGGACTGGTCGCCCCCCGGACGGAGGATCCTCTTGTGGTCAGCGTCGGGCGCCTGTGTCATCAGCGGGCCCCGGACATAGCTGTGGCTGCCCTGGCGCGAATGCGCACGCCAGCGGTGCGCCTGCGCCTGGTCGGCGATGGCGAGGATCGAGCCGGAATCGAGGATCAGGTGAGAGCCCTGGGCCTGGCCGGCCGTGTCGAGATGGTTGGCTTTCGACCCGACCCAGCGCCCGACTTCCGAGCGGCCGACGTGGTCCTAGTCCCCTCTCGTTACGACGGCATGGCTCTCGTGCTGCTGGAGGCCATGGCATGCGGCGCCGCCATCGTGGCGACTCGTGTCGCAGGTGCATCGGCGCTGGATGGCGCGGGGATCCTGGTGCCTGCCGAGGACCCCCAGAGCATCGCCGACGCGGTCGATGCCCTTCTCGCTGACCCGGATCGACGCCGGCTGCTCGGATGTGCCGCACGCACTCGGGCGGTAGATCAGTATTCCCTCCAGCGCTCCCTAGCTGGCACTCTCAGGCTCTGGCGGGAGCTTGGCGCCCTGCCCGCACGTGATCGTCCCCGAACAGAAATTCAGTGCCAGAGCCCAGTGGCAGAGAAGGAGGCGGGTTGAGTCCCAACGACTCTCGGGATGCGATTACCGCACAACGAGTAACCCACGTCCTCTGGCGCCAGAGGCTGGTGTGCTTGGCCGTCGCCTTGGTCGTCCTGCTTGGAGGCAGCGCGCTGGTTTTGACCCGCCCGAATGTCTATCAGTCGAGCTCCTCGGTGGCGCTGCTCCCTGTCTCGCGCAACCCGGGCATCCTCCCCAACTATCCGAACCTGATTACCAGCCTCATCCCGACGTATGTGCAACTGGTTTCTAGTCCAGTGCTGCTCAATAAAGTCGCCGCGAAATTGCCCTTCCGTATTTCTGATGCTCAGCTGGCGAACGATGTACATGCTGAATCGCTGTCCAATGCCGCTGTCATTGACATCGTGGCTCAGAGCGCGAATCCGGTCCAGGCGAAGGAGATCGCCTCCCGGGCGACAGCTATCTTCCTGGGAGAGCTGCGAGGGAACGGAGTCGTCATACCCAGGATCTACGGTCAGCCCACAGTGTCCGACACGCCGGTGGCGCCGAAAACCACGCTCCTGCTGGCTGTCGTAGTACTTCTGGCCGTCATCCTTGGCCTTTGCGCAGGCCTGGCCTGGGACCGACTGTCTGGCGTGGCCGATCGCACGGCTGATCGGCCTCGAACGACCCCCCGGCCGGCTGCGCAGGACACGTCGCCCACTCCGGCGGAGCAGACGAGCAGTGTCCGGCTCGTGGATGAAGCGCGAGACCTCAACTCCACGGAACAACAGCGCTCCTAGTCCCGCGGGCAGGCGAAGCGGATCCGCACACCGGACAGGTGGCAGCCCCGGCGCTCAAAGAACGACGGGCGGCATCAGTCCGCAGAAGCAGCCAGGCGGTCCCGCTCCCGGGGACGAACCCGACAGCTCCTCCATCACGCCTCAGCATGCACCAGCGGTGACATTGTCACCTGCGGACATACCGAGCAGTTCCGACCAGAGTCCCAAGTGACTGTCGGCACATCGAGCCAGCGAGAATCGTTCCTCGACCCGTCGTCGGGCCGCCTGGCCGAGCCTGGCTGCCAGATCTGGCTCGCTGATCAAACGCTCCATGGCAGCGCGCAGTGAGTGAATATCCCCCGGCGGAACAATCACGCCGCAGTCCGCGTCAAGCACTTCCCGGACGCCACCGACACTGGTCGCGATGCACGGCAGGCCAAGTGCCATGGCCTGGAGCAGCGCAAGCGGCAGGTTCTCGTTCACTGACGGCAGGACAAACGCATCGGCGTGCCCCAGCTGCGCGTCCACGTCGGTTCGATAACCTGCGAACTCGACTTGGTCCCCGCCAGGCGCAAGTCGCGCAATGTTCTCGCAGCGCCGACGATCGCCGCCATCTCCGATCATCCGGAGCCGCAGGTCGGTGCGGTTCGCGGCGAGGGCCACGAATGCCTCGACCAGAAGCGGAGTGGCCTTGCACGGCGCAAACGAACCGACTGTGGCGAAGGTTCGGACACGCTTGTATTCCTTGGAGCGATGCGATGCGGCTACCCCGTTGTGAACCACTCGAAGGCGGTTGGCTGGCACCCTCAGGTCTCGCCGGAGGAACGAGGCGATCGCCTGAGACGGCGCGACGGTACACGTGACCCGGCGAGCGACGAGTGCCTCGGCCATCAGACGGCTGCGTCCGGAGATGCCAGGCCAACGGCCATGCAGGGGGCCACCTTGCACCCACCGGCCAGCAGCGCTGTCCGGCACGCCATGGAAGGTGAGCAGCACCGGGCTCCTCCTGCCGGCCACGAGTGATGCCACCAGGCCCGCCCGGTGGTCTTGGGCGTGAATGATGTCGGGAGCCAGATTCTTCAGCCACTTTGCGACCGCGCTGAAGGCGCGCGCATCGAGCTTCGAACGGACATCTACCGGACGCAGAAGACTCGAGGGCAGTCCCGTGCTGGCGACGACAGACGCAGGTCCCAGGACATGCACCTCCGGGCCGCCCGGACGGCTAGCCAGTTCCCTGGCCAGTCCCGCAGTCAGAAACGCCGGCCCGCCGCGATCCTGAGTGAGCAGGAAAACGACCCTCATGACTGACCGCCGTGGCCGGGGGCCAGTCGCTTGAGCGCGCCAAGCGGACCAAGCACGTTGAGCCCGCCTCTCATGGCTGCCTGGAAGGTAGCTTCGGAGAAATCCTCCGCGAAGGCGCGCGGAATTCGGAATGTCTCCGTCGTCGGCCGCCACCATCCAGGTCGGGAGGTCACCGCGCAGGTATAGCCGGCAGCCGCCACGGCGGCAACGACCCGGTTGTCGAGCAGGCCCGTCGGGTAGGCGAACGACGTCACTGGCTTGCCGATGAGATCCTCGAGGTCCTCTTTGCTCCCCCGCACTTCCTGCTCCAGCTCATTCGGAGTGCATACCCGTAGATCGGCGTGCGTACGGCTGTGTGCGCCGATAGTTATGCCCGCGGTGTCCATCTCTAGCAGCTGAGCGCGCGTCATATAGCCGGGGGCGCCCAGCAGCCGACTCGGGGCGAAAAGCGTTGCGGGCAGGTGATGACGGCAGAGGGGTCCGATGGCATGAGCGTGGTTGTCCGCCCAGGCGTCATCGAATGTCAGGACCAGGCAGCGGGCGTGCCGCTTCGGTGCGGCAAACATGGCTCTGGCCTGCTCTATCGGGACAACAGGGAATCTCTCCCGTTCAGCAGCCAGAATCTCCGCCTGACGGGTGAAGATCGCAGGATGGACGGCCAGCCGCCCTCCTTCAACGTCGATCCGGTGCCAGCCCAGTACCGCCACGGCAGGACCGATCGGCAGGGGCCAGCGGGCGCGGATCCGGACCGCTCTGGCGACCCCGGGTCTCACCGGCGGCTCGTGGATGCAGGCGTCAAGGCGTTGTCGCGGGCAGACGCCACCTCATGCTGATCGTCTGCTTCGGTGCCGGACATGCGGCTCGCCATACTGGCTCCAAGAGCCGGAAGGAACCACAGTGGCGGATAATACTGCTCAGCGAGGAACAAAGCGCCCACGCAGGCGACAGCGAAGCCGGCAGCCATAGCGCCCTGCAGCTGGTCTCTTCGCCGGTCATCAGGAAAACGACGCCTGAGGTCGGCCCACGACAAGGCCAGGTAGCCAAGAAACAGTGCGAGCCCCACCGCACCCTGCTCGGCCAGGATGACCAGGTAGGCTTCCTCGCCGCTAATCGTCAGGACGTTGGACGGGAAAGGCAGGCTTTCCCCGGCTGCAGGCGCGAACTGGTAAAAGCGGTACACGAAGTTGCCCGGTCCCACCCCTGTGATGGGGTAGTGGCGCCACTCGTTCAGCTCGACGCGGTAGTAACCCAGCCTGATGTCTACGTTCGCCGTTGCGACATGGGCTTTCTGGCCAAGAGCACTCTGCACAATTTGCGGCTTGGCCAGCAAGGCGACGCCGACGACCGCGGCCAGGCATGCGCCCACGGCTAGTACCCAGCGCAACTGGAGCCGCTTCGTTGCCAGCGCCCAGAGGCTCGCCACGGCCAGGCCAGCCAGGGCGCTGCGGGAGAAGGTAGCAAGCGTGCAGGCAATGATCAAGGTCAGGGCCACACTAGAGAGCGTCTTACCCCACCAGGATGCTCCCCATCGCACCTGGTAGATCGCGAGCGGCACGCTGCTGGCGAGGATGAACCCGAAGTCGTTGGGATCGGAGATCGGCCCGCTCGCCCGGGTCACGTGGTGGCTGAAGAAGGCGACAAGGCCGATGACGCTGGCCACGGCAGCGGCGAGAACGACCATCCTGACAAGCACGTCGGCTCTGCGTCGATCCCCCCTGACGGTCTGGAGCACCAGGAAGTAGAGGGTTGCGAAGGTCACGTACCGGAGCGAGGTCACAAGCGCGGCGATGTCGTTCCGTGCGACACCAAGGGATACGGCACCCCACAACAGAAACCCGCAAATCACCCACAGCCCCCGGCTGGTGACAACCAATCGCCGGTTCAAGACCCAGTCCAGGCCCCAGGCAACTACTGCAAGGCCGCCGATCACCTTGTCGATCGTCAGTATTCCGATCCCGTGCGCCAGATAGGCGTTGAAGAAGAAGCCGACCGCCAGCACGGCCACGGCCAGATCCAGTCGGCGCAAGATAATGCCGACAACGATGACGGCGGCAAGGCCAACCGCGGCGAACACGGGCCAGCTGACGACGAGAGAGACCGCGCCAAGAGCGACGGCCAGCACAGCCGTGCCGGCGAGCAGAGCATAGGATCGGCGCTGCCCGCCTGTTGCCTGGGGGAGTCCCCGGGCGGAAGTCACCGTCGCGGCCCGCGCCGCAGCCCGCCAGCCTCCATGTCGCTAGACTAGCGCTGGCAGGCGAAACGCCAGAGAGTGACCGCTTCCTAGCACCACGTGAGCAAAATGAGGAGGGCGTCTCCGCGAGGCAGCAGCGCTATGAAGACCGGCCGGGCGGAAGCCAAAACTCATCCTGAAGCCCCGCGCCGGACACTTGCGGCGCGCGGAGCCCTGTGGCTGTCCGTGAGCTCCTGGACGGCGAAGGGTACGCAGACAGTCGTTCTGCTGGTGCTGGCTAGAGCGCTGATGCCATCGGAGTTCGGCATCCTCGCGGTGGCTGCTCTCACGTACAACGTGCTGCTTGTGCTCAACCAGCTAGGTGTCGGCGATGCGCTGACGTACCTGAAGGACCGGATCGAGGAAGCGTCGAGGACCGCGCTGTCCATGGTCCTCGCTGGCGGACTGCTCCTGACGGCAGCTACCTGGTTTCTCGCCCCGGTGATCGCGTACTTCTTCCATAGCCCGCACGCGACCTTCGTGCTGAGAGGCTTTGCCCTGGGCATACCTTTCGACGCGGCCGCTCAGGTCCCAATCGGCCGGCTGACTCGATCGCTGAGCTTCTCCCGGCGGACTATTACCGATGCGGTTCCGACGGTGGTTGGCGCAGCGGTCACCATCGGCGTGGTCATCAGTGGTCACCCGCTCATCGGGCTGGTGGTCGGTCAGGTCGTCGGTTCGATCGCCAACGCCACGGTGGCCATGCTCGTCGGGCCCCGGTGTCTCCCTGGCTGGAACACGGTTTTGGCCCGCCGGCTCCTCAGGTACGGCAAGTTCCTCAGTGCGGCCGACATTCTGAACCTCGGCCTCCTCAATGTGGATTACCTGATCGTGGGTCATGTTCTTGGTCCGAGGGCGCTCGGCCTCTACTCGCTCGCATACCGGATCTGCTTCATGCCCTATGTTGCGATATCGGTGGTTGCGAACGGGGCACTGTTCCCTTACTACTGCAGGCTGCCCTCGAAGGCGGCGAAGGCACGGACTGCGGAGAACGCCTTCTCGCTCATTACCGCACTGAGCATCCCGTGGTTCGCCGGCCTGGTGCTGTTCGCCGGCGATGTCGCTCTGCTGGGCAGCAAGTGGGCGCCGGCCACGGGAGCCGTAAGGCTACTGGCCGTGTATGGGCTCTTCCTCTCGCTGATCCTCAGTGCGTTGGAGGTCCTCAAGGCAATAGGGCGGACTGACCTGGTCTTCCTGGCCAGGGCGCTGCATTTGCTAACCTTGACTACGGTCCTGATTCTGACTGTCCGGAGCGGCATAACGGTCGTCGCCTTGGACCAGGCCGTCGTAGCTTGCGCGATCTTCCTTGTCACCAGCCTGTGGATCGTTCGCCGCGCCTCCTTGCGGCCGGCCGCACTGACTCGCTCAGTCGGATTGCCGTTCCTAGGGGCGCTCGGCATGGTTCCGGTGGTTCTCGCGCTCGGCCGCCTGCCTGGGTTGGCTTCCACTCCGTCGTGGACGTCTCTGCTGATCCTCGGCCCACTGGCCCTCGCGGTCTTCGCCGCCATCATGTGGATAGTCATGCCCCAGACCCTCCGCAAAGGCTGGGCTGCCCTCAGGGGACGACCCAGCGTGGCGGCGAACTTGACCTCAGAGGCAGCGTCGATCCAGCGGAGCGAAGGCGGCTTATGTGGCCGGAAGTGCCCAAATGCGGTACCGACCCAGGGGGGCTGAACCCCCGGGCCCGGCGAACGCGGCGAGTCGAGATCGGTCCCGGGGGCGGCCTCGTGAGAACCCATGAGCCAGGCTTGGTGACTACCCCGCAGTTGGATCACTGGGTGTCCCAGTGGGACCGCCTAGTCGACCTGTCCCCCGTGCCGACGCCTTTCCTCAGGTCATGGTGGCTCGAAGCAGTTGCCGGCAGTAAGCCGCTTTTTCTCCTTATTGTGGATAATGATGAACTCCTGGGTGGGCTTGCGACCGAAGGGGGACGCCGTCTGGGACTGCCGTGTCTCCGGATGATGGGCGCCGGCTCGCTCTGCCCGGATCACCTGGACCTGCTGACTTTGCCCGGGCACGAGGATGCTACGGTGGGAATTCTCCGGGCGTGGCTCCGCCGACCGGGAGTGAGCCTGCTGGACATGGAGAGCGTGCCCATCGGCTCCTTGCTGATGGCGGCCTTGCCCGGTCACGTCCGCAGCGAATCGCACGCTGAGGCGCCATGGACCCCTCTGCCCAAAGATATGTCTGACTATCCTGCCGGACTCCGCAAGACGCTGCGTCGAGCCGCCGCCCGCTTGACGGCCGAAGGCGCCGCCCATCGCGTTCACCGCGGTCCGTCGGTAGAGAGCGCGCTTCCTACCCTGCGAAGCCTGCACGAGGCTCAGTGGGGTGACCGGTCTCGCTTCCTGCCCGAGTTCGATCGCTTCGCTGCCGCTTGCCGCCTGGGCGCGAGATTCGACGAAGTCGCAGTTCATGAGTTGCATGTGGGTGACCTCGTTGTCGCGACCATGGTGAGCTTCGAGGTCGCTAGACGCGCGAGTCTGTATCAGAGTGCCCGGCTGACGGAGGCCCGCTGGCGCGATGCCACAACGCTGCTACTGCACACAGTCCTTGCCGACGCGGGTGACCGCGGCTTCGCGGAAGTCGACTTTCTGCGCGGTGATGAGGCTTATAAGAGCAACTTCGCACCGGAGCGGCGCGAATTGCTGCGCCTGCGGACAGCCACCTGCTGGACTGGCCGAGCCGCCCTTGCACTGGAAACGGCAGCACGCACGGCCAAGCACATGCTCCAGGTACGCACTCCTGCTACCTGACCTTGCGGAGGGCCAGGCCAGTCTTCGGCGGCAGGCTCACTGACGTGCGGCTGACGCCGTCCTGGTCCTGGTACACCGTGCCGTAGGGGTTCGCCAGGCTTACCGTGATGGTGCTGCCTGAGGCGTTAGCGTTCACCAGGGCCATGCCGTCGGTGAAGGTCCGCTCGTACACCGATTTCTGGAGCGTCTGGTATGGGCCCGTGAACCAGCCGAAGTTCCAGTCGTATTCCGGCCGCCACCGCGGGGGTGGCCCCTCACCGGCGTTCTCGGCGAAGAACGCCTCGCTCGATACGCCAAGCAGCCATCCAGCGAAGGCGTACCGGAATGACTGGGTGCTGGTCGTGGACTGGGACTGGAAGCCGCCCGGCAGGAAGGGCCTGGAGCCGTGCTTCAGGTATTTGACCTCGTTGACCTGGGCGATAAACCCCTGCGGCGGGGTGCCGTAGTCAGGAACGCCGGAGCTGTCGGAGAAGCAGACGAAGTACTGGTCGAACCCGCCCGCCAGGCCGGCGTTGACGTAGCTGTCCCACAGACCGGGCACTACCCTGATGCCGGCCATGTTGCCCATGACCTTGTACCCGGCGGCGGTGATGCCCTGGCAGATCAGGCCGATGGCCGACTGGTAGGCGGCCTGGAACGCTGAATCGGAGGGGTACTGATCGCATGGCGCGACGGAGTACTGGCTGAGCGAGTAGAGGATGTTGTCGAGGTACACACCGTCCCAGCCGTTCTTCCTCACATCGGACACGATGGCGTTCAGGCACGCCTGCTGATACGCACTGTTGCCGATGTTCATGGCGTAGGTGCCGGGGAAGCCCTGCCACTGGATGCGCGACCCGTTTCGGGTCAGGAACCAGTCGGGGTGGCCCGCGGAGGCCCACGAGTACAGCAGCGCGCCGGATGTTTCCCCGCTGGGGCCGGGGTCGAACGACCGGGTAGAGGAGAAATCCTTGTAGACGTACAGCTTCAGGTGCGGGTTGCTCGCTCCGGCGGCGCGGAACGCCGGGACGTAGTGACCCTCCCAGGCGTTGAACGCGATCCACGACCGGCGTGGTGCCTCAAGGTCGATGGTGGCCTGGCTGATCGGGCGAGAGTCGAAGTGCTGCCAGAACGGCCAGTTCTTGACGCCGAGCGTAGCGGACAGCAGTCTCGCCGGGAACTGCTGGGGGCGGTGGCGGCCGCCGCGGTCGAGCAGGACGGCTCCGGCTGCTCCGGCTGCTCCGGCCACCAGGCCGCCCAGTGCGGAGCGGCGGGTGATGTGCTTCATCGTGGTGGCCTTCCTGCGCGGGGGACTGGTACGACGTTCACGATCTCCGGGCCCGACTGGAGGTGCAGGAGACGGCCACTGGCGGCCGCGTCCTGTCCTGCACGGATCCTCGAAGCACTATAGTCCATCTTAACGGACTTATTCCGTTCTTAGCCTAGTCAACACGTTCACTCCGTTTATAGCTCTATAGTCCTATAGGTGATCTTAGAGCTACTTCGTCGGACCTGGCTGACGACATGTGCACCGCGGCCGATGCCCGTGACGCCTGGTCGTCACGCGCGATCCGGTCAGCCGGCATCGGGGCCTTCCTGCATCCATGCAAAAGCCAGCCGCGTAAGATGGAGAAGAGTCATGGTGAATCCTCCTTGCATCCCGGCTCGCTACGGCATTTGCAGATCGGTGGAGCAAATTCCCTTGCCGCTTGCAGGAGGGCCATCATTTCTAACAGGAACACAACGAGCGCGGGAAAGAGTACCAATGTTTTGGAGGCAGCGGACGCCGTCCGCGCACTGAGGCGAATCGTGTCCGCTTCCATAGTCCGGACTTTTCTAGCCAATGACTATCTAGAAGCTCACTCCGATGATGAAGACGCCTGAGCCACTCAGTCCTAATATCTGCGACGTCGCCGTTATCATTCCTGCTTTCAATAGCGGGAAGCACCTAGACCAGGCCTTGGCCTCGGTTGCCGGTCAGACTGTCCTGCCCTGCGCGGTGGTGGTTGCCGACGATTGCTCTGAGGACGACACCCTCGCCAGGGCCCGCCACTGGCGAGGTCGCCTTCCTCTAGAAGTCATCCGGATGGAGCAGAACCGCGGGCCAGGCGTTGCCAGGGATTGCGCTATTCGGCGCAGCACTGCCCCGTTGCTAGCCATGCTCGATGCGGACGATCTCTTCCTGCCCGACCATCTGGAAACTATGGCTGCGGCACATGCGGCCGCTCCAGGACTGATCAGCGCGCAAGAACTGTCCTGGTACCCCGGGGCCGATCTCATCGTGCCGAGAGGATCTAGGCGGGTTCCTAGGAAATCGAACGAGCTTAGCGCCTTGCTGCATCACAATTATGTTAACTTCGGTTTCTTCTCCCGGGAGCTTTATGAATTGGCCGGCGGGTTCGCGGATCAGTATTATTGCGAGGACTGGGACCTCTGGATACGGATGGTCCGGGCCGGAGCTAGTTTGACGATGACGGCCCACCCCACGGCCATACATCGCGTTCATTCGCAGAGCCTGTCCTTCGACGCTGCCCGGATCGCGCAACACGGCGTGACCTTCCTGAGTGCTGTGCTGCGGGATGCGCAATCGCCCGCCGAGGCAGCAGCTGCACGTGCCGGGCTTCAGGCCCTGAGAGGCAAGCTCAGCTTCTACCGTGCCAACGAGCTGGTCGCCCAGGGGGAGTCGCGACATGCTCGGCAGGTCGCTTGGGACGGACTTCCGGGCGGAGGGCTGCGCGCGACAGCTGGACTGCTGGCCCTGGCCCTCGCTCCGTCCGCTGCTACCCGGCTTGAGCGACTGACCCGGCCGTACCGGCTACCTAAGGGTGCATACGAGCCCGCAGGCGAAGGTGCCAGCCCGGAGCACCCGGCCTGAGCGGGAGCGCAGGAACTCACACTAAGACGCGCGGACAGGTCCCCCAGCCCGGCCACAACCTCGCGAACGTCGCCCTGTCGGTCAGCCGGTAGCCGAAGGCCCCTTCGCATTGCTCCGCTCGCGGTCCTTGAGCCGCCTGCGGCTTGCCACGGCCCTAGTTCGCATTGCCGTCACCTTGACTAGGTCGCCGACACTGGACTGCCCAGGCTGGCGAGGAGCGAGGTGCAGGCGCCGGAGGCGAGCGTTGAAGGCTTCGATCAGGTTTTCCCGTTCAGTCGCGGCCGTGAAATACGTAAGGGTGACAGAGAGCGATATGGCCGGACCGTTGTGTACCCAGTGAGGAGCGATCGGAGGGATGTAGACCCCTCGCCCTGGCGTCAGCGGATAGGAGGCCAGTTCCGGCGGCAGGGCCTCAATGCGCCCGTGGGAGCCGTCCCAGTACCTGTCCACCTCATGTCGACGGGCTCGTTCACTCGCGAAACGACCGAAACTCACCGTTTTGAACCCGCTGACCTGCATAAGCAGACTGTGCTCAATGTCGAAATGCGCCGGAGTCACTGAATTGGGAGATGACACGAAGATGAACCCAACCCGCTTGCGCATGTTACCCGGCGGGCTCATCATCCCGCGCTCCAGCTCATCGAGGGTCGTGTTCATCAACTCGGCATATGCCGGGTCATCCTCGATGTTGAGCAGCGTAAGCCATGCGTTTGCCTGGTCCAGGTTGCGGATGACGTCGCCTGGCCGGGACAGCGCTCCGCGCGGCGGACCTCCCTGAGGAACCAGGAGCGGCTGAGCCGCAGTGTCAGAAATGACTGACTTCCGAGGAAGGCGGTCAGCCAGGTCTGCGATAGCCTCGACCGTCAGCCGGACATCTTCGTGCAGGCTATGGATGAACTCCGCCGGTCGCTCAGGAAAGGCTCCGCGCGAGGGCACCTGACCCAGAGTCGGACGATGCCCCTGGTTAGCTGGAGTAGCTGGAAATGTCACAGTTCCTCCCTGTCCCGCGAACTGTGCCTATCGATAGCTGTGAGTCTTGTTCCCGGGTCAACAGCATGTCAACCGCGCTTAATGACGGGGAATATCAGGCACGTTCTGGAATTTCTGCAGCAGATTAGAGCAAAGCAGCTCTATGTCAGGGCGAAGTTTTTCAGATTCATGTCGAATTGGGCGAATCTGACGTTCCATTGCTCTCAAGGGAAGCCGTAGGCCGACGAATTCACTAAGAGCCTCGAGGCACTCGTGCGGGTTCTCCGTCATGGCTTCGTAGTGCATGACTCTTATACGATCATCGTGCGACAGCTCTTGGTCCAGGTAGAGCTGATTGCGTGCCCACCAGAACACCGCTGCGGCGTCGAGAGGCGACGGCGCGGAGGCTAGGAGCTTCGCGACATGCTCTCTTACCTCGTCGGTCACAGTCCCTCGCCAGTTGGCCGGTCCAGTCTCCACCAGAATCCGGAGATCTCGAAACCCGTTGCCGATGCCGAATCGTTCAAGATTGGATCTGGCTACCGCGCGATAATGGCGCAGCATCCATATTCCTCTCGCCTGCCCGATGCTGTTCAGGAGCTCCCGAGCACGATGAGACTCCACGAGTGGCTTAGCGACGACTAGTTCGAATGGCAGTGCCATCATGCGGGCGGAAACGTGATTTAGGTTATCCCAGCGAAGATGTTCCGCGTCACTGGCGCGAACAAGCCGCCGATCGTGTTCTTCAAGGATGATGACGCGCCATGAGCTGGCCAGCAGGCTTTGCTGGAGCATGGTCGTTCCTGACCGCTGGCATCCGAATACGAGCAGGGCTTGCCGCTGATCAGCCCGTGCGGGCAGGACGGTGCGCACTCCCTGCTTCAGTGCCGATTTCGTCCGCCGCAACAGCCATAGCTCGTTGTCACGGTGCTTCGGAGGCCGGCGGCTCCTGGCCGCAGCATACATTTCTCCCCCACAGATCTGTGCGAGTCACCAACTCTGGGTGATCACCGCGGCTCAGCGCGAGTGACAGTCCTCGTGCTTCTCAAGGTAGCTCTGGACAGGCCACCGCAAACAGTCCGGCAGCGATCTGACGATCTAGACAGAGGGCCTCAGCACGCGATACTCCACGTGATGGCGGGGTAGAAATCGAGCATGGCCGAGTTGGGGGTGATCATTTCGGCTCGCCTCCGCCCAATAGTGGCATCCAAGAAAAGGTTTGATCAAAGGCGTTATCTTGGGCAGAACAGGCTGGATCAGACTGCTGCTGGCGGGGCTGATCGGGACCATAGCCGCCGGTGCGATTGGTCTCGCCCGGCATCCGTCCACGCCAGCCACGCACGCCGCGCTGACGCTGACTGCCCCGGTCAGGATGTTCAGCCAGCGGCTGGACGAAGCGGCGGTCAAGGCGACAAGCAGGGCCCAATGGGCCAGAATATCCCGTGAGAATACGATCGTAGTCCTGAATTCCTGGGACTCTCGCCTGATTCCGGTCCTGAAGGACGCGAACCCGAGGGTTCAAGTGTGGGTCTATAAGAACTTGTCCGGCATACGGTCTGATGACTGCACGACAGCGACTGGCCAGTGCGGCTCTTGCCCACAAGGAGTTGCGGACAGCACCTTCCTCTCGTCGGGAATGGGATACTGCTGGGTGCGGCACAACCATCCCAGCTGGCTGCTCAGGGCTGCTGGTACTCGTCAGCCACTGGAGTTCCAGGGCTATCCGCGAATCTGGGAGACCGATTACGGCAACCACGCGTACCAGCGCCAGTGGATCCGCAACGTCCTCGCGGACGTCCGCGACCACGGGTGGGACGGCGTAGACGTTGACAATGCCCTGACAACTGCCGATGCATATGGCCTTGCCTCGAAATATCCGACCAATGCCGCAGTCCAGGCCGCGACTTACTCCGCCCTGCGGATAGTTGGCCGGGCGCTGCGCCATGCTGGCGTAGCGTCCGTGTTCAACGTCGGCTATGCGACGACATTTCCAGGGCTGTGGGAGCGCTGGCTACGTCAGGTGGCCGGTCTCGAGCAAGAGTTCTATCTTTCCTTCTTCACGCAGCCCAGCGCCGCTGGAAGCACCTGGGCCGCATATGAGGCAGAAGTCCTCTCGTGCGTCACCCAGCACAAGAGCTGCTGGTTCCATACGGGCGGCCATATGGCGTCGGTCACGCCGCGGACCAGAGGTTACGCGCTGGCGTCCTATCTGCTGGCCGCGGATAGCAGGCAACTCCTTGCACTGGGGAGCGGGACGCCCATCTCCCGGACGCCATGCTGGGTACTAGGCAGGCCGTTGGGCCCCGCTTATCGGGTAGGGGCGGCATCGCGACGTGATTTTGCCGGAGGGATCGCCCTTGCAAACCCCTCTATGTCCCGATTGTCGGTCTCGCTTGGTGCCACCTACTTTGACGCGAACGAGCAAGCGGTCTCCACAGTCACTCTGGGGCCGACGAGCGGCGCGGTCCTCGGTGCGACGCCGCGACCCGGCTGCCATTGAGGGAACCCGCGGCAGTTTCCGCATGGGCGGCTTGGTAAGCGTTCCTGTACTGCCTCAGCATCTGTTCCGGCCGCCAGCTGGCCGCAGCCGCCATGGCCTCGCGTCGGAGATCCCCGGCGAGTTCGGCATTGGTCAGGATGCGCGAGATGGCCGTACTGACCGCTGGCGGGTCTTCCGGTGCCACGAGCAAGGCCGCGTCTGGCGGCACTACGTCGCTGATGCCATCGACCGCGGTTGCCACCACCGCGGCGCCAACTGACAGCGCCTCTAGCAGGGACAGAGGAAGCCCCTCCCAGGCAGAGGTGGAGACGACGCAGTCGGCTAGGCCTACCAGCGCGGCGATATCGTCCACTCGCCCGAGAAAACGGACTCGGTTGCCTGATCGCCTGGCTAGGTCTTTCAGTTCCTGGTACAGAGGGCCTTCGCCAGCCACGGCGAACTGGGGTCCGCTCACCAGACCGGCGGCGGAAATGAACGCAGGCCAGTTCTTCTGCTTTTCCAGCCGCCCGATTCCGACGACCAGGGGGCCAGGACCGAGCCTGAGGCGTTGCCGCAGTTCTTCCTGGCGCTGGGAACCGGCTGGATGCAGGGCGGCACCGTTGGTGATGACGTCAATCCTGGCACCAGGAAAGCCTGCCGCCTCGAGCGACCGGGAAACCGACGGCGTACAGGTGATCACCCTGGGAGCGATGCGGCGGAGGATCCCGCTCGCGGGGCGGTAGTCGCGTGGAGGCACGCCATGCAGCGTTGTCACCAGGGCAGCATGGTGACGCGCAGCGGCGAGCGCCAGCCACGCCAGCGCGGTAGCCCGCACGTTGTGTGCATGCACGACGTCGGGTCGCCTGCGCTCGATACACCGAGCTAGACGCACCGTGGCCGTCGCCAGGCCGAAAACGCTGCGACGCGAGGTGGTCGGCAGAGCCACGTGCTCTGCACCCGCCTGGGCGATCCTGCTCACCCATGCCCCCGGGCCGGAGGCCACGACGACGGTGTCACCATGACGAGTGGCATCGTCAGCCAGCTGGATCACCAGTTGTTCCATGCCACCGGGGGCCAGGCGGGGCAGCACGTGCAGGATTCTCACCGATGCTTGCCCGCGAACATCTCTCGGCAGAGCCGCAAGCGACGGCAGGACCTGCCGATGTCCGTGCCGGTGATCACGGTCGTGACCTTTGCGGCCGCGTCGCTGGCCGGCGTGCTTTCAGAGCGCCGATCAGCGGCTCCGCGATAGTGCGAGCCATGATGACCACGTCCAGCCACACTGACCAGTGCTCGATGTAATGGTTGTCGAAGCGGACCCGTTCCGGGATCGAGGTGTCGCCGGTGAGGCCGTGCACCTGCGCCCATCCAGTCATTCCGGTGCGTGTCCGGTGCCGGTCGTCGTAGTGAGGGACCACCTGGGCAAACCGCGACGTGAAATACGGCCGTTCGGGGCGCGGACCGACCAGCGACATGTCTCCGCGGATCACGTTGAACAGCTGCGGCAGCTCGTCCAGATGGGTTGCCCGTAGCCAGCGCCCCATCGAGGAACAGGTCTCGACGGAGACCGTCCACTGCGAGTCCGGGTCGGGACAACTGATGGTGCGCAGCTTCATGATCTTCATCACCCGACCGGAGCAGGTGACTCGCTCCTGCCGGAATATGACGGGCCGGCCACAGAACAAGAAGCCCGCCACCACCAGTAGAAGCAGCACCGGTGCGAGTGCCAGGAGCAACGTCGTGCCGACGATCAGATCAAACGCTCGCTTGGCAACTCGGCCCGGCAGTTGGAGACCAGGGCGCCGCAGCGGCAGCAGCGGTATACCCCGGACATCATCCATGCAGCCCGCTGGGATCGCGCTCGCAAGCTCGTACATCGGCGAAACCACGTACAGACCCACCGAGAGCGCGGATCTGGCGCGCAGCACGGATACCAGGTTCTCGTCGCTGTCGGCTGGGAAGGACACGATGATCCTGCGGACACCGTACTGCTCGGCCACGTCGATAGTCTGTGATGGTTCGCCCAGGACTGGCAGTGACGACCCCGGGGCTGTGGTCCCGTCGCCGATGAGTCCGACCGGCCGCAGTCCCAGATCAAGGTGCTCCAGGAGCAGCTCACCGAGTTCGAGACCGACCTTGCCGGTGCCGACGATGAGCGCTCGATCAGTCAGCCAGCCGATTCGGTAAGCGGCGCGCAACGAGGCGTAAGATCCCGCGCGCATCGCGACGAGCAGGGCGAGAGCGACACCACCCACGCGCAGAAGCGGGCCCAGGGAGTCCGCCCATGGGACGAGCAGCACGAGCGGCAGCGCAACGGCGGCTGCAAAGCGTGGCATGTCGTCCGAGACGCGCATGCAGATCCGAAGCCGATGCCGCCCGAAGATGTGCAGTACTGCCAGCACGGCGACCGGGTAGCCCATCGCCGGCCATCCCTGCCCCGTCAGCAGCGTGGCCGCGGTCAGAGCGATTCCGTCGCCCAGCGGGAGCACCGCGCCCCGTGCGACTACAGCCCATCTGCCGATCAGGCGGGCATCTCGACGGCCCGCCTCCGGGAGTCCCGGAGCCGACGAGCCCACGGCCTGTACCAATTCCGGCGTGCAAGTGATGGCGATGTCCCCGGATCTCTCGCTGGTCCCCATCCGCATCTCCCCGAGGCCGGTGGCCGCCTCACGGAGTCGGCGTGGCATCAACCCGCTCCCTTAGCCCACACCGCACTCACTCCTTCACGCCATGGCCCGCCCGTACCGCCTGGCGAGACGCCACAGGTACGGCATGCCGGAGCTGTGATTCTCTTCCATGATCACGAGAATCTTCATAACCGGCGGTCCCCGCTGCCTGGTGCGGGC
>Ga0307373_10003583_pt1 | contig 26908 bp, 21 predicted proteins | sample OX2MG_FD_202534 | JGI IMG/M metagenome (GOLD analysis project Ga0307373, IMG submission 202534) | Soil microbial communities from Risofladan, Vaasa, Finland - OX-2 | ecosystem: Environmental > Terrestrial > Soil > Coastal area > Acid sulfate soil | place: Finland: Risofladan, Vaasa | collected...
TTCTTTTATCGCTTTAACAGACGGGGATTTGATAAAACTATATTTCACAACCTCGTGGTAAGGATGATTAAGAGTGCTCCTGTTTATCACATGGCATTCACGACTTAAACGATTTATTCTATAAATTATTTTGATAATGGCAAAATTGCAGATATAGAAACATTATTTAAACCAACTGCTTTTGACGACTCGCTTTACGACTGCCATATACAATACTTTTCGCCAAATGGAAAACCTTTGAAAAGTTTATACTATAAAAACGGGGTTAAAGCATTTCCTGCCAAATATTGGTTAGACAGTGGTATTACATTGACAGGTAGATACTATGACAGCGATCATACTACTGTGTTGTGGCAATGGTTTGACAAAAACAATAACCTAATCAGGCAGAAGAAAGATACAGAGAATAGCTATGGTTTTAGCACACCTTTCAAATAAACCAAACCGCAGCTAACAAAGCGGCTTACTTCAATACTGGCAGACCTGCAAATCCTCATCTTTTGTAATGCTATCAGGAGCAGTTCCGGCAGGACTTTCATTATTGAACATTTGTATATATCTTCATCAATAGTTTTTCAATTGGGCTAACGGTTAGGCTGAACGATATAAATTTCCAGCACAGCAACAAGTTCCATCTTAGCGCAAGCTTTGCACCAAAGATTCTGTGAGGTAGCAATGCTTGTGCTTCAATCCAATTATATTTTCGTTTATCATTGCCGCTTACAAAGCAATAAAAACGACCCGTTTTTAAATTATTTTATATTTTCTACCCACGAAATGTTCCTTTGGAACAGATGAGCGAAACGAGCTTTTCTACCTATGAAATATTCCTATGAAACAGAGAACCTGATTCCTGGTAAATCAGAGAAGGAAAATTTACAATTGAATTGAATTGCTGATTAAAACAGCACTTTAAAAAAGGAATTAGCACAATTTTTTCTGAGACAAAACAGATAATTGTAAATTGCAAATAGTATGACTAAGCTTTCAGTTAATATCAATAAAATAGCCACGCTGCGAAATTCGCGTGGAGGTAATAACCCTGATTTAATAAAAACAGCCAGGGATATTATGACTTTTGGCGCCGAGGGAATTACTGTGCATCCCCGGCCTGACGAAAGGCATATAAGATACGCAGATGTTTATGCGTTGAAAAAAATAATTCCATCGCCCATTGAATTTAATATCGAAGGAAATTGTCGCGAGCAAAAGTTTGTGGATCTTGTGATTGCCAACAAACCTGACCAGGTAACCCTGGTTCCGGATGCTTTGGGGCAATTAACTTCTGATCATGGATGGGATACAATAAAAAATAAAGATTATTTAATAGAGATCATTTCCGTTTTTAAAAAGGCTGGAATTCGTGTATCCATCTTCGTTGACCCGGTTGTAGAAATGATAGCCGCGGCTAAAGAAACCGATACAGACAGGATAGAATTATATACAGAAAAATACGCGACGGAATTTCAAAATGGAAATCAGCAGCAGGCGATTGCTCCTTATATTACTGCTGCCAAAAAAGCCGTGGAACTAGGCCTGGGAATCAACGCCGGGCATGATCTTGATTTGCATAATCTTAAATATTTTGCTGAAAATATTCCAGGACTTTTAGAAGTTTCCATCGGACATGCATTGATATGTGATGCATTATATCTCGGATTGGAAAATACGGTGCAGCTATATAAAAGGCAGTTGGCAATTTAATAAATTGGATTTATTCAGTCACCTTTTCATTCTGTTAATAAAAAATATTTAGATTTTCGTTTCTTCTATGAGATAGAAATTTTATAGCCACGGTCTGACGGTACCGACCGCTAATTAAACAACTCTCCTAACTTTTGCTCTAAAGCCTCTCCCCGAAGATTTTTGGCAATTATTTTCCCGTGTGGATCTATCAAAATATTTTGAGGAATGCTGATGATATGAAACATGGTAGCTACCTGGTTACCCCAACCTTTTAAGTCACTTACATGGGTCCAGGTAAGGCCGTCACTTTTAATTGCGCTTAACCATGCCTGTTTTTCATGATCGAGAGAAACACCAAGAACTGTAAAATTCTTTTCATGGTATTTATCAAATGCAGCGACTACATTAGGATTCTCGCGTCGGCACGGGCCGCACCAACTTGCCCAAAAATCTATTAAAACATATTTTCCTCTAAAAGAAGAAATATTCACTTTATGGCCTGAGGTATCATCTTCAGAAAAATTAGCAATCTCCGAACCAATAGGGTCTATTTTAGCTAATGTCAATTGTTGATCTAAATATTTTGCCAGGGAAGATTTCTTAACATCTTCCGACATCATTGCAAACAATTTTTCAGCTTTTGATATATTTTCAGAAGATTGCAATATCCTTATTATAGCAAGAGGAGCCACATAAGACGAAGGATGTCTCTTCACAAAATCCTCGCTTATTTTTTCTACTCTCTTTACAGAATCCGCATTTTTTTCAAAACCCATAACAAACATATCCTGGTAGGGTTTCATCAATTTTGAATATTCTTCAAATTGAGTTTCCGTTTTAGATCCGGTAATAGAAAGTTTATCAAGATTGTTTTTATCGCCTTCAATTTTAATTTTGCCATTTTCTATAAATAAAGGAACGGCAGGTGGCTGGTCGCCAAAAACCAAAATGATTATTGATGGTTCAGGTAGCTGGCCTTTAAGATCAAATTTCCCGTTTTCAAAAGAAGTTTGTTTTTCAGGTACACCTGTCTGCTGATTTAAAAAAGAAACCGAAGTGCCGTCAGCATAGCCGGAAATATTTCCGGAAATTTCATATCCCGAGGCTGAATTAACTTTTGCATTAGTAGAAGTTTGTGCGAAAACAAAAAACGGCAATACAATTAAGATATATAATAATCTTTTCATAATTTACAGTATTATGGCAAATTTAATTTTTTTTAAATAAATCCTAAAGTGAAACGCATTTCAGGCTTCTAAAATTGAGTTAAGAAACTTTTCTGTATTGCTGTCTATAGAACCCGGATTCTCAATTGCCTTAATATAAGCCGTTCCTATAATAGCGCCTGCGGCATATTTACAAGCCTGGTCAAAAGTTTTATGATCTTTTATTCCAAAACCAATCATCACTTTATTTTTCAAATTCATCCCTTTTATTCTTCGAAAATATTTTTCACGGGCATCCAAATTGGTATCTCTGCCGGTAACTGAAGAAGAAGAAACTGCATAAACAAATCCATCACTTAATGAATCAATCTTTTGAATTCTTTCTTCCGAAGTTTCTGGTGTGATCAGGAAAATAAAATCCAGATTATTCTTTTTTAAAATTTTATGGTACTTATTTTCAAATTCAGCTATTGGCAGATCCGGTAAAATAATTCCGCCGATACCGGCATTTTTTGCATCAACGCAAAATTTTTCAAACCCATATTGTAAAACCGGGTTTAAGTAACCCATCAGAATCAGGGGAACATGAATTTTGCCAATACATTTATTTAATTGTTCAAAAAGGATTTTGATGGTCATTCCGTTATGTAACGCCTTCATGTCACTGTTTTGAATTACGGGTCCATCAGCCAACGGATCGCTGTAAGGCATTCCTATTTCTATCATATCGGCGCCCTGATCCTGTAGGGATTTAAGAATTTTTTCTGTATCCTTTAATTCAGGGAAACCGGCGGTAAAATAAATGCTCAGAATATTTTTTTTCTTTTCGGTAAATAATTTTTGAATTGAATTCATTGATCAGTTTACATTTAATTTTTCAATCTGTTATTTTGAAAGTTAAGACAAACCAGGAAGGTTTTATTGGAAGACATTTAATTTAGAAATTCTGTAAAAATCTTCATGGTTTTCTTCCTTTTGGTCCCAATGCCTAAGGGACCCGATGGCTATCGAATTGAAGTACACTTTTATTTTTTAATAAACTTCATATAAGTATCCATATCCTTATCCCCTCTCCCACTCAAATTGATAACAACAATTTCTTTCCTTTTGAATTTTATTTTTTTCAAAACTGCCAAAGCATGAGCAGATTCCAAAGCAGGAATAATTCCTTCCATCTTAGTTAATTCAAAAGCCGCATCAATCGCTTCCTGGTCAGTGGCATTCATAAACCGCGCTCTTTTTGTTTTGAATAAATTGGCATGCATCGGTCCTATTCCGGGATAATCCAAACCTGCTGAAATGCTGTGCGGTTCTACTACCTGTCCATCTTCAGTCTGCATTACGTAACTTTTACTTCCATGCAAAATTCCCAAAGAGCCTAATTGAATAGTTGCGGCACTCTTTCCGCTTTTTACTCCGAGGCCTGCTGCCTCTACTGCTATTAGTTTTACAGAAGCATCATTGAGAAAATGATAAAATGCGCCTGCTGCATTGCTTCCACCACCTACACAAGCAATCACATAATCTGGTAATAAATTTCGGGTTTTTTCTTTCACCTGAGATTTTATTTCTTTACTAATTACACTTTGAAAACGTGCCACCATATCGGGATAAGGATGAGGGCCTACCACACTCCCGATTAAATAATAAGTATCTTCAGGATTATTGATCCAATCCCTGATTGCTTCATTGGTAGCGTCTTTCAGCGTTTTGCTCCCACTTATTGCAGGGATTACTTTGGCGCCCAACATTTTCATTCTTGCCACATTTGGCGCCTGGCGTTCAATATCTTTCTCGCCCATATAAACAATACACTCAAGATTTTTCAAAGCACATACAGTAGCTGTTGCCACACCATGTTGACCTGCGCCGGTTTCTGCAATAATTCTTTTTTTGCCGAGCCTTTCTGCTAATAAAATTTGTCCGATGGTATTGTTTATTTTATGTGCCCCGGTATGGCAAAGATCTTCCCTTTTTAAAAATATATGTGCGCCATATTTTTCACTCAGCCTTCGAGCCGGATATAATGGCGTAGGTCTTCCCGCATAATCTTTTAAAAGAGAATTAAATTCCTTTTGGAAGCTTTCCTCATTAATTATTTTTAAGTAATTCTTTCTCAGATTCTCCACATTGTTATACAACATTTCAGGGATGAATGCTCCTCCAAATTCGCCGTAGTAACCATTCTTATCTACAGTCCACATTTTAAAATATTTTAATTTTTTAATTGATTTACAAATTCTTTTATTTGCTTCATATCTTTTATTCCGGGTTCAATTTCAAACCTGCTGTTTACATCTACTCCATAAAAAAATGGGTGTTGAAATTTTTTAACATTGGCAGCATCACCGTCGCTAATTCCTCCACTTAAAAAAAATGGTTTACCTATATTGAATTTTTCGAGAATATTCCAGTCAAATTTTTGGCCTGTTCCACCATACAAACCGGCTGAGGCTTTATCAAATAAATAGTAATCACAAACTTCCTCATATTCTTTAACTACCCAATCTATATTAGTATCGGGATCCGCTATGCGAAAAGATTTTATCACTTTGATATGATCACTGATGCGGTTGCAAAATGAAGCAGTTTCATCTCCATGAAGCTGAACTAAATTTAGCCCGAAATCATCAATTTGTTTCATAATTTCATCTTCAGTAGCATTTACAAAAACACCTACTTTTTCAAGGGATAATTTTAATTTCATCACCTCTTTTCCTTCGAGTTTTTTTAAAACATAACGGGGCGATTGCTCATAAAATATTAACCCTGCGTAATCAACTCTCAAATCATTTAATTCTTCTAACTGATTCAAATCCCTGTTGCCACAAACTTTTATTCTCATTTTTTATGTATGCTTTTATCTTTTGCTCTTCATTTTCAAACCTCTGCATTAAATGAAGATAACAAGTCCTGAAATAATTTAATTGGTGCAAATTTCCTTTAAAGTTGGAGAATAAACCCGAAAAATCTTTAGAAATAGCTGTAACACAGTACAGGCGCAAATTTATTTAGCCATCCATCAGTATTTGCATGCGCCCGCTAAAAAAAATTTATCTGTAATTTCGTTCAATAGAAATTTTAATAAATGATCTTCACCTATTTTTTCACTTTTCTATTCCGAACGACAAAAAATTAAATTCACCTGCGCAAAATGCTGATCAGAAAAATAAAGGGAGATGATGACGTTACCATGGCCACAATCATCCGGAATTCACTGGAAGAATTTAACGCTGCAAAACCCGGTACCGCTTATTTTGATGAAACTACCGATCATTTAAGTGATCTGTTTAAGAAAAAAGCATCTGCCTATTTTGTAATGGAAATCAATAATGAAATAGCAGGAGGTGCAGGATACTTTCCTACAAAGGGTTTACCACATGATACCTGCGAACTTGTGAAAATGTATATTTCTAAAAAATTCCGCGGAAATGGCTATGGACAAATGCTTTTGCAAAAATGTATGGGAAAAGCGAAGAAGCGGGGATACCAGAAAATATATCTTGAATCAATGCCTGAATTGGTGAAAGCTATCCTAATGTATGAGAAAAATGGATTTGAATATATTCTTAAGCCATTAGGAAATAGTGGTCATTCAGGCTGCAATATCTGGATGATCAAAAACCTGTAAGGTTTTCTAAACTGATAAAAATTTTTAAAATAATAAATGAAAAAATCATCCAACAGCGAAATCAGAGATCGTTTTGACAAAGACGTTGAGCGTTTTTCAAATCTACAGACAGGGCAACAGTCAACCATAGACGCAGAAATATCTTCCGAGTTACTTACTGAATCTGCCAAAAGGATTAAGTCAAAACCAGGCAATTTATTAGATATCGGATGTGGTGCCGGAAATTATACTTTAAAGATGCTATCTAAATTACCAGGCATGAATTGTACCCTGATCGATTTGAGCAAACCTATGCTGGACAGAGCGTATGAAAGAGTTTCAAAAAAATCGAGCAAAGAAGTAAAAATAATAGAGGGGGATATCCGTGAAATAGATTTGCTGCCAAATCATTATGATATTATGATGGCAGGAGCTGTGCTTCATCACTTACGCGAAGATGCAGATTGGGAATATGTTTTTTCAAAACTATTCCATGCCCTGAAAAAAGGAGGTTGTCTTATGATTTCAGACCTTGTAACGCAGGATACAGAAGTATTGAATAATTATATCTGGGAAAAATATGCAGATTATTTAGAAGAGATTGGCGGCATTGAATACAAGAATAAAGTAATGGCATATATAGATAAAGAAGATTCACCAAGATCATTAAATTACCAAATGGATCTTATGAAGGAAGTTGGATTTAAAAGTGTGGAAATACTTCATAAAAACAAATGCTTTGCAGCTTTTTGTGGAATAAAATAGTGAAGTTTCCTTTACAATTTTGGACATATACTTGGAATAACTTCTTTAATCAATAAAAAAAATTCATAAAATTTTAAATATACCAATCACTCTTTTTAATAAACAAGTCCGACTGGCGGCAACCATAAAAATACTCACGATTTTTATTCCTGATTTGTACAATATTTCAGAAAGAAAGAATCATAAAATTAAATCCTGGTAATAAATAAAGAAATGGAAGAAATCGAAACACACCCCTTTAAAGCTTTTATACCTGAAAACGTTACTAACATTATTGTTGGAAGTTTTCCGGGAAGAGAAGTAACGCATAAAATTCTGAATAAAGATGAATGGTTTTACGGATCCAAAAGAAACCAGCTTTGGAAAATCATTTCCGGAGTTTACGGTGCTGACCTGCAGACCAGAACTGAAAAACAGGATCTTTTCAAAAAACATGGTATAGGGATGGTGGATATTTTTCTCAAAATAAAAAGAAAAGAAGATAATAATATGGATAGCAACCTTGAAATAATTGAATTCAACGATAAAGCAATAAAATCAATTCTTAAAAATCAAAACATTAAAAAAATATTTTTCACCAGTAAATTTGTAGAGAAAAGTTTCATGAAACTATTTCCCGATATTAAAATTGGAGAATGTTTACCTTCCCCTTCACCAAGATATGCAAGGATGAGTATGGCAGAAAAAATAAATTATTATAAATTAAAATTGCCAATGTGATGATGGAATTTAATCCAGGCGCTCCTTCAACTCAAAACTTTTAAACCCAAATCCTCCTTTCTTAAAATAAATTTTTACTTTATTAACTCCTTTATTCAAATGAATTTTTAGGGAAGGAGACGTTTCAAATGTAGATTCGTTTGCTGTGGCCGGAACCATAAAATTTTCAGCAACAGGTTTATTGTTGTCAAAAACATGGATCATTCCATCTTCACCTGATGTATTAAAAGCTAGAGAATAATTCCCTGCATTTTTTACATTCAAAGTGTAAAGCAGCCATTCGCCATCTTCAATGCTAAAAACATAAGGCTGGCCATTGTTATCATTTTTTATATCAACACCGTCGTTCCTGTAAGTACGCCCCCTGTTGCCTTGAGTGTGTACCCCTGGCGTATATTGATACCACGCAGTATCATTATCATTATAGGCAAAACCATTTCTACCCAGATCATAGTCAACTGCGTTTATAACGGTATTATCCGAAATGATATTTGGTCTAAAAGGCAATGTTGCTGTAGAATAAACCTGCCGGAACATAGCATCTATCACATCTTTATGATAAAGATTGTTTTCAATTTTTATGTTATTGAGAAGACCATTTAAAATTTTCTGCGCTTTAGCGGAATCCAGGTTTGTGCTGTCTTTGCAATAGTCAATAAAAAGATAATAATCTTTTGGCTTTTTAATTTCCAAAGGATTATTGATACCCATTTTTTTCAATGGCCACCAACTCCAGCCGATATCATTATCCTCCATCAACCTGATGTTATTGGTAAACCAGGTGTTTGAATTTTCGCCGGATTCTCCCAACCATAATGGAACATTATATTTAGTGCGATAATCCAGGAATTTCTGAATGGTTTTCTTCGTTGTAAAATTTCCATATTTATGAAAACTGATCACCAGATTATTATCCCAAAGAGGAAATATTCCATTATAATTATTGGCAAAGCCATTTCCTTCCAGAAAAATAATGTGATTTTTATCAACCTCACGAATGGCTTTTGTAATGCGGATAAATAAATTCCTTAAAGGTATATTCCGTTTCTCATTAAGACCATGTGGATCATCCGGATTATCAAAACCCCAGTTGGTTTCATTTAAAATATCATAGCCTCCAATGTATGGTTCATTGGCATAACGCGCCGCCAGTTTTTTCCATAAAGCAACCGTTTTATCCTGGTTAGCTTGTGATTGCCAAAGAGAAGAATCGGCAGGATTTCTGTTAGCAATAGGCAAATCATTTCCCTCACCGCCGGGAGCTGCATGAAGATCGAGAATCAAATAAATTTTATTTTTTTTACACCAGCTTAATAAATCATCTACCATTTTAAATCCTTTCGGAAGCCATGTGTTTTTACCGGCAACAGGTTCCTCTTTTACAGGAAGCGTAAATAAATCGTAATTCATCGGCAAGCGAACGGAATTAAAACCCCACGAAGCCATTGAATCTATATCAGTTTCCTGCGTATGATATTGCAGCCATTTATCGTAAAAAATATTCGCTTCATTTTTTCCAATAAGTTCTGTAATCTTCTTTCCGATTTTATATTGTTGTCCCAAAAATCCTAAATCGAACATGTATCCCTCCTGGAGCATCCATCCTCCGAATCCCATTCCTCTTAAAATGAAATCCTTATTTTTATCATTCTCAATACGTTTTCCATTTACCCTCAAAAACCCTTGTGAGTAAATATTTGAACAAGAAAATAAAACAGCCAGGAAAAGTAAACCTGTTTTTTTCATGATATGCCTTTTAAAAATTAAATTCCAATATTGGTTCATAGTATTTATTTCACTTCACATAGCTTCTTTCTAAAAAACCGTGTGCAATGTGGACTGAAAAAATTACAGCTTTTCCTCTATATCTTTTATGTTATCTGTGTGATGTATGTTGTGTGTTGAAGAAAAAAATTCCGAAAGTTTATTGTGATTTCCATAAATATGAACGGGCCACATTCTTAGGATTCTCTCCCTTTTGCGTTCTTCCTGCAAAAGATGATCACGTGCTGAGAGTAACTCAAATTGAGTGATAAGTCCCCGAAGTTTTCCTTTTTCAATGCTATCTACTACAGGGAGCACCCCTACTTGATTAGCTGACATCCTATCTGCTATTGTCCTAAGAGACTCTTCGGGGAAAGTAGTGATTAAATCCTTTACCATAATGTCATCTACCGTGCCTGAAAGATCACCCAGCAAAGCTTTTTCCATTACATCCTGCCATGAAACAGCCCCTAAAATAAATCCATCCCGCGTAACAACCGGCAACAAACGTTGTCTCCTCATGTTTAGCTTCGCTTCTACCATTTCTATTACCTGGGACATAGAGGTGCCTGAGATTATTGTGAGCACATTTGTTGACATTACATCTTCGGCAAAAAGAACTTTCAAGGGTTCCACTGCATATTCTCTCAACACATGAAATCCACGTCGGGCCACTTTTTCAGTAAGAATAGAACGTTTTAAAATCAGTACGCTGATAAGATGGGCCAGAGTAACCGTTAATAAAAGCGGAAGAAATAAACTAGTGCTATGCGTGAGTTCAAGGGGAAACACAATAGAGGTAAAAGGCGATCGCATTACACCGGCAAGGGCGCCTGCCATTCCCAGCAAAGCCCATTCGTCGGGAATCTTTCCCGGGAAAACCAATCCTAAAAGACCACCCCATGCAGCGCCCATCATCAAAATAGGCGCAATAATGCCTCCGCTGGTCCCGGACCCTAAAGCAACAGCCCATATAATTAATTTAACTACAAGAATACTTACCAAAGTAGTTACAGCCAGGCTTCCGGCAAGTTCATTGCCAATGGTATCATAACCAACACCCAATGCTCGGGGTTCAATGAGCCCGCCTATGCCTACAATTAATCCTCCTATAACAGGCCACCACATCCAGTGAAAAGGTAACTTACGAAATGCATCCTCAGCACCATAAACGACTTTTGTCAACACCCAGGCCATAAAACCACTTACAATTCCCAAAATTACTGCATCCATCAGACCGGTATTTCCAAGTTCCACCATACCATGCACGGGAAATAAAGGTTCCGCCCGCATCCAGCCTTGGTCCACGAAAGAATGCCGTAAAGCATCTGCAACTATACTTGCAATAGCAGCGGGAACAAAAGATCGTGGTTTCCATTCAAACAAAAGCAATTCTACTCCAAGAATAACAGCAGCCACAGGAGTTCCAAAAACGCCACTCATTCCGGCAACTGCACCCGCAACAAGCAGGCTTCGACGCTCAATAGCAGTGAGGTTAAGAAATTGTGCAAATACAGAGCCAATAGCTCCTCCAGTTAAAATTATGGGGCCTTCTGCACCAAATGGGCCACCGGTTCCAATACTAATGGCACTGGCAATAGGTTTAAGAATGGTAAGTTTGGGTTCTACTTTACTCCCACCGACGAGAATTGTTTCCATTGCTTCCGGAATCCCATGACCACGTATTCGCTCCGACCCATATCTTGCCATAATTCCAACAATTAAACCCCCGGCCATCGGAATTAAAACCGATATCCATCCGAGTGTGTTATTCCGTGGAGAAGTAAGTTTGAGGTCGAAACGCTGATAATACAAAAAATTGCTGATAAGAGCAATGAGATCAAGAAGAATAAGTGCAACAAAAGCGCCTAAGATTCCGATGATTATAGCAAGTGGAATAAGCTTCAGTACGGAAGCGGGCATAGTAAAGTCGCTGAGTTTTCGGGCTACACCGGTAGAAGGTGTTTGCCTGCTATCACCTTTACCTCCTTTTTTGTTGCTACTATTCTGCTCATTCATACGGTCATGCTTATTGGCTAAAATGTAGAGAAAAAAATATTTCCGAAATAAAAGTACAAAAAAAAGTTAATGTCTTTTTAAGGAAAATTTATGGAGAGGTTTCAAAATCATATTTGAATTGAATTAACAGGGACCTTAAACAGTTTTGAGAACCCTTTTATTTCAAAATACATTTTATAATTCTTTCTTCAATCTTTTTTCAATCCTGGTATCGGGAATAAACCATATCATAGCAACAACACAATACAAACCAAAGCTGATCCACGAATTCAAAAAGGAAATTAAAATACCCAGGATATAAATAGCGATTGAAATTTTTCCTTTAAAATCTCTGCCAATTAATGTTGACAATAAAGAATCTTTTCCATGAAGTTTTATAAGCGAATGCAAAAGAAGCGGATAAGATAAAGCAGCCAGCAATAATCCCATGCCATACAAGGCCACAGGGGACGCGCTGAAATGATTTTCGCCCCGTAACAAAAGGGATTAACGAAATAAAAAATAATAAAAGTGTATTGCACCATAATACTCTTCCATTCACATGCTTTACTGCCTGAAATGTATCATGATGATTATTCCAGTAAATAGCTACATAAGTAAAACTCAGGATATAGCTAATAAATTTTGGCAATACTGGTTTTAAGGCAGCAAAAGAAGCACCTTCAGGCGGATGCAATTCCAAAACCATGATGGTTATAAGAATTGCAAATACGCCATCACTGAATGCTTCTAATCTTCCTTTACTCATAATTTTTTTTTAAACGGAAATTAATTAATCCTTTTCTATTTTTATTGAAAAAAATGAGAATTTGTCCTAATAGCTACCGGGATAGTCTGTTTTCTTTGAAAACAATTCTTTACTAAGATTTTAATAGACTCTTCTAAACATCTTTTTTTACCAATTCCACTTCTGTTACTGGGCTAAATAAAAACAGCCTGTTATTGATCATATCTTTACACAAAAAACGGGTTCTTTGCCTGTTGCCTTTTTTATAAACATGCCCGTTCTTAAACCGGAATAAACTTTCATCCGGTAGTTCTTCCAATAAAAAAATTCCCGGTTTGTGAGGGTCATATTTTTTTAAAATTCTCAGCAAAGGCGCTTCTGCGCAGGAGCTGGCAGCCGGATTGCGTAATGTTCTTAATAATTCTTTTTCTATATCTAAAGGAAATATTTTTTTGTTAATAAAACGTGCAAGAATATTTCCAAATTCATTTTTCCATTGCTGGCCATGGGCCTGAATTTTATTTCCATATTTTTCATAAGCCACCAGGTGACCCAGTTCATGCAATAAAGTGATCAGGAAAGAAAATTTATTAAGGTTTCCGTTTATACTGATCCGGTGATTTTTGTCCAGGTGTTTATTTCTGTAATCACCCAATTTGGTAAGTCTTTCGCGGGTAACGGTAAGATGTACTTTATATTCTTCCAGGTAAAATGCCACATCTTCGTACGATCCTTCCGGCAAAAAATGATTCAACTGATGTAAAGGAGATTCTTTTTTAAGCATCGTTTTTTTTGCGTACAATTTTCATTAATTGAATTACCTCGATAGAAGTATAAATAAGGTATATCACCATAGCTGTAAATAAAGCGGGTGTATTTACAATTCCTCCAAATGCATATATATAAATAAATAAGGCGCCGATAATAACCACCATTTTCAGGAGAAGAGAATAGTAAAGTCCGCGTACAAAAGCATGAGAACTTTTAGAACTTATTCCTCTGATCTGAATCATAAAACTAAAGTAGCTTAATAAATAAAGTAACAGATTAGCAAACAATAAGAAATTGATATCAAATCCAAAAGAAGCAAGAGGTCTTTTGAAAGCAGCAATAAGGATCATAATAATCAAACAGGGAACTGCAACGGGCAAAAATTTTCTTGATGGGGTTTCAATCATGTTTTGAAGTGTCTTTAATAATTTTTATAGTAAGCCCTGCAATGATAAGCAAAGGCAAAATCCAAACAAGCAAAGGAAATGAAAAATGTAACCATTTGTCTATTTTTAATCCAATAAATATCCCCAAAGCAATACTCACCAGGAATTGCATTCCCATTCCCGCATATTGCAATAATTCTTTGTTGGTTTCTTTTTTTGTTTTCATTATGAAGCGTGGAAAGGTAGCTCTATGGTTAATATGTATTTTTTCTGGTATTTTCCTTCTTTTTACTTATTTCAAAAAACAATCTCATATTGCACTTTTACGTTGTTAATTTTTAGGCTGTTAAAAATAAAGTACATAGTATATTTATTGACATATTAGCTTAAATAACCGTATTTTTAAAATATTTTTGCAGAAAGAAAGTTCATTCGCTTTGAGGGACTTTTTTCTTAATCTTACTTCTATAAAAATTGATATATTCATGAATAACCGGATCAGATTGGTGTCTGTTTTATTATTCCTCATTTTTCTGATGCCGGATGTTCATGCGCAATTGAGTAAAATTACTGATGACCTTGACAGTCAAAAACCTGCAAAATATAAGGACTTAACTCTCAAATCTGAGAAAACCGGTCAGAAAAAATTTACTGTTCCCCGAAGATTTATCCAAAATACGGTTTCACATTACAATTATTTTTTTAACGCCAACCAGAAAATCAATTCAGTTATAGAACGAGCCAGGTTGGCTAATGTAGATGATTATTCTAAATTATTATCCTATTACAGTTATAGTCTGGATAATACCGCTTCTCAGAAAACAGATCTCGACTCTGTAATCTATAAGGCCACGGCGGGAATATTACTTCACGATCTTCGCAGTAATTGGGTTGATAATTTATATCTTTTGATAGGGGAAGCGTATTTCTTCCGCAAAACTTTTGATTCTGCGGACATTACTTTTCAATTCATTAATTACAACCTTTATCCCCGGAAAAAGGGCGATGATGATGACCAGTTGATAGTAGGTTCTAATGAGAATCCGGAAAATCATTCTGTAAGTATTGTAAGTAATGAGAAAGAAAATATTATTAAAAAAACCTTTTCGCGACCGCCGAGCAGAAACGATGCTTTGATTTGGATGATACGCGCATGGATAGACGAAGGGAAATATGCTGATGCAGCCGGACTGATCAATACTTTGAGGAATGATCCTTTATTTCCCAAACGATTAAACCCTTACTTTAACGAAATGGAGGGATATTGGTTTTTTAAACAACAAATGTATGACAGCGCAACCCTTTATATCAAAAATGCACTTCCCAATGCGATTGATGTCGCAGATAGAGCACGGAGGGAATATTTGCTTGCACAGCTTTATGAATTGAATCATCACCAGGATACAGCATCCTATTATTATGATAAGGTGATTAAACTTACTACCGATCCTTTAATGTATATCTATGCTAATCTTAATAAAGCAAAAATGCTTAAAAACAATGATTCTGCCGAGATTGACAAAGGGATCGCCAGGTTATTACACATGGCGCATAAAGACAGATTTGAGTCTTATCGGGATATCATATATTATTCAGCAGCACAACTTGCATTAGAGAAGCCCGACACTTCAGCGGGGGTATCTTTTTATAAGAAAAGTACATTTTATAATCAAGATGATATTTCCCTGAAAAACAAAGCCTTTCTCACATTGGCTGAAATCAGTTATCAACAAAAAAAATATAAAGACGCATATAATTTTTATGATAGTCTTCAAATGAGTGATACATCTTTGGTTAATCTTGAAGAAATCCAATCCAGGAAAAATGCGCTAGAAAAGGTTGTTACCAATCTAAACATTATTGATAGAGAAGACAGCCTGCAGGCAATTGCCGCATTATCTCCCGCGGATAGAAATGCCTTCTTAAAAAAATTATCAAAAAAATTAAAGAAAGAACGGGGAATAAAAGATGAAGACCTGGTATATTCAAGCGCCAACTCAAATTCTTTTAACAACCAAAATCCATCTTCCGGTATTTTCACGAATAGTACTAACCAGGGTGAATGGTATTTTGATAATAATGATTTAAAATCAAAGGGATATTCAGAATTTCAAAGCCTTTGGGGCAAAAGAAAAAATGTAGATAACTGGCGGCGCGCTTCGGCTTCTAATCAAAATGGCGGTTCTTCTATTAATCAGAACCAGGCAAACGCAAACAACGGCGACCCAATGGCACCTCAAAAAGAAAATTTCAAAACAAAATCTTCATTAGGAATTCCATACCAGGATGACATTTCAGTTGACGGATTGCTGGCAAATGTGCCTTTGACGAAACCTGCGATGGACACTTCCAATTCTAAAATTGCGCGTTCATTATTTAAACTTGGAAAAAATTACCAGGATTTATTGGAAGATTATTATGCCGCCATTGATGCGTATCAACGTTCTTTAAAGCGCTTTCCGGATAGCTTGTACAATGGCGAATTGTATATGAATCTTTCATATTGTTACCGGCAAATCGGAAATCTTCAGCAAGCGGATTTTTATAAAAATCTTTTACTGAGTAACTTTCAGAAAAGTATATATACTCAATATGTGCTTCATCCTGATAGTTTCGATCCATCTAAAAAAGATACAGTAGCCGAAAACCGATACGACAAAATTTATAATTTATTTATTGAAGGTAATTTTGATGAAGCCATCAGGGAAAAACATATTGCCGATAGCTTGTATGGTAAAAGTTACTGGAATCCACAGCTACTTTACATTCAATCCGTTTATTATATTCATAATAACCAGGATAGCGCAGCTATCATAACGCTTCATGAAATAATTGATAATTATCCAAAATCCCCGATGAAAAATAAAGCGGCTACTATGATTGATGTATTGGGAAGAAGAAAAAGTATTGAAAGTTATCTTACCAATCTGAAAGTAGTAAGAGATAACCCTGATTCGCAGATTGTTGTTTTTGATGATTCCAAAATTATTAATAATGTACAGTCGCCTGTCATTATGAATCAAAAAGTAATTACTCAAAACGGAGTTGTCAAACCTGGCAAAGCAACTTTAAACCCCAATATAAAATTAGCGCCGCCGGTTAAAAATGCTGAATTTATTTTTGATCCCAATGAAGCTCAAAATGTAATGATGGTGCTTACCAAAGTAGATCCGGTATATAGCAGCGAAGCCAAAAATGCTTTCAACCGATACAATAGCCAAAATAATTATTCATTGAATATTCAAATAGCTAAAGACACGTTAGATACTAATAGAATTTTATTAATTTTTTCACCGTTTATTGATGCAGATGTAGCTTTAAAATACCTGGATCAATTAAAAAGCGCGGCTCCTTCAGAAATTTCATGGTTGCCTGTTCAGAAATATGCATTTTATATCATTTCCGATGCCAACCTGGAACTGTTGAAAGAAAATAAAAATTTACAGAGTTATATAGACCTTTTACATAAAAAATACCCCGGCAAATTTTAATTTTTTAATAGGAAGCAATTTAATAATTTACCGGTTTTTAAAGAAAACAAAATGCAAAATTCACCTAAGAAGGGAACCAAAAAAAACGAAATCAAAAAAAGTGTAAGAATACTATGGACCCTTGTATTGGGTGGCTTTGCCCTTTTTACACTGGTATTGGCCCTGGCCTATTTTGGTCTCTTTGGTAAATTGCCCTCCCTTCAGCAATTAGAAAATCCGCAAGCTAGCTTAGCCACAGAAATTTATGCTGATGATGGTACTACTTTGATGGGTAAGATATATACTGAAAACAGACTTCAGGCGGATTATAAAGATATTTCAAAGAGTGTGATAAATGCATTGATCTCTACTGAAGACATCAGATTTTATAAACATTCCGGAATTGATCCTATTGCTTTAGCCCGTGCACTGAAAGGATTAGGCAACCAGGGTGGCGCCAGTACCATCACACAACAACTTGCTAAAAATATTTTACACCAGCAAAGCCGTGTCTTTATTTTGAAAAGAATAATAGATAAAATGAAGGAATGGATCGTAGCGCTTAAACTGGAACGAAATTTTACCAAACAGGAAATTCTTGCTTTATACCTCAATCGCGTTTCATGGCTAAATGTGTATGGGATTAGAAATGCATCATTAATGTATTTTCAAAAAGAGCCTTCTAAACTTACACCTGATGAAGCTGCTTTATTGGTAGGTATGTTGAGCGGGCCGGGGGAGTATGATCCTCGCCGACATCCAAATGCAGCACTTGCCAGAAGAAACTTAGTTTTAGACAGAATGGTTACTAATGATGTGCTTTCAGCTTCTGATGCGGTAGTTTTAAAGAAAAAACCCCTTGGAATTAAATATAAAAAAGTTGATGAGAGTAGCGGAATAGCTCCTTATTTTCGATCTGTATTGACAAAAACGTTACTGGATTGGTGCAGCACGCATATTAATCCTCAAACCGGAAACAATTATGACTTATACAGGGATGGGCTAAAAATCTATACAACCATAGATCCTAAAATGCAGATGTATGCCGAGGAAGCTGTTGTAAAACACATGACAGCTATCCAAAAAGTTTTTAACAGGGAATTAGGGAGAAATGTTTGGAAAGGCCATGATGATATTTTGAATCGTGCCATGCAAGAAAGTGAACGTTGGAAAAATATGAAAGATGCCGGAGCCTCCGTTCAGGAAATTAAAAATTCATTTTATGTCCCCGTGAATATGAAGGTATTTGCCTGGAATAAAAAGCGGGAAAAAGATACCGTGATGACTCCAATAGATTCTATAAAATATTGCAAGCAAATGATGCAGACTGCATTTTGTGCAATGGATCCTGTAACAGGCGAAATTAAGGCATGGGTTGGCGGGATTGATTTTAAATGGTTTAAATTTGACCACGTGACCGCTAACAGGCAGGTGGGTTCTACCTTTAAACCGATTCTTTATACCCTTGCTTTAACTGATGCGGGGCTTACCCCCGAAAGTCATCTTGGTGACACAAGTATTACCCTCGCACATAAAACAATTAGCGGGCCTGGTGGGACGATGGCTTATTGCCTGGCTAAATCAATCAACGTAGCAGCCTTTGATCTGATGAGTCGTATCGGGCCTAAAAAGACTGTTGAGTTTGCTCATCTTTGTGGAATAACGAGTGATATACCCGCTGTGCCTTCCATAGCTTTAGGGTCAGCAGATATTCAATTGATAGAAATGTTAAGAGCCTATACCATGTTTCCCAATCGAGGATTTAACACGCAACCCATTTATTTAACTAAAATTGAAGATAAGAACGGGAATGTATTACAAACATTTGAACCTGAAGTAAAACAGGTTATCAGTGAATCAGACGCCTATACTATGTATCGTATGATGCAGGGAGTAGTTGATTATGGAACCGGTGGCGCCATGAGATGGAAGTATGGGATCAACAGTCCAATGGGTGCTAAAACCGGTACTACCAACGATAATACAGATGGATGGTTTATTGGTTATACTCCACAAATACTTGCCGGTGCCTGGGTTGGCTGTGATGATCCTTTCCTTCATTTATCAAAACATGGTACGTCCGGAGGAAACGCTATGGCAATGCCTGAATGGGCATTTTTTATGCAAAAAGTATATGCTGACAAATCTTTGCATATTGATCCAAATGCACAATTTCCAATGCCTTCAGAATTAAATAATAATCCTATTTATGCGGACCAAAACTTTGATTCTATTGGCAGGGAAGGACAGGGAATTGATTCTGCTGATGTACAGGGCAATGGTAATGCCGCAGATTACTCAGTGCCTAGGGATGTGCCAGTAGAATCAGACTTTAGTGATGAATCACCTAAAAATAAAAATACGGTTACACATCCTAAAAAAACAATGGGGCCCATGAATTACATTCCTGAAAAAAGAGATTCTATGGAGAAGGCTGAAGAACAAAAGAAAAAGCATATTATGCACCCGAGCAAAATCAATAACGACTATTAAACAACATAAAATTATATACTACAAAAGCCAGTTATTTTAAAAAATTGAGATTTTAAAATTCAATAAAATTTTTAGTAGAAACTCTCCTGACTTAGGATATAAATGTTTCTATGTTTTCAAATATGGTACGTTCTTTGCCAGTAACGTATATTTGCAAATCAAAACAAAATTATTTATATGAAAAAAATTACACTTTTCTTTTCGGTGGCTATCTGTATTTCTACGGTAGCGGTGAGTCAAACGAACGTTTCTTTAAAATTAGCAAAAGGACAGAAATATGTTGTGGACAATAAAATTTCCACAACAACATCAACCCAGGTTCAGGGGCAATCAATGGATACCAAATCAGATGTAGCATCAGTATATAATATTGAAGTAAAAGATGAGGGAAATAATAGTTATAATTTAACCAATACTATAACCAATGTCAAAATGAATATGAGCATGATGGGTAGGGACATTAATTTTGATTCTGATAATAAACAAGATCTGGATGGCGAAATGGGCAGTTCTTTAAAAGATTATATCAATCAACCAAAAGATGTAGTAATTGATGACGCCGGAAATATTATAACAAAACCTTCTGCAGATACTTCCGCAGAATCTGGCATTGCTAAACAATTAGATTTTGATGCTTCCGGCTATGGAGCACAAATGGCTTTCCTTGCACTTCCTCAAAATCCAAAAGTAGGATCTACCTGGACAGATAGTACCAATAATAGTGGCACTGATAAATCCACAACTTATACCATAAAAGATATAACCGGAAATGTAGCAACAGTTTCTTTTACCGGTATCTTATCCATTCAAAAAACAATGCAAAACCAGGGAATGGAAGTAAGTACCAAAACTTCCGGTAAATTTTCGGGAGAAGAAAAAGTAGATGTGAGTACAGGTGTTATTCAAACAAATACCACAACAATTGAATCATCAGGTACAGTAACAGCCATGGGACAGGATTTCCCTACTTCTGCAAAAATAACTTCGACCACTAGCGTAAAAGCACTTTAATATTTTTTAAAATAATGATCAAAAGCCCTTCAAATTGCAGGGCTTTTTTTTTATGCTTTTAGATAAAAAACTAATCCCGGTCTGCATGACTGGTCATGTTGGCGTTTAAATTTTTGTAATCTGTGGCGAAAACCGGAATTAACTTTATCAAATCAAACCCTTCTTTTAAAATTATTATTTTCGCAAAGTGAAAAAATATCAGGGTTATCTTTTATATTTCTTATACTGGCTTTTGTTTTTTGTAATAGCAAAAGTTGCTTTTTTACTCTATCATCTTCATCTGACCAAAACGCTTAGCGGAATAGAAATTTTTAAAGTATTTCTGTATGGATTAAGAATGGATGCCGCCTTTGCAGGATATATTTGCCTACTTCCCTTTCTGTTATTTTTTATCAAGTCAGTGGCTGTGAACTTCTCGATCAATAAAATTATAAGGATATATACTTATGTTTTAATTGTTACTATTTCATTTTTAATCATTGCTGATCTGGGATTATATACTGCATGGAGATATAGGATGGACGCTACTCCCCTGCAATATTTTAAATCGCCCAAAGAAATGCTTACTACCGTTTCATCGGCACCAGTGATTCCTTTATTAATTATTTTCATTGTTCTTGTTTCGCTTTACATTTTCATTTATAAAAAATATTTCAATTTTTTTATTGATAGAAAACAAAAGAGATTTCATCTGACAGATTCTTTTTTTTCTTTATTTCTAATCACATTTCTTTTTGTTCCTATCCGCGGCGGTATTCAAAAAATTCCCATGATCATCAGCGATGTTTATTTTTCTCCTAAAATATATGCCGATCAGGCCGCAATTAATTTGCCATGGAATATTATGTTTTCCATTTTAAACATGCACAATCCGAATAATCCGTTTAAATATTTTTCTGAAGCAAAATCAGAACAATTAGTAGATAGTTTATATAATGCCGGTCCAAAAAGAATTCCTTCTATTTTATCGGTTAAAAAACCTAATATCATTTTTATTATTTTAGAAAGTTTTACAGCTAAGTGGGTTGGTTGCCTTGGCGGAGTTCCGGGAGTTACACCAAACTTAGACACTATTGCATCCAATGGATTATTGTTCACACATATTTATGCTGCCGGCGACAGAAGCGAGAAAGGGCAGGTTGCTGTGTTGAGTGGTTATCCCAACCAGGCAATTACCTCTATTGTAAAAACGCCAACAAAAACCAGGAATCTTCCCTCAATAAACCAGTCTCTTGAAAAAATAGGTTATAATTCAAGCTACACTTATGGAGGAGAACTTTCATTTGCCAATATAAAATCTTATCTCATTAATATAGGAATTCAAAAATTGATTGGTAAATATTCATTTCCTGTTTCAGAGCGTACCACTTCGTGGGGTGTGCATGACCAATATGTTTTTGACCGGTTTTATAAAGATATCCATAAAGATAAACAACCTTTTTTCGCTGCTATGTTTACCCTCAGTAGTCACGAACCTTATGATGTACCTATGAAACCCCGTTTCCCGGGAAAGGACCAAACTACGCTTTTTGAAAATTCGGTTTACTACACTGATAGTATTATCGGTCATTTTATCAGGATATTGAAACAAGATACTTTGTGGAAAAACACCCTAATAGTTTTTGTGGCAGATCATGGGCATACATTACCAGGACACGATTCTAACGACAGCCCCGCAAAATTCCGTATCCCTTTAATTTTTTCGGGAGGCGCATTGACAATGAATGGGAAAATAAATAATATAGGATCGCAAACAGATATAGCAACTACCGTTTTAGACCAGCTTCATCTTTCTACCAATAAATTCAAATGGGGAAAAGACCTCCTGGATACTTCTGCTCTTCAATTTGCATTTTATTCTTTTAATAATGGATTTGGATTCGTAACGCCGCACGGGACTGAAACGATGGATAATGTTTCCAGGAAACCAATTTTTATATCTCCCGGTTATGACACCAGCGATATAAATTACGGTAAGGCATACATGCAATTATCATACCAGGATTATTTAAACAGATAAGACTGCAGGATGATAAAGCTTCCGGTAAAAAAAAGAAAGTAAAAAGCAAACTCCACCCAAAACAAACCAAAGAATTTTAAAACTTGAATACTCTGCTACCAATGATCCGGCAAACGGACCTATAGCTTGCGCTGATGACCATGCAACCGCATATAATGCCGCGTATTGTCCACGATTATTATGATTGGCACGGCTGATCCACCAGGCATTCATGAAAGGTGCTGCAAATATTTCTCCAAATGTTATAAAAATCATAGCTACAAAGGCAATCAAAGCAAAATTGATTGAAGGAAGATTCAATAGTAAAAATGAAACTCCCACTAGCACCATTCCTATTGAAATATAATGTAATGCGGGTCGTTTACCTTCCAGGCTGAATACTGTAACCATTTCGAAAAAGCAAATTATAATGCCGTTTAACGCCATCAATAATCCAATAAAAAAAACACTTAGATCAAATTTCTCTTTAAAAAAAACAGGAATTGTCGTAAACATTTGAAAAAAGCAAAATGCGAAGAAAAATGTCAAAATTATAAATGTAATGTAAGTATGATCTTTATAAGCAGAAGTGATAATTATGTTCTTCTCTTTTCTCATTTTTTCTGTAAATAGATTTCGTTTAGGTGATAACGTTATATATAGAAGGAATGCGGCTAATAAATTTGAGAGACCATCCACCCAAAAAAGCAAATTGTAATTATAACTTGCCAAAATACCGCCCAAGGCTCCGCCAGTAGCCCATCCAAGATTTACTGAAAGCCTGTTCAGGGAATAAGATCTTGTTCTGTTCTCTTCCTTACTATAATGAGCGATGGCCACGGTATTGGCAGGTCTGAAAGATTCATTTACAGTCGCTAAAATATAAGTGGTTACACAAATAGAAATATAAGAATGCATTTGTCCCAATACAATAAACATGATTCCCCCGCCAAATAATGCACCGAATTGCACATAGTAGTATCCGATGGAATCCACTATTTTACCACCTATCAGGGCACCGGTAATAGCTCCCAAACCAAAAATGCTCATCACAAAACCGGCTTTGGCAATTGAAACTCCAAATTGCTGGGTAAGATAAATGGTCATAAATAGAATAACCATTGTTCCCATTCTGTTCACCAACATTACAAGAGAAAGCAACCATGCACCGGATGAAAGTCCTCCATAAGCATTTTTGTATATTGATAATGCACTTCTTATCATAAAATATCATTCATAAAATATGAAGATACTAATGTATTTCATTCTGAATTAATGGTTCCAAAAGTTGATCCCATTGAAAATATTGCTTTGTTGAAGGATGAAGTCCGTCGGCCGCAATTAATGATGGATCATTTTTAGCATTGCGGGAAATAGGTGTGATGTCCAGGTAATGAGTCCCTTCATTTAAAGAAATGATTTTGTTAGTTTCATTGAACTCATCTATTTCTTTTGCAATCTTTTTGATATTGGATTTACTGGCAAAAGGAGTTACACTATAATCAGGTATTGATAAAATAAAAACGTGATCTTTATTATTATCAGCATAAGATATTGCGAGGTTAAGCAATTCGGTAAATTGAGTTTTATATTCCTCCAATGACCTTCCCTGGTATTGATTATTGACACCTATCAAAAGTGTTACAATTGAATAAGTTTGTCTGGGAGGATTTTCACGTAATGAATTCAGAAGATCGTCTGTGGTCCAGCCGGTAACTGCAATGATTTCCGGATCTGAAATATTTATATTTTGGCTACGTAACATTTGAACCAATTGCACAGGAAATCTATTCTCTTCCTCAACCGATTGCCCAATTGTATAAGAATCACCGAGTGCTAAATAACTTTTGATACCGGAATCCAAGGGATTATTATTAATAATGGAATCGGAAGTTAAATTATTTAAAGAACCAAAATAATTTTCTTTTGCTTTTGTATAGGGAATGATCAATAAAAACGACGTCGGAAAAATTATGAAGCTTAATACTTTTTGGAAATAATTATAATTTAATTCCAAAATATTGATTTTATTTTTCAATATTTACGAAATTAAATGGTCTTTAGATGACAATTTTTATTTGTACAGAATTTCATAGTACTCTTCCACCATCCTATTGCTGTCAAAGGAGAAACGGACATCTCTCATACCATTTTTTATAATCTGTCTCCATGTTTCATAATCACCATAATAAAGTGGTAATATTTCTTTTTCCAGGATTTCATAAAGTTGATTCATATCATAATTATCCTGTTCTTCCGTATGCATATTCATATAATCTGCCGGTGGTACTACAAACCCGTTATTACCATTGTTTATAAATTCGCATATCCACCCATCATTCGTGCTCAGGTTTACCGCACCATTCATGGCTGCAGTCATGCCGCTGGTACCGCTTGCTTCCCGGGGAACACGCGGATTATTAAGCCATATATCCGCTGCTTGTTTCAAACGCCTGCTCAGTGCCAGTTCATAACCTATACATACTGCTACATTTTTATATTGCTTGCTGAGATTTACGAGGTGATTAAAATCAGAAATAGCCGGATAGTCAAGTGGGTAAGGCTTTCCTGCCCAAATAATTTGTACCGGATATTTGGGGTTATTCAACAATGCTTCAAAGCGTGTATGATCTCTTGTTAATAATTCGGCTCTTTTATATCCTGCAAATCTTCTGGCCCACACGATGGTAAGAACTTTAGGATCCATTATCTTTCCCGTCTGATCGGCTACAATTGCCAGGGAACGTTGTTTTAAATGTCTTTTTCTGTCATCGAACCAATCATCATTATGTTCTTCCATGGCACGATACAATTGTTTATCTGACCAATAGCGCCAGTTTTGTGCATTGGTGATTGCTTTTATTTCGCAGATGCCTTCATACTTATTCCACATTTGCCGGCTTACTTCACCATGTAATTGTGATACGCCATTTGCAATATGTGCAAATCGTAAAGCAGCAAGTGAGTGATTGAAAAGATCATCAGTCATTCCTGTAAGTTCGCGTACCTGGTCAAGAGGCATGCCGCAGAAATAGCTCATTTTTTCGCACAGATAAATATCATGTTTTTCATTACCTGCCTCTTCAGGAGTGTGAGTTGTGAAAACTAATCTCTTTTTTACTTCTTCAATATTTTCAAATTTTTTATATAAATAAAAGGCAGCACTCACTGCATGTGCTTCATTAAGATGATATAAATCAGGATTGTAATTCATCTTGTCAAGAAGTGTGGCTCCGCCTACGCCGAGTAAAATAAATTGTGCCATTTTAGTAGCGGCATTGCCGTCATACAAACGATGACAAATTGTTTGAGATACATAATCATTTTCAGGATCATCTGTACTTAATAAAAATAAAGGAGCACTTTGGAATGTCCTGGGATTAAGATATAAAACTTTTACCCAAACCGGATGATCGTGAATAGGAATCTGGAACCTGATTCCGGTATCTTCAAGAAAATTATAGATTTTTTCAATCCAGACAACTTTCAATGTCTGATCAGGATTACGGGCCTGGTCGTAATAACCTTCTTTCCATAGAATTCCGATTCCAATTAAATTCTGGCGTAATTCAAAAGCGCTTCGCAAGTGCGAACCTGATAAAAACCCAAGTCCTCCGCTATAAATTTTTAAAGGCTGATCAATGGCAAACTCCATCGAGAAATAAGCAACTTTTTTTTGGTATCGTTCATTAATTTCATAGGGGATCACATAATTTTCAAAACTCATAATAACCCAAAGTATTTATTGAGGGCGCAAGATAAACGTTAAAACTCAAAAATGAAGCGTTTTACTCAATTCATTGTGTATTTTTTACGCTCATTTATTTCAAAGGGCGTTATTAAATGATTGAATACAACAATAAATTAATTACCATATTTTTATAGAAAAACTAAGGCATTCTTTAACTTTGATAAAAATTGATGCGTAAATTATTAATTGTTTCAAAATATATTTTCTTAATCTATAGTACTGATATTTATGAAACCAGAAAACACATTCACGTAACCTATAATTATAGGGGGATTTAAAAAGTCTTGCAAATTCTGGCTTGAACCGGTTATTACTGTTGACGAAAATAAAAAGGAAATTTTACTGATCAGGAATTGAAGGAAATAGAAATATTAATTCACGAAAACAAAATAATAATATTAAACCAGTTAGGAATTGGGACAAAATAACATTTACAACTTTGATTTTATTGTATAATTCCATTCACCATGAAATTTATGTTTTTTCATTTCTAATTTTTTCATTTCTTCATCACTTATTTTAATGCCTTTTTCATATACTGTATCTTCTTTTTTTGCTATTACTTTTAAC
>Ga0307373_10003584_pt1 | contig 26905 bp, 23 predicted proteins | sample OX2MG_FD_202534 | JGI IMG/M metagenome (GOLD analysis project Ga0307373, IMG submission 202534) | Soil microbial communities from Risofladan, Vaasa, Finland - OX-2 | ecosystem: Environmental > Terrestrial > Soil > Coastal area > Acid sulfate soil | place: Finland: Risofladan, Vaasa | collected...
GGCTGGCCAACCTGGCGAACGCCTTCGACCCGGCGGTCATCGTCATCGGAGGGGGTCTGGTCGAAGCCGGGGAGATCCTGATGGGGCCGACCCGGCGTGACTTCCTGGCCCTGGTGGAGGCGGGCAGCACCCGGCCCGGCATCGACATCCTCCCCGCCGCCCTGGGGGAACGGGCCGGCGCCATCGGCGCCGCCGCCCTGGCCCGAGGATGACGGCCACGGGCGGGGCAGGGGCCCCGCCGGGGAGAGACAGGGCCACGGGCGGGGCAGGGGCCCCCGCCCTGTGGAGGAGGCGGGCCGTAGGGGACCCGCCGGGGAGACAGCATTGAAAATCGGGGTCACGCTTCCGCAGTTCAGGGACGAGGGGGAGTCGGCTATAGCCGCCGCCCGGCGGGCCGAGGAGGCCGGCCTCGATGGCGTCTTCGTCTTCGATCACCTCTGGCCCATGGGCAGCCCCGACCGGCCGATCATCTCCGCTCTGCCGCTGCTGGGGGCGCTCGTGGCCGAGACGGAGTCCATCCACCTCGGTTCCCTGGTCATGCGGGTGGGGCTGGTGCCCGATCCGGTCCTGATCGAACAGCTGGTGGCCCTGGCCGGGATGAGCGGAGGGCGCACCATCGCCGGGCTGGGCACCGGGGACCACATGTCGGCGGCGGAGAACCTGGCCTTCGGTGTCCCCTATCCCCCCGCCGCCGACCGGCGGGCCTCGTTGGAGGCCTGTGCCTCCGCTCTCCTGGCCCAGGGCGTTCCGGTCTGGATCGGCGCCGGCGCCGGCGTGCGGCCGGCCACCCGGGCGCTAGCGGTGCGCACCGGGGCGGTCCTCAACGTCTGGCACGAGGAAGGAATGCCGACCCTGGATCCGGACGACGAGGTCGAACAGACCTGGGCCGGGCCGCTCAAGGGATCGGCGGGTGAGCTGGCCGCCCAGCTGGCCCGGTTGCGGGACGCCGGCGCCTCCTGGGCCGTGTGCGCCTGGCCCGGCTCCTTGGAGGACGTGGCCGAGGCGGCCGCCGTCGTGCGCCGGGGCTGAGCCCGTCAGACGGGGAGACGGGCTCCGAGCAGGCCGTCCAGGCAGAAGTCCACCGCCGCGTCGGCCACCACCGACGGGGTGCCCTCCTGTTCGACCAGGAAGGTCCCGGATAGCTGGTTGGTGACGCCCAGGATGGCGTGAGCCAGGACCGAGGGGTCGGTCTGGCGGACCCGGCCCTGGCTGATGGCCTCGTTGATATGGCGGACCACGTCGCTGACCGCGGTCTGCTGGCCCCGACGGAGATAGGGGGCGAAGCGCTCCTCGGAGGCGGCGAAGCGGAACAGCCCCCACAGGTGCCGGTTCTGGCCCACCCACTCCATGGTGGCCCGGATGCCTAGCTCGATCCGCCTGACCGGGTCCGCTTCGTTTTCGATGTAGCTCTGCTGGAGCCGGCGCAGGCTGCGCTGGGCGTCGGCCAGGATCTCGAGGAGAAGGGACTCCTTACTCTCGAAGTACCAGTAGAAGACACCCTTACCCACGCTCATCCCGTCGACGATCTCGGCCACCGAGGTGGGGTCGTAACCGTTCCGGGCGAAGAGCCGGGCGGAATAGTCCATCAACTGCCGTCGGCGCTCCAGGCCCCGGGCGGTCAGGCGACGGTCCATACCGAAGGGGAAGGTACGGGCGAGTTGACCGGGCGGTCAAGATTTCCCGCCCGGTTGGGATCAGCCGGCCGCGGAGCGTGAGGCGGCGTCGTCCTCGCTGACCACCGCGGCCGGGGTGGCCGGCCGGCCGGCCGGGAAGCATCCGCCCCACTTCCGGTGCAGGTAAAAGAGCCGCTCGGCGGAGAAGTCCTCCGGCCTCACCAGGACCTGGCCGCAATCGGGACAGATGCTGGACACTTCAGCGCCAGGTTTACCGGACCTCGACTTCATAGGCATTTCCCCCCTCGGAGGCTCCCTCCGAGAATCGTCTGTCGCGCCAGACCTGCCTACCCGTTACGGTCGAATTGCATCCCAAAATTCGTCAAAAGGCAACTGGAAGTTTGATCCAATTGTCCGCGAATGCGTACGGGACGAGCTTTCACGCAGCCGTAACGCTCCGGCAAGGTAAAACGCGGGTCGCGACCGCTATCCTCTGGGGCGTGGCCTACTGGATCGTGAAGTTCATCCTCACGCCGGTATTGCGTTTCTTCTACCGGGTGAGGATCGAGGGCAGGGGCAACATCCCGGCCGAGGGGCCGGTCATTTTGGCCGGTAACCACATCTCTTTCTGTGACTCCATCTTCCTGCCACTGGTCATGCGGCGCCGGGTCACGTTCGTGGCCAAGGCCGAATATTTTGAAGATCCTAAAACAGCTTGGTTCTTCCGGGCGGTGGGCCAGATCCCGATAAAGAGGGCCGGTGGGAACGCCGCCATGCGGGCTCTGGAGACGGCCAGGGAGGTGCTGGAGGAGGGCGGGCTCTTCGGGATCTACCCGGAGGGAACCCGTTCGCCCGACGGTCGCCTCTACAAGGGACACACCGGGGTGGCCCGTCTGGCCGTGGACACGGGTGCGCCGGTGGTGGCGGTGGCCATGATCGGCACGGCGGAGGTGCAGCCCATCGGCCAGATCATGCCGAAGCTGTTCCGGACGGTGACGGTCAAGTTCTCCGAGCCCATGTACTTCGGCCGGGATCTGACCGACGCCGCTCCCATGAAGCTGCGCCAGGTGACCGATGAGATCATGTTCACCCTGCGGGAGTTGTCCGAGCAGGAGTACGTGAACCGCTACGCCAAGAGAGGCGAGGCGGTGGGGGAGGCCGAGGTCAGCCATCCTCAGCCGGTGGCCGGGCTCACCCCGGCCATGGCCAGCTAGCGCCGGGCCCAGCCCCGGGCCCGCTCCAGGGCGCGCAGCCAACCGGCCATGCAGGCGTCGGCCGCCTCCGGGCCGATGGCCGGGTCGAAGCGGGCGTCGGCCCGCCACTGGTCGGACAACTCGTCCAGGGACCCCCAGACCCCCTCGGCCAGCCCGGCCAGCCAGGCCGCGCCCAAGGCGGTGGTGTCGACCACCGCCGCCCGGGCCACGGGGGCCTGGAGCAGGTCGGCCTGGAACTGCAGGAGCAGGTCCATGACAGAAGCGCCCCCGTCGACCCGCATGGCCCCCACTTCGGCGCCCGAGGCCCTGGCCATGGCCTCGACCACGTCCCGGGTCTGGAAGCCCATCGCCTCCACCGCCGCCCGGGCCAGATGGGCCCGGCCCGAACCCCGGGTGAGCCCGACGATGGCGCCCCGGGCATCGGGGTCCCAGTAGGGGCTGCCCATCCCGGCCAGGGCCGGGACGAAGTAAACGCCCTCGGTGTCGGGGATGCTGGCGGCTAGGGGTCCCGTCTCAGCCGCCTCGGTGATGATGCCGAGTCCGTCCCGCAGCCATTGGATGGCGGCGCCGGTGACGAACACCGATCCCTCCAGGGCGTAGGCCACCTGGGGCAGGTCGGAGGGGCGCGGGACCTGACCCAGGTCCCAGGCCACCGTGGCCAGCAGGCCCTCGGGGGACTGGGGGCAGTCCGAGCCCACGTTCATGAGAACGAAGCTGCCGGTGCCGTAGGTGTTCTTGGTCATCCCGGGGGTGAAGCAGGCCTGACCGAACAAGGCCGCCTGCTGGTCCCCGGCCACCCCGGAGATCGGCGTGCCGGCCGGTAGCTCCCCGAAAGCCCGGGCGGTCACACCGAAGCGCCCACTGGACGGCATCACCTCGGGCAGGCTCCGGGCCGGCAGGCCGAACAGGTCGACCAGCTCGGCGTCCCAGGCCAGCGCCCCGATGTCGAAGGCGAGGGTCCGGGACGCGTTGGTGACGTCGGTGGCCACGATGCCCCGCCCGGCCCCGCCGGTCAGCTGGTAGAGGATCCAGGAGTCCACCGTGCCGAGGGTCAGGTCGGCGGAGACGTCCACCCCGCCGGTGCTGAGCATCCATTCCCACTTGGTGGCCGAGAAGTAGGAGTCGAGGACCAGGCCGGTGCGGTCACGGATGGCGGGGAGGTGACCGGCCTCCCTCAGCGCATCGCAGCGGTCGGCCGTGCGCCGGTCCTGCCAGACGATGGCCCGGTGCAAGGGCCGGCCGGTCGAGCGGTCCCAGGCCAGAGCTGTCTCCCGCTGGTTGGTCATTCCGATGGCCGCCACCGGGCCCCGGCCGTCGGCATCGAGCCGGCCGGCCACCTCGGCCAGGGTGTCGGCCACCCCGGACCAGATCTCATCCGGGTCGTGCTCCACCCATCCCGGCCCGGGGTAGTGCTGGGTCAGCTCCCGGTAGGCCTGATCGACGGGCGTCCCCGCTGCATCGAAGGCGATGGTTCGGATCCCGGTGGTCCCGGCATCGATGGCCAGCACGGTCCCCATGGCCCGGCGAAGGTAGCCGTCCCCGGTCAGGGCCGCGCCCCCGCCGAATCAGCCGGCGGCCCGGGCCCTGCCCTTGACCCCGAAGATGACCTCGGCCCCGAGGCGGCCTTTGACCATCAGCTCTTCGGGGGGGGTGAACAGATAGCGCTGCCGGAGCTGGCTCTCCACCCCGGCGGTGGTCACCACGTCCGGGCGCCCGTCACGGCCGGCGGCGGCGGACAGCTCGAAGGTCAGATTGGTGGCGTCGCCCAGCACCGCCAGCTTCGAGCCGGTCACGGTGCTGATGCCGTCGACCGGGACACCGACGGGACGGGGGCGATGCCGCTGAAGCGATCGGCGCGGAACTCGATCTCGACGTTGCCTACCGTCAGCCGGTCCCCGGGTCTGAGCGGAACCTCGGTAGCCCGCTCGATCCGCGCTCCGTTGAGTCGCGTCCCGTTGGTGCTGGTGTCGAAGAGAACGGCTGTCCCTGTCCGTCGTGGGCACCAAGCTGCTGTCGGCCTCCGCCCCGTTGACCTCCGGTCCCTTCGGGACGGGAGCGGTCATCCAACCGGGGTCGAACCGCTATCTGGTGGGCGGTGAGGTCACCGGCCGGCCCGAGCTACTGCGGGCCGGAGGCGTGGTCGGACTGGAGAGTTTTCCAGTCAAGCTGACCCAGTCGCCCATCGAAACGGTTCCGGGCGGGCTGGCCGTCGTCCTCTTACTGGCCGTGATCGCCTACGCCGAGTCCTACCTCCGCTCCCTGCAGATCGGCCGCCGCCGCCGTTTCGTCCGACGCCAGGCCGGCCCTAAGGCCCGCTGAGGCTTCCATCGACCGACCCATCCCCATTGCCCAGTTCAAGGAGAAGACCCAGACATGGCCCATATTCAGCTCAGCACTGAGGATCCCGGCATCATCGGCCTGCTGAGGTATCGCCCGGAGACGGCGGGCCCCCTGAACCTGGGCGCCCCCTGACCGTGAGATGTACACCCAGATGGCCGGAGCGATCGTTGAGCACGGTTATTCGGCCGCTCTCCAGGACCCGGCCTAGCCCGCCCGACCGGTCCTCCCCGGCCGGTTGCCATTGTGCTTTTCCACACAAGTGCAAACCTTCGCGAGCACCCCGCTGAGCAGGATATTCACCTCTCGGGATCCATTGACATCCCGGTAGTTACGGTGGTGTAATTACCCCTCATCTCGCGGTAAGATCTTGTCCGACCACAAGATGTTGTGTGTCAGCGTCGGTAGCAGGGTCCGGGCCACGAAGTCCCAGAGCAGTATCCCGCCTGGTCCCCCAGGCCCGGAACGCCAGTCAGAAAGGCTCCCAGACAGCATGGCCATCGCCCCCCAGCGGCTCGGAATCGGTATCCGTCGGCACTTCACCACCCCTGGTGTCGACCCTTATGACGAAGTGGTCTGGGAGCGGCGCGACGCCCGCATCACCAACTACCGCGACGGCAGCGTCGCCTTCGAGCAGCTCGGGGTCGAGGTACCCGCCTCCTGGAGCGTGAACGCCACCAACATCCTCGCTCAGAAGTATTTCCGGGGGACCCTGGGCACGCCCGAGCGTGAGTATTCGCTCCGCCAAGTGGCCGACCGGGTGGTCGACACCATCACCGCCTGGGGTACCAAGGACGGCTACTTCCTGGACAAGGAGGAGGCCGAGGCTTTCTCGGCCGAGCTCAAGCACCTCATCATCCACCAGAAGGCCGCCTTCAACTCCCCGGTCTGGTTCAACATCGGCGTCAAGGGCGTGCCGCAGCAGGCCTCAGCCTGCCAGCCATACCATGCGCTCGTTTCCACGCCCGATGGCCTAGTCCCGATCGGCCGGTTGGTGGAGACCAGCGCTGTGGGGGCCAAGGTGTACGACGCCAACGGCGTTACTCGAGTGGTGGCGGTCAAGCACAACGGGCGTAGGGATGTTCTGAAGGTCACCACCAAGGCCGGTCACGTCTTGGAGGTGACAGGGGATCACCTGGTGTGGAGGGTGAGCGGAGTCGGCACCGGACGCTTCGTTCCCGCTTCCGAGCTCAAGCCGGGAGACCAACTCGAGTGGCATGACCGGGAGGATCTGGTCGATGCCGCGCCCACCGTGCGTGCAGTGGAGATCGGGTCAATCACCGAGGCCGGAGCGATGGACGTCTATGACATCCAGACTGAGAGCGGGGAGTACCTCAGCGGAAACCTCCGGGTCCACAACTGTTTCATCCTGGCTGTCGAGGACACCATGGACTCCATCCTCAACTGGTATGTGGAGGAGGGGACCATCTTCAAGGGGGGTTCAGGAGCGGGCATCAACCTCTCCCGCATCCGGTCCTCCCAGGAGCTCCTGCAAGGAGGCGGTACGGCCTCAGGGCCGGTCAGCTTCATGCGGGGGGCCGACGCCTCGGCCGGCACCATCAAGTCCGGAGGCAAGACCCGTCGGGCCGCCAAGATGGTCATCCTCAACGCCGACCATCCCGATGTGGAGGACTTCATCTGGTGTAAGGCGGTGGAGGAGCGCAAGGCCCGCGTGCTGCGCGACGCCGGCTTCGACATGGACCTCGACGGTAAGGACTCCCACTCCACCCAGTACCAGAACGCCAACAACTCGGTCCGGGTCACCGATGAGTTCATGCAGGCCGTAGTCGATGACGCCGACTGGCACCTGCGGGCCGTCAGCGACGGCTCGATCTTGCGCACCCTCAAGGCCCGGGATCTGTTCCGTCAGATCTCCGAGGCGGCCTGGGAGTGCGCCGATCCGGGCATGCAGTTCGACACCACCATCAACCGCTGGCACACGGCATCCAACACCGGCCCGATCAACGGAAGCAATCCTTGCTTCACCGGTGACTCGCTCGTCCACACCGATAAGGGTCTCATCGCCTTCAAGGAGCTGTTTCAGAGGGCTAACGAAGGCGAAACCTTCGGTGTCTACACGCACGACGCCACCAACGTCGAAGCCCCGGCGCAGCGGATCGAGTTGACCACGCCTGAGGCTCTCATGATCACCGGTGTCAATGACATCGTGCGGCTTCGCTTTGACAACGGCGCTGAACTGCGGTGCACGCCTGGACACAAGATCTTCACCATCAATAGGGGTTACGTCGAAGCAGCTCTGCTGACATCCGAGGACAAGGTGAAGGCTCTCGATCTCCCAACTCCTGCTGCTGCGGCTGACTACATGCTGCCGGTGTCGGCCGAGTTGGCCGACTACCTGGCTAAGGGTGATCATTCTGACCAGCTCCACCTGCCGGAGGCCTGGACATCCGACTTCGCCCACTACCTCGGTTGGTTGGTGGGCGACGGCTCGACGTCCGGGTCAACTACAGCCACCATCTACGGCTCGGCCGAGGACCGCACCTACGTCCTGCCTCGCCATCAGGAGCTGGTCGAGTCGATCAACGGCCACAGGCCCCTCAAGCTCTCGGAGCAGGCCAACGGGACCGCTCAGCTGCGGCTCAGCCGCCGGCCCTTCAAGCGATTCCTGGAGGCCCTCGGACTGGGCTCGGTCAAGGGAGCCGAGAAGCATGTTCCCTGGTCTGTTCAGCAGGCGCCGAGTGAGATTGCTGGCGCTTTCCTTCAGGGACTGTTCGACGCCGACGGTTGCGTCCGCCGGGATGACTCGAAAGGCTCCTACGTCGGACTGGGGTCCATATCCAAAGAGCTGCTTCAGGGCGCCCAGCTCCTTCTCTCGACGCTGGGCGTGTCGAGCCACATCTATCGCTCGCACGGGAGTTCCGAGTCCGGCCACCTTCCCTACACCGCTACCGACGGCACCACCCGGACCTATGGCCGGGCGCCCAGTTATGACCTCCGCATCTCCTCCAAGTCGATCGCCGCCTTTGCTGCCACGGTCGGCTTCAGTCTTCCCCGGAAGTCAGAGGCTCTGAGCGCACTGGTAGCCGACTGTGGGTTTTATGACATCGACCGCAGCATCCGCTTGATCGAGCGTTCGGATGAGGGTCGGGAACTCACCTACAACCTCTCCGAGCCCCGCAACCATTCCTACGTGGTCAACGGCGTCGTGGTGCGGAACTGCTCCGAATACATGCACCTGGACAACAGCGCTTGCAATCTGGCCAGCCTCAACCTGCTGACCTTCCTGCAGGACGACGGCAGCTTCGACGTCGAGGCCTTCCGGGCCGCGGTGGAGGTCATCTTCACCGCCCAGGAGATTCTGGTGGGCAACGCCGACTACCCAACCGAGAGCATCGCGGCCACGTCGCGACGCTTCCGCCAGCTGGGGATCGGCTACGCCAACCTCGGCGCCCTGCTCATGGCCCAGGGCCTTCCCTATGACTCGGATGAGGGTCGGGCCTGGGCGGCGGCCATCACCGCCCTCATGACCGGACACTCCTACGCCACCTCGGCCCGGACGGCCGCCCGGATGGGCCCCTTTGCCGGCTACACCGATAATGCCGAGCCCATGCTCAAGGTCCTGCGCATGCACCGGGAGGCCGTGGCCGATATAGATGAGGAGGTCGTTCCGACCAGTCTCCTCACCGCCGCCCAGGAGGCCTGGGAGCTGGCCGTGGAGACGGCCGAGCAGTACGGCGTGCGCAACTCGCAGGCCAGCGTTTTGGCTCCGACCGGTTGTCTGGTGGGAGGAACACTCGTCCCCACTGGCCGTGGGCTTGTCAGGCTCGGCTCGCTAGGAGACGTCGACGGGGACAAGTGGCAGGACTTGGTCACGACTGTCCAGACCGATGAAGGTCCCCAGGAAGCGACCAAGTTCTTCGTGAACGGCGTCGCCAACGTGGTCACGGTCGACACTGGCCGGGGCTACCGGATACAGGGCACGCCCGAGCACCGTGTGAAGGTGGTCGTAGAGGAGACGGGTCAGTGGGAGTGGCGTCGGTTTGGTGAGATCCGCCCTGGCGACCTCGTCCCCCTGGCCCTGGATCAGCTGGTCGGTGAGCCGCAAGTGACCCCGCTGCCCCCTATGCCGGATGCCTACTGGACCAGCGACTACTCGGCCCGGGTACCTCGGCAGATGACGGCCGAACTGGCCGAGCTGATCGGCTACTTCATGGGTGACGGTTCGCTGCACTCAAGGGGCCTGCGCTTCTGTGTTTCCGCCGGTGACTTCGATGTGGTTGAGCGACTGGAGCGTCTCGGTAAGGAGCTGTTCGGGTTGCAGGCAGCCGTAGCCGCCAAGACCGGCTATACGGAGGTCCGCTTCGACTCGGTTCGCCTCGTCCTCTGGTGGGAGGCGTGCGGCTTCGCCAAGAGTCTTCCGTTCGAGGGTCACTCGGGTAAGGGATACGCGCCTCGCATCCCCGACGCCGTTCTTCACAGCAATGATCGGGCGGTCTACTCAGCCTTCCTGAGGGGACTGTTCGAGGCTGACGGCACTGTCACCAACGGCTATCCGGTCTGGTCGACGACCGGTCTGGAGTTCTCACGGGATGTGCAGAGCCTGCTACTGGCGCTGGGATTTGTCACGACCCGCAAGTTAGAGACGGTTCGGACCGGGTGGGGCAAGGCTCCCCTGGCTGTCCTGCGTCTCCTCAATCTTGCGGCCAATGGCCGCTGGCTCGAGCAGGTCGGCTTCTTGGGTGACCGGAAGAACTACGCCGTCAAGGCAGTGAGCACGAGGCAGAGTGGGCGGCATGACCACATCCCGCTGACCCGGGAGTTGGTGGACCGCTTGGCCCCCGTCAATGACCGGCTGCGGAAAGTTCTTCTGTTGGAACTGAGCCGGGGGACGGTGACCCGCCAGATTGCCTCGGAGCTTTACGAGCAGACCCAGGACCCCGAACTCGGTCACCTGCTGTCCTTCTTCTACGACCGGGTGGCCAGCGCCGACCTTGGCGAGGACGAGCTGACCTACGACATCTCGGTTCCCGCCAACGTGACCTACGTGGCCAACGGATTTGTCAGCCACAACACCATCGGCCTCCTTATGGACTGTGACACAACCGGCGTCGAGCCTGACCTCGGTCTGGTCAAGCTCAAGAAGCTGGTCGGCGGGGGGACCATGTCCATCGTTAACCAGACCGTGCCCCGAGCTCTGGAGCGGCTGGGCTACAGCCCCGAGCAGATCGACTCCATCATCGCCTACATCGATGAGAACAAGACCATCCTGGGCGCTCCCCAGTTGGCCCTCGAGCACCTGCCGGTCTTCGCCTGCTCCATGGGCGACAACGTCATCCACTACCGGGGCCACGTCCGGATGATGGGTGCGGTCCAGCCCTTCATCTCCGGGGCCATCTCCAAGACGGTCAACATGCCGGAGGAGGCGACGGTCGAGGAGATCGAGCAGCTGCACATCGAGGCCTGGCAGCTCGGGATCAAGGCGGTGGCCATCTACCGGGACAACTGCAAGGTCGCCCAGCCGCTCTCGACGGCCAAGAAGGACGGCGCCGAGGCCCCCATGGGGGCGGCCGAGGTGACGGCGGCGGCCAACCCGGTCCTGGCCGCCAAGATCGCCGAGCTGGAGAAGGCCCTGGCCGTCCAGACGGTGATCGTCAAGCAGCCCATCCGGGAGCGGTTGCCCAAGCGGCGCCGGTCCAACACCTTCAAGTTCCGAGTGGCGGACTGCGAGGGCTATGTCCATGTCGGTGAGTACGAGGACGGCCGCCCCGGTGAGTTGTTCCTCAAGATCTCCAAGCAGGGTTCCACCCTGGCCGGGATCATGGACGCCTTCGGGATTGCCATCTCCATGGGCCTGCAGAACGGCGTACCCCTGTCGACCTACGTGAAGCAGTACACCAACATGCGCTTCGAGCCGGCCGGCATGACTGATGATCCCGATCTGCGCCTGGCCACCAGCCTGGTGGACTACATCTTCCGCCGTCTGGCCGTCGACTACATGCCCTACTCGGAACGGGTCGAACTGGGCATCCTGACTTCGGACGAGCGGACCCAGCCCACCCTCCCGGGTGTGGATGAGATCGCCACGCCGACGGTTGGCATCATCGAGGAGACCACCCGGGTGGAGCCCGAGCCCCAGGCCAGCCTGGCGGTCACCACCTCCCCGGTGGAGGAAGGCCCCATCGTCCTCGGCCGGACCGAGGTCAAGGATGCGCCCTACTGCTACCAGTGCGGCAACGCCATGCAGCGGGCCGGCTCCTGCTACGTGTGCGCCAGCTGCGGCACCACCAGCGGCTGCTCCTAGGCGGCTTAACGGATACCGGGGAGCTGAAGGCCCCGCCACCGTTCCCCCCGGGGACTCGGTGGCGGGGCCTTACCCGTCGCCCAGCTCGGAGGACAGCTTCTGGAATTTCCTACCGGGCGCGATTGATCCTGGCGCCGGGCCTCCACCAACTGTCCAGACGGCACCGAGGGGTGAGCCATGGGCACGATTCGCAGGATCTGGGCAGAAGCGAGGACACCGGAGCGCCGGGCGCGGACCCTGATCACCGGGGCGGTGGTGCTGGTCCTGGCCGCGGGCGGGGGAGCAGCCGTGGCCATGCAGGGCAGCCCGGTGGCCTCGGTCCGATCCGAGCCGACCACTACGACCACCACTCAGCCCCAGACGTCGACCACGAGCTCTACGCCGGCCACGGCCACCTCGGAGCCGGCCCCGGCCCGGCCGGCCGTGGCGCCGGTGTCACTGGTGACCTACGGCGGCTGCACCCAGCTCCTGACCCAGGTCAAAACCGAGGCTCTGGGGGAGGTCGGCCCCTACGGACTGAGCCAATCCGGTAGCTACGCCGGGTCCGGGACGGTGGCCGCCTCCGGCACCGCCGAAGCTGGCGGAGCACCGGCGCCGGCGGCCGCCTCCGCCGCACCGGCGCCGGGCGGTTCGAGTTCCCCGGGCGCCTCCAACTCCTCCAGTCAGGCGGCGACTGGCTCGCCTTCCTACTCCGGAACCAATAACCAGGAAGCGGGGGTGGACGAGCCCGACCTGACCAAGACCGACGGTCACCTGCTCCTGGTCCTCCGCCACAGCCCGGTCGGCCTCGAGGTGGCCGATGTCAGCACGCCGACCCCCCACCTCGACGGCTTCATCGCCCTGCCCCAGGTCGGCTATAACCCCCAGCTGCTGGTGACCGGCGGCTATGCCGTGATCATCGGCCAAGGCCACTGGAACCCATCCGCCAACCAGTCGGGCACCGAGGTGGATGTGGTCAGCCTCAGCGACCCCTCCCATCTATCGGTGACCCGCTCCTTCGACCTCCAAGGCTCCGAGCAGGGCGCCCGCCTTATAGCCGGGCGGATCCTGGTCGTCCTGCAGGGCCAGCCCAACCTGCCCTTCGTCACTCCCTCGGGGTCGAGTCCGGCCGAGTTGAGCGCCGCCACCAGCCAGAACCAGGCCATCGTGAAGAGTTCGTCGCTTTCGGCCTGGCTGCCCGCCGTAACCACCTCCCCCGGACACCGGACCCGGCTGGCGTCCTGCCAGGCGGCTCTGCATCCGACGGTGGCCTCCGGTCTGGGAACCATCTCGGTGCTGAGCCTGGATCCGGCGTCGAGCCAGCCTGGCCAGGAAGTGACCGTGGTCGGGAACGCCTCCACGGTCTATGCCAGCACCACGGCCCTGTACGTGGCTACCTCTCCTTGGACTGAGCAGATCTACATGACTCCTATGACCTCGGCCGGGGCAATGCCGGTTCCTTCACCGGCGGGGGGGATCACCACCGACATCCACGGTTTCGACCTGTCCGATCCGGCCGCGCCGCGCTATCTCGGTTCCGGCGTGGTCCCGGGCACTCTCATCGGTCAGTACGCCATGTCCGAGTACAACGGTGACCTCCGGGTGGCAACCACGGTCGGCCAGGCCACGCCGGCTCCGGGAGAAGGCAGTGCCCCCAGCCAGCTGTCGGACAACCGGGTGACCGTGCTGGCTCCTGTGGCCGGTGCGCTTGTCCCCGTGGGCAGCGTCGATGGGCTCGGTCAGGGCGAGAAGATCTATGGGGTCCGCTTTGTCGGGCCTCTGGGCTATGTGGTCACTTTCAATCAGACTGACCCGCTCTACGTCGTGGATCTCAGCCATCCGACCCATCCCACTCTGGACGGACAGCTGGCTCTGACCGGCTACTCCTCCTTCCTCCAACCGCTGGGAGGCTCCCTTCTGCTCGGAGTCGGCGAAGCGGTGGATTCCAACCTGCGCCAGACGGGCCTGCAGCTGTCCGTCTTCGACGTGTCCAACCCGAACCACCCGGTGCTCGACTCCCGGCTGAAGATCGACGGGGCCAACTCCTCGGCTCAGAACGACCCTCACGCCCTCCTGTGGTGGCCCAGCCGCCGGTTGGTGGCCACGCCGGTGACGGACTACCAGCAGGCTCAGCCGGGGGGAGGCGGTGGGGGGACTTCAGCGTCGGGCGGGTCGGGCCCGTCAGGGGCTTCGAGCTCGTCAGGCTCGTCCGGATCGGAATTCAACGGCCTGGTGGTCTGGCACGTCGACGCCAAGGGCACGCTGCAACAGGTGGCCCAGTTCGCCCAGCCCCAGCCTCAATCCGGCCAGCCGACTCCCGGTGCTTGTAATACGTGTGCCAGCTCCGGCGGGGCCTCGACCGCGCCGGCTCCAGGGCCGGGCGGCGGGACCATGATGTATTACCCCTTCTCCAATGGGATCGAGCGGGCGGTCGTCATCGGGAATCTGCTCTACACCGCATCGGATACGGGCATCATGGCCACCAACATGGACTCCTGGGCCCAAGCCGCCTGGCTGGCCTACCCGACCTCCTAGCCGATTGCCGGTCCGCCTTTGACCCTCGACCCGGCTTTCCATCACGAGGAAGTCGACCTTCTCCTCGCCTCGGCCGCTGGTGACCCCACCGCCGTCCGCCGGCTCCTCGATGAGGTGGCCCCGGTGGTGTACGGATTCGTCTTCGCCCGGGTCGGCGGGTCACAGACGGCGGCCGAAGATCTTCTGCAGGAGACCTTGTTCGAGGCAGTGCGATCGGCCTCCGGTTTTCGCGGGGACTCTTCCCTGGCCACCTGGTTGTGTGCGATCGCCAAGCGGCGCCTGGCCCGCCATTACGAAGCCGAGCGCAAGGCCGAAGTGGCCAGGCACGGTCTGCAACTGGTGACCGAGGAGGACGCCGAGGACCGGGACGTGGAGCGCCTGGACCGGCAGGACGAGGTGGCCCGCGCCCTGGGCCGGCTCTCCCCCTTGCACCGACAGGTGCTGGTTCTCAAGTACCTCGACGACATGTCGGTGGAGGCCATTTCCAGCCAGTTGGGCCGCAGCCGCATCCAAGTCCAGTCCCTCCTGCAGCGCGCTCGCCAGGGACTCCGAAGCGAACTGGAGGGCGAAGATGGCTGAACCGTCCGCCGACCTGGCCGAGCTGCTACAGGGGATCGACCGGCCCCGCCCGCTGCCGGCGGGGCTGCGTCACCGACTGGAGGCGACCCTGGCCGGGACGGTCTATCCCGGTTCGGAGGTGACGGCCCAGATGATCGAGCCGTCCGCGACCCAGATGATCGAGCCGACGGCGGCCCGGGCGTTGCCGCCTGGCCTGTCCGACCGGCTCAGCGGACTGATACTGGCTGAGGCGGGCCGGCCCGGGGACGCGCTGGAGGACAAGCGGTCATCGGCCCGCCTGGCCGGCCGATGGCAGCGGGTCCTGGCCGGAGCCGCCGCCGCCGCTGTCCTGGTGGCGGCCGGCATCGGGATCGGCCTGCACTCCGCTCAGCCATCCCGGAGCTCCACCACGGCCTCCGGTCCACCCAAGGGCAGCGGGGTCTCCTCCACCGGCGGTGCGATCAGTTCCGGTTCGCCCTTGAGCCCGACGGCCGGCCCGGCGGCACCGGGACCGATCGGGGGTCCCCAAACGGCGCAGAGCCCCACCAGCTCCACCGCCGCCGCGGCTGCATCCGGTACCGGGAGCGCGGCCTCATCCGGTAGTGCCGGTGGATCGGCCGGCACCCAGCCGGCCCCATCTCCGGCGGCGGCAGCCGCGCCCAGCCCTGCTCCGGCGGTCCAGTCCCTGAGCCCCCGCCAGGGACCGGCCACGGGGGGGACCTGGGTCACCATCACCGGAAGTCATCTGGGCGGAGCCACGGCCGTTCACTTCGGTTCCACCGCCGCCACCCATGTGGTGGTCGAGCCGAACGGTCAGGTGCGGGCGCTGTCCCCGGCGCACCTGCCCGGCTCGGTGGATGTGGTCGTCATCACGCCGGAGGGCACTACTCCCACCACGCCCGATGACCTCTTCGACTTCACCACCTAGAGGCGCTCGAGGATCTCACTGGAGGTGATCGCCCCCGGGGCCCATCCCTCCCTCACGGCCTGGCGGGCCAGCCGGCAGACCAGCTCGTTGGCCGGGGTGGGCACGCCGCTGAGCCGACCCAGGAGCACGATCTCACCGTTGAGAAACTCGGTCTCGATCGAGCCGGTGCCCCGGGCCAGGCTCTGCCAGGAGGAGTCGCCCAGTCGATCGGCGCCGTTCACCTTCCCCAACTGGAGGCGCTGGCCCCTCCGTTCCCGGTCTTCCTCGGCCGAGGCGAAGTCGATCCCGCCGACGCCGTAGCAGGCCTCGGCCTCCTCCCGCAGCCTCCGGTTGAGGGGACCGCCTCGCTCCTCGGGCCCGCACAGGGCGCTGATGACATTGCCCAGGTTCATGAGGAGCTTGGCGTACTTCCAACGCATCACATCGGTCCGGACCTCACTGTCGATGGTGGAGCGGCCGAAGGCCTCGGCCACGGCTGAGGCGGTGGGATCGGCTCCGGAGGGATAGCGGCCGATATCAAGGATGGCCGTGGTCGGGGCGGAGTAGGCGATGACCACCCCGGGTTCCATATGGCCGGCCGGGCAGGCCACGAACACGCCGTAGACCGAAGCGAAGCTGCGCAGCATCATCCGCTCGTTGACGACGCCATTCTGGAGACAGACAATGGATACCGACGGCGGAGCCGAGCGAACCAGGGCGTCACGGGCTGCCGAAGTGTCCTGGCCCTTGACGGCCAGGAGGACGATGTCGTCACTCCGCCAATCGATCTCGGCCGGATGCTCTCTCACTTCCGGGTGCAGGGTGACGCTGCGATCGGGAGAGTCGATCCGAAGGCCGCGTTCGGCCATGACGGCCCGGTGTTGGCCCCGAGCCAGCAACACCACTTCGTGACCGGCCTCAGCCAGACGGCCCCCGACCACTCCGCCGATGGCGCCGGCCCCGTAGACGATGAACCTCATCCGATCGAGCTTAGGTAACCCTCTTCGGACCCGGCCCCGGCCAGAATGGACCGGTGCGGATACGGGCGGAGGGCAAGCCGGGTCTGGCGGACGATGAGCCGGGTCGGGGCGCGTCAATGCAGGCGGCCCGGGCCGCCTGCATTGGCCTCCTGGTCCTGGCCACCGCCGGGTGTGGAGCGGCGTCGAAGAGCCCAGCCCAGGACGGCCGTACCCAGGCCGCCTTCGGGCCCATCACCGAGCCCTTCGATCCGGGCCACGCCGCCGTCACCAGGACCGGGGGAGGGAGCTGTTCCACCGCTCAGACCACCGTCGCGGCCGAGACCTGTCTCGAGGACGAGGCGGAAAACACTGATGTGGCCATCGACTCGCTGAGGAGGGCACAGTTCGCCGCCGCCAACCCTGCCGCCAAGGCCGCCATAAGGGCCGACGACGCCCTCTGGATCAAGGGCCGGCCGGAGATCTGCGCCGCCGCCTATCGGAGCGGAGGCAGCATCGATGGAGTGGACATCGCCTCCTGCCTGGCCGATGTCAGCGCCGCCCGGCTGGCCGGACTGAAGAGGGCCGTCCCCGAGGTCCATCTGCAGGGCACGGACAACACCGATGTCAGCCAGCTGGCGTACTTCACCGCCGCCGACGGCACCCGCATCGGTCTTATCCACACCCAGGGAGACCAGACGGGCGGGGCCGTGGTGGCCTGGGTCGTCATCGGGGGCTACCGCGGCTACCGGGTCGAGCCGGCCCAGTTCCTCTATGTCGACGGCTCCTTCACCGACATCGGCATCCTCCAGGACGGTGCCGCCGCCGGTCACCAGGTCGGGGTGGGTCAGCTGTACCAGTTCGGTGTCGATTACACGCGGCTGGCCTCGGACTCGGGGTCGGCCAATGGGACCGGGGGATTCGAAGTCAGCGCCGGGGGCGTGACCGAGGTCGTGTTCCGCTGAGGAGGTTCCGCTGAGAAGCCCGGGGACGTCCTAGCCGGTGGGCGCCTTGGCCTCCAGCATGTAGCCCCGACCGGGGAGGGTGTGGATGGAAAGCCCGGTCTGAGCCAGCCGCCGCCGCAGGCGCAGGACCTGGATCCGGAGGTTGCCCCGGCTGTCGGTGCCGTTGCCCCATCCCGCCGCCAATAGCTCGTCGGTGGCGACGGCCTCTCCCAGCCGATCGAGCAGGAGCCGGAAGAGCCGGGCCTCCAGGGGAGGCAGATCGACCCAGCGGTCGCCTATGTGCAGCACGCCCATGGAGTCGAGGTGGGGCCGGTTCTGGCCGCCATGGAAGCGGAGACGTTTCAGCAGAGCGGCCGCCCGGGCGGAGATCTCCTCATCCGAGGCCGGCAGCATGACCCAGTCCTCCAGGCAGCCCTCGACCGGCGGCGGCGCCGCCCCGCTTTCCACCAGGTAGAGCCGACCGGGACCGGCCGCGCCATGGAGGGCGACGGGCGGTCCCGGCCACGGGATGAAAGCGACCCCGTCCATGCCAAGGTCAGATGCCGTCACAACCTCACTTCCACCCCCGGGTCCGGATCGGACACCGGGCCACCTTGTCCCGGGGATGTTTCCCATGCTTTGCCCGATCGTTACAAGCACGCGAACTCCGGTTCCCGGAAATCGCCTGGCCCGGATCGGAGCCAGCCGGGACAATGGGGGATGGCCGACCGCCGCCGTCCGACGCCGGCCACATCCCGGGTAGGGGAGTAGGGGGTGCGGCCCGAGTGGGCGGATCTGCCCGCCGCCATTCGAGCGGAGGTCGAGGACCGCTTGGGCAGTCCGGTGGTGTCGGCCGTCAACCAGCGGGGCGGCTTCGGGCCCTCGTTGGCGGCCCGGTGCGGGCTGCCCTCCGTGGCCGGGCTGACTGGATACTTCCTCCACCACGCCAACCTGCCGGCACCTCCCGGTCTGCCGACCTTGCGCGCCTTCCGGGCTGCCCAGGGTGTTCATGCTCTCGATTGGCTTCGGGTCAGGACCCTTTGGTCCTGAGGAGCACCGCTTCGGCTCCCTAGCGCGGGCGGGGTCGGATGAATCTGCACTCACAGTGGCCGCGAGCCCCATTTCGTTTCGAACGGGCCGAAAAACATTCACGCCTAGGCAGGAGGCCGCGTCCGATCCACCCCGGATCTGGCGCGAAGGTGTGTCATGGGGTTGATGAACGGCGGAGCCTCCAAGGCCTATTCGGCGCGCCGCCCCGGCGCGACCGTCACCGGCGCGTTGCTGGCAGTGTTGATGGCGGCCTCGTGCGGCTCGGCGGCCCCGACACGGCGCGCCTCGGGCCACGGCTCGACTGGCGTCGGCGCCTCGGGTACGTCGGACCCGGCCGGCTCCACCGGGATAGCGGCTGGCGCGTCCACCCCGTCGACCGTCGGCCAAGGTGGAGGGGCCGGGACCGGTACCGGACCAGGTAACTCAACCCAGGTCACGACCGGCCGGCCCGCCGGCGCTCCGCCCACCACCCTGGCAACAGCCAGACGCCAGCCCAAGGTCGACACCTCTGCTCTAATTGGCACCAGGCTGGCCTTCGTGTCCGGAAGCGCTCTGTGGGAGGTGAACGCCGGTGCCCTCAACGAGGTGGCCGCCCCGACCGGGTTTCTTCCCTCACATCCGACGTTCTCCGCCGACGGACGTTGGCTGGCCTTTTTGGAGACACCCTCCGGTTCATCCACCGCCATGCCGCAGCTCTGGCTGGCCACGTCGGCAGGTCGTTCCGCCCGGGTGGTCAGCGCCGCCCCCGATCCCGAGGCCCTTCAGTGGTCTCCGTCGGGGGAGAAGTTGCTTGTCACCACGGCCGGGGCCACCGGACCGGCGGAGGTTCTGGTCGTGGACCCGAGCGGCTCGGCCACCCAGTTGGGTTCCGGGCTGGTCGCCTCGGCGGCTTGGTCGCCCGACGGCACCCGGGCGGGCGTCTCTCTGACCAACCACGGCGCCACCGGGTTTACGTCGGTCATCGAGTCCGTTCCCGCCGCCGGCGGACTGCCCACGGTGTGGCAGACCAACACCCAGGACGTGTTGGAGGTGGCTGAATGGTGGAGCGCGTGGGGGATCGTCTACTGGGACGATCCCGACGGCTCGGCTTCGATCGCAGCCGACGGCCTGGAGCTGGACGCCCTGTCGGGGCCGGCCCAGACCCCGCATCCCTTGGCCGACACCCTGGTCCGATCCGACTGGCTGACCGCCGGACCCGACGCCGCCGCCGCTCTGGTGCAGGGAGGCGACCGGTTGGAGTGGGACGGGAAGTCGGTGGCGGTGTGCAAGCCATTCGGCTGCCAGTCGGTCCCCACTCCGAGCGGGTCGGTGACGGTGGACCCGGCCCTGTCTGCCCAGGGCCAGCTCGCCTATGTGCAGGGCAGCGCCAGTCAGAGCTTCGACTCCAGCCCGGCCCAGGTGTCCGCTTGGGAGGCCGGCCACAGCCTGTGGGTCGAGGCGGCCGGATCCAAATCACCCAGCCCGCTGGCCGGCGGAAGCGGGGCCAACGCCCCGGCGTGGTCCTCCGATGGTCAGCGGCTCATGTTCGTCAAGGCCGGCGTTCTGTGGGTCCTTCCGGCCACGGGTGGCACCCCGGTGGAGGTGGCGACCGACCTGAGCGTCCCGCCCTCGTACTACGGGCAGGTGCAGTGGCTCGAGCAGTTCGCGTGGACATCCGGCTGAGCTGCAGGGGGCAGCCTCAGGGCTCAGCCTCAGCCCATGGCCCCGGCCAGGTGGGCGGTCACCAGGGCGTTCCAGCGCTCGGGCGTCTCGAAATAGGGAGAGTGTCCGGCCCCGTCCACCACCTCCACCCTGGCCCCGGGCACCGACGCCGCCACCCGCTGAATCCAGTCAGGCGGGAAGATCTCATCCTCGCTGCCCACGATGAACAGGACCGGGCAGGTGATGCCGGCCGTCTGCGAGGCGCTGAAGGTGGTGGTGGTCAGCCCGGTGAGGGCCCCGGCCCGCTCGGCGTTGGGCAGCCCCCATCCACCGAGTTGCTGATAGAGCAGGGCCCGGTCGGGATGGGCGGCCCGGAAGGCGGGGCCCAGGGCGGGATGGTCGCCCACCACCGGCTGGGCCTGCCTTGGCATCGAGCGCCGTTCCGTCCACTCCGGGACCGGGATGCCGCCGAGGGTGTCGGCCAGGACCAGGCTGGAGACCAGCTCGGGCCGGGCCAGGGTCAGGCCCATGGCCGCCCAGCCCCCCATCGACTGACCCACCACGTGGGCCCGTTCCACCCAGAGGTGAGCGAGCAGGGCGGCCAGGTCGGCGGCGGCCACCGAGGGCGAAGCGGCCCCAGAGCGGTTGGTGGAACGGCCGAAGCCTCGCTGGTCCCAGGTGAGCACCCGGAAGGCCCGGCAGAACCAGGCCACCTGCTGGTACCAGACGGCGTGGTTCCCGCCGGCGCCGTGGCCGAGTACCAGCCAGGGGGCCGGCTCCTCCCCGCACACCTCGTAGTAGAGCTGCTCTCCCTCCCGCTCGAGAAGGCCGGTGGTCCGCGGTACGCCGAACTCGCTCATCGCCCGCGACCGGGCCCGCAGGTCACCGGCCGACACTATGTGACCGATGCCACCCTCGGCGGCCGGCGGTGGCCTTGGGTCCACGACGGGGGCTCCTCTACCCTGCGGGTATGCCCACCAACGCCATCGAGGCCGAAGCCCTGGTCATGCGCTACAAGGGCGGCGTCCTGGCTCTCAACGGGGTCGATCTGGCCGTGGAGGAGGGCACGGTCTTCGGACTGCTCGGCCCCAACGGGGCTGGCAAGACCACGGCCGTGCGCATCTTCACCACGACCCTGAAGCCCGACTCCGGCTGGGCCCGGGTGCTCGGCCTGGATGTGGTCGAACACGCCGAGGAGGTCCGGGCCAGCATCGGGCTGGCCGGGCAGTTCGCGGCCGTGGACGAGAACCTCACCGGATACGAGAACCTCCGTCTCATCGGCCAGCTCAACCAGCTGGGCCGGCGCCGGTCCGTGGTGCGCAGCCGGGAGTTGTTGGGCCGGTTCGGCCTGGAGGAGGCGGCCGACCGCCCGGCCAAGACCTTCTCGGGCGGCCAGCGCCGTCGCCTCGACGTTGCCGCCTCGCTGGTGGCCCGGCCCTCCGTCCTCTTTCTGGATGAGCCCACCACCGGGCTCGATCCCCAGAGCCGCAATGACCTGTGGGTCATGATCGAGGAGTTGGTGGCCGAGGGCACCACCGTGCTCTTGACCACCCAGTACCTGGAGGAGGCCGACCGCCTGGCCAGCATCGTGGCCGTGGTCGACCACGGCCAGGTGATAGCCCAGGGGACTCCCGAGGAGCTCAAATCCAAGATGGGCCGCACCGTGCTCGAACTGGAGATGTCCAGCGCCGCCGACGCCGCCGCCACCGTCGAAGCCCTGGAGCGCCTGAGCGGTGAGGCCCCTCAGCTGAGCGGGGCCAAGGTCGAGATCAAGGTGGACAACGGAGCCGAGTTCCTGACCCGGGCCCTGCGTTCCCTGGACCGGCGCAAGCTGGTGCCGCTGCACCTGGCCCTGCGCGAGCCCAGCCTGGACGATGTGTTCCTGGCCCTCACCGGCCACCGGGCCGAGGAAGCGCCGGCCGAGGAAGGGGTCAAAGCATGAGCACCACCACCGCCACCATCCCGATTCCTCTGGTCGGCCACCGGGAGCCCGCCGCCGCCCCTTCGGCCCTGCGCCGGCTCCGGCGGGCCGTGGGCGACTCCCTGGCCATCACCGAACGGAACCTGATCGGATTCGTGCGGGTGCCCGAGTCGCTCTTCTTCCTGTCGGTGCAGCCCATCATGTTCGTGCTGCTGTTCCGCTACGTCTTCGGGGGTGCCATAAGGATCCCGGGAGTCGATTACACGAACTACTTGATGCCGGGAATCTTCGTGCAGACGGCCGCCTTCGGATCCATCAGCACCGCCGTCGGCATGGCCGAAGATTTGCAGAAGGGCCTGATCGAACGCTTCCGCGCTCTGCCCATGGCCCGCTCGGCGGTGATGGCCGGACGGAGCCTGGCCGACCTGTGCCGGGCCATGCTGGTCATCGTCATCATGACCGGCGTGGGCTTTGCCGTCGGGTTCCGTCCGCACGGCGGAGTGCTTGGCTTCTTCGCCGGGATCGGAATCCTGCTGCTGTTCGCCCAGGCCATGTCCTGGGGCTTCTCTCTCATCGGCCTCACCGCCCCCAACAGCGAGACCGCCCAGGTGATGGCCTTCCCCGTCATCTTCCCCCTGACCTTTGCATCCTCCGCCTTCGTGGCCATTCCGTCCCTGCCGTCGTGGCTCCAACCGTTCGCCCGGAACCAGCCCGTCTCCCAGATCATCAACGCGGTGCGCGACCTGATGTTGGGCAACAATGTCCACGTTCCGACGGTCCTGCTCACGGGGGGCTCGACCTCCCACGCCGCCGTGTTGGCCGTGCTCTGGTGCCTGGGACTGGTGGCCGTCCTCGCTCCGGCGGCGGTGCGGCGCTACCGTCGCGCCGTGTGAACGATGACAACAGCCCGGCCGGGGTCGTAGCCCGGTTCATCAGTGCCTGGCCGGAGGGCGATGCCGCCGCTCTGGCCTCCTTCTTCACCGACGACGCCGTCTATCACAACATCCCGATGGAACCGATCGTGGGAAAGGAGGCGATCGGGGCCACCTTCGCAGCTTTCATAGGGATGGCCGAGCGCATCGAGTTCGAGACCCTTCACACCGCCGTGGACGGTCCGATCGTGATGACCGAGCGGATCGACCGCTTCATCAGCCCGGCCAAGACCATCGCCCTCCCGGTCATGGGTACCTTCGAGGTAGTGGACGGAAAGATTCGGGCCTGGCGGGACTACTTCGACCTGGCCCAGTTCACCACCCAGATGTCGGCCTGAGCACCCAGGAGTCCTCCTATCGGGCCCTCTGGGCCGTGCCCGGCTTGGCCCGTTCGGTGGGCTCGGCCCTCCTGGCCCGCACCGCCGCCGCCATGCAGGCGGTGGTGGTGGTGCTGTTCGTACTCGGCCGCTTCCACTCCCCGGCCCTGGCCGGCCTGACGGTGATGATGGCCTCCCTGCCCGGCCTTCTGGTGAGCCCGATGGCCGGGGCCCTCCTCGACCGGGTGGCCCGCATCCCGCTGATGGCCCTCGACTACTCGGTGGGTGGTGCGGCTCTGCTCGTCCTCACCGTCCTGGCCCTCACCCACCACCTGCCCCGATGGGCGCTGTTGCTCACGGTCGGGACGGCCGCCCTGTCGACGCCGCTGTCGGCCACGGGTATGCGGGCGCTGTTCCCGACTCTGGTGCCACGTCATCTCTGGGACCGGGCCAACGCCATCGACAGCGGCGGCTACGTGGTGGCCGCGGTCATGGGCCCCGGTTTGGCCGGCCTGGCCGTGGCCACCCTGGGCTCCACCGTGGGTCTGATCGTGCCGGCCTCGTTGCTGGTCGGAGCCGCCGTGCTCCTGGCCGGCGTCCGCCTGCCGGCATCGGTTCAGGCTGAACCGGTTCACCTGGTGATCGACGCCGGTCGGGCCCTGGTCTATGTCTGGCGGCATCCCACCTTGCGCATGCTGGCCGTCACCGTCTCGGTTCTCAACCTGGGCTGGGGTGTGGAGAGCGTGGGTCTACCGGTGCTGGTGCTGCGCCGGCTGCACGGCGGCGCCCCCACCGTGGGCCTGCTCTTTGCCGTCATGGGCCTGGCCGGCATCGTGGCCGCCCTGGTGGTCGGGCGACTGGGTTCAGAAGGGCGGGAGCGTCGTTTCCTGTCCGTCGGCTGTGCCGTGACCGTTCCGATGATGGCCGGCCTGGCTCTGTTGCACTCCGAGGTGCTGCTGGCCGGTTGCATGGTCCTGGGTGGGCTGGCCAACGGACCGGTGGACGTGGGTATCTTCTCTCTCCGTCAGCGGGTCACCGACCCGCAATGGTTCGGACGGGCCTTTGCTGTGTCCATGAGTCTCAACATGCTCGGTCTTCCCATCGGGGCCGCTCTGGCCGGCCCGATACTGGCTCACTCGGTGACGGCTGCCTTCCTGGCCGCCGCCGCCGTCCTGCTGGTGGCTTCCTTTCTGCCTCACTGGATGGGCGACCGGACCGCCCCGGCCGCCGTCATCCACGCCGGAGGGCGCATCTGATGCTGGTCATCTGGGACTTCATCCTGGCCGGACTGGTGTTCCTGTTGTTCCTGGTCTTGACCTGGCTGGTGCTCTGGCCGCACGGGGAGTCCTGGCTGCCGGATGAGCTCCGTGACGACCGAGCCGAGGCCGGCTGGCGCTCAGCGACGCCGGCGGGCGAGTGAGTCCGGCGACATTCAGAAAGCCGTGGAGCAGAACGGGGCCTGATTGGTCCCGAAGAACAGGTCGGGCCCGATCTCGGTCGAAGCCGGCGGCCGCCCCGATCACGCCGGCATCGACCAGGACGGAGGGGTTCACTCCGCCGAGCACCAGGCTGCCCAGGCCGGCCGGGCCCATGGTCAGATCGGGATCGGCGCCGGCTCGGGCCGGCTGGCAGCTGGCCCCGTCCGCCGATCCCTCCAGGGACCAGGTGCCGCTGTTCCAGGGGCACAACTCGTCATCGATCCTGATGGTGAGCCGGTCCGACACCCGGTAGCGGCGGCCGGAGAGGACCTCGGCGGCATCGACGGGCCTGACCCACAACCAGTCGCGCACCGACCGAGCCCGCAGCACCCTCGGGTCGGCCAGCAGCCAGCGCAACTCGTCCTCCACCGGCCGGACCCGGAGGTACACCGACTCGACCAGATCCAGCTCCAGCAGATAGCGCAGCAATGCGGACCGGGCCGCAGGGGAGTGGGCCACCAGTTCATCCACGCGCAGCCGGTTCTGGCTCACGCCCGGCTCCCACTTCACCTCCACTCCGTAGATGGCGTATCCGTCATCGATGCCGTCGCTGCGGTGCACCACGGCGAAGTTCTTGGCCATGTCCCTGGAGTTGGCCAGCGCCCACCAGCCATCCGGCCGGGACATCTCACCGACCTGGGTCCGGGACACCGGTTCGTACAACTCGGGCAAGGTCTTACGGGCCTCCTCCTGGCTGAGCAGGCGGGTGTCGCCCACCGGGATCGGCTGGCGCAGGGCCCGCCCGCGGACCGGGATGGCGAAGTCGGCGGCCATGGTGGCCGGCCCGTAGCCGAAGCGGGAATAGATGGTGGCCTCGCTGGCGGTGAGCACGGCCAGCGGCACCCCGGCCCGGCGTACTGCGACCAGCTGCTCGGCCATCATGGCGCTGAGCACACCCCGGCGGCGGTGGGTGGGGCTGACCGAGACCGAGGTGACGGCGGCGGTGGGCAGCCGGACGGCGCCCGGGAGGGTCAACTCGCTGCCGAAGGAGCCAGCCGTGCCCACGATGCGACCGTCCTGCCGGGCCCCCAGCAGATCGCACCAGTCGAAGAAGTCGAGGTCGGCCTGGTTTTCCGGGCCGGGGATCTCCCCGAAGCCGGCCCGGAAGACGCGCTCGAACTCGGCGTAATCATCTCTTTGGACCGGGACTACGTCGAAGGCCACGCCGACTGTCTATCCCCTGGCCGTCTCGACCGCCCCGGAATTGAGCGGCGGTCCGGCGCCTCGGCCCAGCCGATGCGGGAGTCGGCCAGGCCCAGGTACAGCAGCCACCGCCCCTCGAAGAGCACCAACCCTTCGGCAAAGATGACGTCTCCCACCTGACCCCGCCTCTCCTCTTCGTCCTCGACTTCGAGGAAGGCAGCCGTGGACCGGGCGATGCAGGCTCCCGGCTCCAACGGGTCCAGCAGGGCCTGGCCCGGTCGGTAGGCGAAGGGGGCCAGTTGGGCGTCGCCCCGGACGGGATGGTTGGCTCCGTTGTAGATGAGGTGGATACCGGTCTGGTCCAGGACGGCCGGTGGACCCGGCTCGACCAGTAGCGAATCGAATCGGCCGGGCCGCGGCGACAGCACCGGGCGGGCCACCCGCGGTCCGGGCACCCGGTGCACCGACCAGGGGGAGTCGTCGCGGTCGGGATGATGGATGAGATAGCGATCCGGGTCGCTGTCGTATTCGACCGGGCTCCAGCGGATCAGATCATCGGAGGCAGCCACGAAGCAGGTCCCCTCGCCCCAGTACATCCAGAACCGCTCCTGGATCCGGGCCGCCACCAGTCTCCCGGCCTGCACCTCGGTCACGATCGAACCACTCTTGGACCAGCGGGTGGCCAGGGGACTGCCGGCAAAGGCCGGGCCTCGCTTCTCCCAGTGCCGTAGATCGGATGAGGCGGCCGAGAACAGGCTGCTGCGACTTCCGTCGAAGGCGGTGTACAAGCAGACGAAGTCCCCGTCGGGTGTCTCCACCACCCTCGGGTCCTCGCATCCGCCCGGCCACTCCCAGGCTTGCCAGTCATCCGCGTCCGGATAGATCACCGGTTCGGGTTCCAGGGTGAAGTTGGCCCCGTCGGAGCTGGTGGCCAGCCCGATGCGCGAGGTGCCGGCGTAGCGCCCGACCCGGTCCTCGGCCCGGACCAGTAGGCAGACCTTTCCGGCGCGCACCACCGCCCCGGGGTTGAAGACGTCCTTGGCCGCCCAGGCCACCGGCTGTCCTGAGAGCGGACAGTGGAAGCTGAGATCGTCACGGGGCCCGAGGATCACTCCCGG
>Ga0307373_10003586_pt1 | contig 26898 bp, 20 predicted proteins | sample OX2MG_FD_202534 | JGI IMG/M metagenome (GOLD analysis project Ga0307373, IMG submission 202534) | Soil microbial communities from Risofladan, Vaasa, Finland - OX-2 | ecosystem: Environmental > Terrestrial > Soil > Coastal area > Acid sulfate soil | place: Finland: Risofladan, Vaasa | collected...
TCAGCCATCCGCCAATCAGCGAACCGATGCCGATGGGCACAAACGCAAATCCCATGTAGGTTCCCTGCTGTCCCGGAGGCGCCAGCCGGGATACATATTCGTAATACCTCGGCGACAGCGTCATTTCCCCGAGCGCCACCACGAACAGCGTCAGCACCGCCGTCCATATCGCGGGATGAAACGCCACAATCAACCACGCCACTGACGAAATCACTGTCCCCGCCGTAATCGCGCTGAACGACCGCATGGCACGCGTTACGTAACTGATCACAATTTGCAGACAGATCACCGACAGCGCGTCCGTAACCAGAATCAATTCCACGTCGGCATGTGGGTTGATGTAGCCCGTGATGTAGAGCGGCAGTCCGATATACACCTGCCAGTAAACCACCCAATAACCAGAAAAAATAATCAGGAACAGCATGAACTTCGGATTCGCCAGCACCTTACCCAGATTCCGGGCCGTTTGCGCCAGACTGCGCGTTTGCGCATCGTTCGCCGTCGCCGGCTCTTTGAAGAACAGCAGCACCACAAAAAACATAACCAGGACGCACAAAGCGGAAATGCGAAACACGTTTTGCACGCCCATATGCCGGTGCGCGATCGACGCCACGTACGGACCCGCGGCTCCGCCCACGTTCACCAGCGTGTAATAAATCGAATAGCCTATCGATCGGACGTTTTCCTTCGACGCGCGCGCCGTGCTGCCCACCACTGCTGGCTTCACCATCGAAATTCCCAGCGCCGGCAACATCAGAATGCCCAGCACAAGCCAGTAGAGAGGAACTGCGTGCCGAACTGGCCCCATCCACGAAGAACCGATTGAGCCCAGCAAGAAATATGAACACGTAAGAATCAGGTACGCAGCCGAGAGTGCTCGCCGAAACCCGAGACGGTCCGCAACCGCGCCGCCGATAATTGCCAGGAACCACACCAGGCCGCCAAAAATGCCCGCCAGCACTCCCGTCTGTTCCGTAGGAAAACCGAGGCTCTCGTGAAGATAGTTGGCGAGCGATGCAAACGCGGCGTAATAGGCAAGGCGTTCAAATAACTCGCTGATATTCGCGACCCAGAACGCGGGCTCGAATCCCTCGCGAATCTCTTTAACGCGCTCGCCAAAACTCACATTCGCCCCTAAATGCTTTCGCAAACCATCGTGCATCCGCCGCCCTGGTCGCCTTGCCGCGCGCGATTGTAGCGAAACTCCCCTGAAACACGCATTCCTTTTTTCCCCGGCTCCAGTCGTGAATTGGTTTCCGATCGCCGCCGTCATCCGGCTGGACTACCGGCTCGGTGTGGGTCAATATACTCAGACCGTTGGTGGGACGGGGCACGCCCTTGGCTGAATCGCCTGAACTCAATCGAATTGCCAGCGAGCTCAATGATCATCGCGAGACAAATCTCGCGGATTCATCGGCCACCGTGCGTCTCGACCGCTGGCTCGCCGCGCTCGTCGAACAGGGCGGAAGCGATTTGCTCCTTGTTCCTAACGCTCCGCCATGCCTTCGGTTCGAGGGTCTTGTGCGAAAGCTCGAATCAGGCTCGCTCGACGGCGGGGAAATCGAAGCCGCCGTCCTTCCCGCGCTTACATCGCACGCGCTTTATCTTTATCGCGAAACTCAAATAGCCGATTCCTCCTATCGCGTTGCCGGGCTCGGCCGTTTCCGAATTAATCTCCACCGGGAACGAAGCAATGCTGCCGCTGCCGTTCGAGCCTTGCCTTCGAAAGTCCCTTCGCTGACCGAACTGCATCTTCCGTCGTCGGTCGACGCGCTGGCTCATTTGCCGCGCGGCCTTGTGCTCATCGGAGGTCCCGCTGGCTCCGGCAAGACGACCACGCTGTCGGCGCTCGTCAATCAAATCAATCAGAACGAATCGCGCCACATCGTCACCATCGAAGATCCCATCGAATACGAGCACACGCATATTCATAGCATTGTCGAACAGGTCGAAATCGGCACCGACGCCCCGGATTTTCCCACGGCGTTGCGCGCCGCACTTCGGCAAGCACCTGACGTTCTGGTCGTTGGCGAGATGCGCGATCCCGAAACGATGCGCATCGCCGTTGCTGCGGCGGAAACAGGCCACTTGGTCCTGTCGACGCTCCACACTACCGACGTGGCTTCCACGATTTCCCGTATCTCGGATTCGTTTCCCGTCGAGCGCCAAAATACAATCCGCCAGGAATTGGCGATGGCTCTCGCGGCAGTCCTCACCCAGATTCTCGTGCCCGTCAAAAACGGTGGCCAGATGCCCGCCACCGAGCTTCTGATGGTCGGCTTCGGTGCTCGTCAGCACATTCGCCACAATGCCCTGCAATACCTGAGGCAAGAGGTAACCCTGACGAAGAAAAAAGGCTCGCTTAGTCTCGAAGAATCCCTCGCGCAGTTGGTTACCCAGGGTCACATCAGCCGCGAAGATGCCGCTGTCCGCGCTTTCCATCCCGAAGAACTCGACAGCCTGCTGAAATCCGAGGCTCGCGGCCAGTCGGCCTAACCTGCTCCCGCGCTTTTGCCATCGCCGAGGCGTGTGCTAACATCGCCGGTTTGACGAAGCACTTCCAGCCCGCGCGTAACTATTCTTACCGTCGAAGGCGAACTTTACAATGAAAGCCCTGCGCAAGATGCGCCCGGAAGCAGGCGCGCAACTCGAATCCGTTTCCGTTCCCGCATTTGGCCCTTCCGACGTTCTTATCCGCGTGCGCGCTGCCTCGATCTGCGGCACCGATCTCCACATTTATCACTGGGACAAATGGTCCGCCTCGCGCATTCACCCGCCGATGACGTTCGGCCACGAATTCTGCGGCGCGGTTGAAAAAGTCGGCGATGAAGTCGAGTCGCTCAAGCCCGGCGATTTCGTCAGCGCGGAAATGCACGTTAATTGCGGACATTGCCGGGCCTGTCGCGCGGGCCAGCCCCATCTGTGCCGCAACGTGAAAATCATTGGCATCGACGCTGACGGATGCTTCGCCGAATTTGTTCGCATCCCCGCGCGCAACGTCTGGAAAATCGATCCCGCGATTCCCGAGCATTACGCGGCGATTCTCGATCCCCTCGGCAACGCGGTGCACACCGTTCTCGCCGGGGAAATCGCGGGTCAAACCGTCGCCGTCACGGGTTGCGGCCCCATCGGACTGATGTCCATCGCGGTCGCGCGCGCCTGCGGCTCCTCGACGATTTTTGCAACCGAGGTGAACGCTCATCGCCGCGTGCTGGCCAAACAAATGGGCGCCGATGAAGTCCTCGACCCCAAGGAGGGCGACGCCGTCGCGCGCGTCCGCGAAGCTACGGACGGCGACGGCGTGGACGTTCTTCTCGAAATGAGCGGCAACCCCGCCGGCATTCGCCAGGGATTTCAAATGCTGCGTCAAGGCGGCCGCGCCTCTCTATTGGGAATTCCCAGCGAGCCGGTGACTCTCGATCTGGTCAACGACGTGATCTTCAAAGGCGCGGTGGTTCAGGGAATTTACGGCCGCAAAATGTTCGAGACCTGGGAGCAAATGACTTCGCTTCTCAAAGCCGGCCGCCTCAACCTCGAGCCGCTATTCAACGAGCGCCTGCCCCTCGACCGTTTCGCCGAAGCGTTCCAGCTCCTCGAATCCGGCCAAGCCAGCAAAATTCTCTTCTACCCCAACGGCTCCGCAAAATAATTTTGCGGTGTCGCCCTCGCCTGCTGCCTGTCCTATAATGTTTCGTTGCGCTGACCAGCTCTTTTTCCCGTCCTAGGAGGAACGATGGCTACGCCGTTGCCGCTGATGTCCACTCGCCCGCAAACGCAATATCTTCACGACGCGCTCGAAGACCTGAAATCGAAGCATCAATATATTCAGCTCCGCATCCTCGAAGGCGAGCAAAAGCCCATCGCCACAATCGACGGCAAGGAAGTCATCAACCTCAGCTCCAACAATTATCTTGGCCTCACCACGCATCCCAAACTTCGCCGCGCCGCCATCGATGCCATCCGCAAATACGGAGTCGGTTCCGGCGCCGTCCGCACCATCGTCGGCACCATGAAGATTCACATGGAACTCGAAGAGCAAATCGCGCGCTTCAAAGGAACCGAAGCTTGCGTGGTTTTTCAGTCTGGCTTCGCCGCAAATGCCGGAACTGTCTCTGCAATTTTGGGAAAAGAAGACTTGATCATCTCCGACGAGCTGAACCACGCCTCCATCATCGACGGCTGCCGCCTCTCGCGCGCCACCATCAAAGTTTTCAAGCACAAAGACATTGCCGATTGCGAACGCATCCTGCAGGAAACAAAAGACTGGAGCGGCCACAAGCTCCTCGTCACCGACGGCGTTTTTTCGATGGAGGGAGATATTGCTCCGCTGCCCGAACTTTGCGATCTCGCCGAAAAATACAATTGCATCATGATGGTCGATGACGCGCATTCCTCCGGCGTCCTCGGACGCAACGGACGCGGCACCGTCGATCACCTCGGCTGCCACGGACGCGTTGACATTCAAGTCGGCACGCTCAGCAAAGCCATCGGCTCGATCGGCGGCTATGTTTGCGGCTCCCGCGACCTCATCAACTTCCTCTACCATCGCGGCCGCCCGTTCTTGTTCTCCACCTCGCATCCTCCCTCCGTCACCGCCACGTGCCAGGCTGCCTTCGAGCTTCTCGATTCCGATGCCGGCGAAAAACTCATCAAGCGCCTCTGGAGCAACACGAAATTTTTCAAGCGCCGTCTCAAACGCCTCGGCTTCAAAACGGGCAAGAGCGAAACGCCCATCACGCCGATCATGGTCGGCGAGACGGACAAAGCCTTCGAATTCTCTCGCGAGCTTTTCCAGGAGGGTTTATTGGCCATGGCCATCGGCTATCCGACTGTCCCGCAAGGCGCGGCGCGCCTGCGCACCATTGTCACGGCCACGCACAAGCGCGCTGACCTCGAGCGCGCCGCCGAAATCCTGGAGCGCATCGGCAAAAAACTCGGCGTGATCTGACGCTCCGCCGCAGATTCTTTCCTTCCGCGTGCGCACTGTGGCATCATGGTTTTATCGGCCCGCTCGATCCGGTTCAAAGAATCCTTGGCTGTCTTGACATGAGAAATGAAGATCGCACGACCCAGGCCGCCGAAGACACTTCGAATCGCCCTCCGCTGCCCGACGAAGAGAAAAGCCAGGGAACCGATAACGTCGACGAAGCCTCGCGCGAATCTTTTCCTGCCAGCGATCCGCCAGCCTGGACGGTACAACGAAGAGGCAAGAAGAAATGAACGCCCTTAGCATTCTGGAGCAGCCCTTGAGGCGTATCAGTTTTTCTGAAATTCATGAGCAGCCGTGGTTTCCCAAATTCCTTCGCGATGATGTTACCGACGGGTTGCAGTTCACCCTGAATTTTGGAAGAGTCTATCAGCCTGCCGCTTCGTGTCTTCGCAAAGCCCTCCAAGCTGCGGGGACTGATCGCCTGGTCGATCTGTGCTCGGGAGCCGGGGGACCGTGGTCGTGGCTATATCGCCTTGTTGAAAACGAGAATACGGGCAAGCTGGAAGTTTGCCTGACGGACAAGTACCCGAATCTCGCTTCATTTGAGCGATTGCACCAAGCGTCCGGTGGAAGAATCGGTTATTGCGCTGAGCCCGTCGACGCGGCGAACATTCCGGGCCAACTTCGCGGATTCCGTACATTGTTCACTTCGTTCCACCATTTTTCTCCGGATGAGGCCGCGGCGATCATTCAAAATGCCGTAGACACGCGCCAGGGAATCGCCATCTTTGAGGCGCCCAGGCGGAGAACGCTAAGCATTCTAATGACCGTTCTCATGCCCTTGTCGGCTCTGTTGATGGGGCCATTCATTCGCCCATTTCGGCTCTCACGCGTGATTTGGACGTACCTGTTGCCGGTGATTCCCTTCGTCCTTTGGGTTGACGGAATTCTTTCGTGCCTGCGCGCGTATTCGTTCGCGGAACTCTCGGAATTGATTCGGAACTTGAAGTCAAACGATTATAAATGGGAGATCGGCGAGCGGCTGGGGTTGCTCGCGCCCATAACCTATTTACTCGGGTATCCGGAGAACCGCGCCAACAGTTTGGCTTTTGAATCCGCAGGAGAGGGTCCCGGCAGTCCAATCCCACGCAATAGGCGAAAAAGGGGCGCTACGTGACCTGCTTTAACTGGCATGTACATTCTGCCGCGGTCGTTACGTTTTCACCCGGCAATTTACTTCTCAAGTCTGGTAATTAACGTTTCAGTTGCAGAGTCTTCTGGCCTCGCGAGGCTTGGCACACCATGCCTCCCCACGGCGTGTTTTCGTGCGCGCATACTCGTGGTCCCAGAGGTAGGGTTTGGGCTGCTACCACTCCCCAAACCCTTTTGTTGACTCTTTATGTATCGGCCTTCCAATTTGGTACTACGGGAAAATCGCGTAACCCGCCACAATACCCCCAGGCATCGCTCCTGCTCAGTTTCTCGCGCGGGAGAATTGGGGAAAAAATCCATGAATCACAGGAAATGGTTGGGATATCTCCCGCTGGTTTTTGCAGCAGCGCTCTTTTTCGTCAGCGGATGCAGTCACGCGGTCTTTCCGACGGGCGGAGGCGGCGGTAACACGGCTCCCATGATGCTCACGTTCCACGACACGCCGCCCGCGGGCGTCACCGTCACTTCCTTTGAAGTCACGGTCACAGGCGCCGTGCTTCAACCCGGCAATGTGTCACTCTTGTCGACGCCGCAAACGATCGAGCTGACGCAACTGCAAACCAACTCCGCTTTCCTGTCGACGACCAATGTTCCGCTCGCAACCTACACGGGCCTTACGATTACCTACGCGAACCCGGAGTTTACATTCTTGAACGACACGGGAGCACCAGTCACCGTCGGCGGCCAAGCTTGCGCCGCCGGGGCTTCGTGCGTGGTGAGCACGCCGACCACCTCGACGCTGTCGCTGACATTGTCTGCTCCGGCCTTTCCGTCGCTTGCCGTCACTGCCTCCACTCAGACGTTGCTCGAAGTCGACGTTAACCTGGACAATATCATCCAGCCGGATTATTCGCTCAACTTCGGCCCGAGCGCGTCTGGAGGATCCGGCGCAGTTACGGTCAGTCAGTCCACCGGAACAGCGGGAAGTGTCGCGATTGGCAATTTCAAGGTAACGGGCCAAGTTGGTTCCATCACAACCAGCCCCACTAGCCAATTCACCCTCACCACCTCGACAGGCCAGAGCTTGACCATTCAGGCTGCCTCGAGTGCTTTTCAGTTTGCCCGCGCCAATTGCGCCGCCAACGATTTTACCTGCCTCGCCACCAGCCAAATCGTTGACGCCAATGTCGATATCTTCAGCGACGGTTCGCTCCGCGCCACCGAAGTTGACTTCGACGATGCCACTGGCACACAACAAATCAGCGGCACTATCGTCTCCGAGAACACCTCTCCGCCCACAAGTTTCCAAATGATTGTGCACAACGCCATTCCGCCCGTCGCGGGCCTTACTCCCGGAACTCCGGTCACCGTCAACATCGGGGGCGCCGCTTCATTTGTTATCAACAACGGCTTGTTCGTCTTGCCGACCGGCATGCCTTTCGCCACGACTTCGGATTTGCTTGTGGGCCAGGAAGTGGAAGCTCGCGTAGCCTCAGGCACCAGCATTTCCAACGGCGCGTTCACTACGGACCGTCTGGCACTGGAGCAATCGCAAATCCAATCCACGGTAACTTCGCTGAATGCGACGGCCCAGCCTCCCCAACCGTCGTTTGTCTTGAACCCATTGCCGCCGCTGTTTAGCCTTTCGCCTGTGAATTCGGTCACCCAAATTCAGGTTCTCACCATCACGCAGGGGACTACCGTCTTCACCACATTCGAAGACCTCACGCCGCTCGATATTACCGGCCTATCCCAGAGCCAGCCCGTAACCGTCGGCGGATTCCTTTTCAACACTGCCGGTTCGCCAACCATTGTCGCCACTACGGTCAGGGGAGAAGTAGCAGGGACATAGGGCCATCCTCGCCAGAAAACAAGAAGGCCGGGTTTTTTTCCGGCCTTTTTTATTTTGTTGAATCTTTATGTTGTTGAATTTTCGGCCAGCTCTATAGCGCCACAGGTGTGGCCGCCGAGGCATGGTGAATGTGGCGATAAATCGTAATCACGATGGCCCCCATTCCCCAACAAAGCACAATCGCGTTGACGATCGATCCCGCATGGTAGGGCAATAGTTCCAGCCCGTGCAAAATCGCAAGGCCCAACGCTAGCCGCCCCAGCAGGGCTCCCGTTCCTTCGGCCGGACCAAGCAGCGCGCCTCCGAGGTATGTAGCGACGAAAGTCTGCGACGCGTAGAGAGCAATTGCATAAAGGAGAATCGTTGCGATCCCCACGCTCAATCCGACCATGGTGATGCACACAATCACCGCGAGAATCGGTGTCGCGATCATCGCGACCGCACCCAGGCCCAGGGCCGATAAGAATTTCCGGCTCGCCCGTACTCCGTCGGCGAAAAATTCCGGCAAAAGCAAGATCAACACAAGCCCAAAGAAAAATGTGGCCCCCCAGAACAATGCGCGATGCCACCAGTAACGCCCGGAAGAATACTGAGGGCCGCCTTTGAGTTGTGTAAACGCAACCGGACTCGCCAATTTCGCGCCCGGGTCGACGATCGGTTTGCTGTGTCCTTGGTAAGTCGTCGAACCATCCATCACCGCAGTTGACGCGATAAGCAATTCCCCGCCCCTCAACTTCGCATTGCCGCCAACGGAACCGCTGATTGTCGTTGTGCCCGTGCTAGCCATCAGGTCGTGGGCGATGTGCCCGCTGAGCAACGCTTCTCCGACGCCAAGAGTAACGCTCCCGCCAACATGCGCCTTCGAGTTCAGTTCAATTTCTTCGGCTCCCGCGAGTACATTTTTCATCACTGTGCCGTTGATGATCAGCGACTGGCTCCAATCACGCACATTGCCATCGACCTGGCCATTCACCGTCGTCTCGCGGCACCAGCTAATCACGTCGCCTGTCACGTGGCCGTTCACTTCCACATTCCCGCTCCACACGAACAAATCACCATTCACCGTTCCATCGATACGCACGATGTCGCCCGCCACAAACAAATCCGTATTCACCGTTTGCCCCGCCGGCAACGTATAGTTCGGATTTCCATGGACTGCGTCGCCTGCGTGCGCGGCGGGCGCCGCCAGAAATAGAAGCGACCCGAGCAACATGACTGGCGCGATGCTCGCGAGCACTACTCCTACCACCGCCCCGCGCCGCCAGAACCGTTGCAGCAACGCCAGCACAAGGATCGAAAACGCCGCCACCGCAAAAAATTCGACAAAGCTCAGCACGCTCGACCATCCCTTCCAGAATGCACCGCTGAAAAAGAGCATCGTCATCAAATTGCCTCCGCCAAATCCTGACTGATTGAGCTGTTGTTGAAACGGTTCCACTACTCCATTCCACACCGTATAAATTCCCGCCGCTCCCATGGCCATCACCGTCACCCAGCCCCATGAAATATTGGAATGCCTCGCCGGAGCGGCAAATCGCGCAGGCACCGCATCTTTTTCCTGCAAACTTGTTTCCAGCCAGCGCGTCTCGTGTTCGAGTGATGCGAGCAATGCCCGGCACTCCGCGCACTCGCTTGTATGCGTCAGCACTTCCCCGGCTTGCGCGCGCTCGAGCTGCCCATCCAGATACAAAAACGCCGTCATCTCGTCAAAGTGACTCATCGCTTACTCCCCGCTGCTGAAGCGCGCAGCCCCGGCGCGCTTTGCTCAAGCGTTCGACGCAATTGATGGCGCGCGCGCAGCAACAGCACGCCCACAAACGGCCGCCGCACGCCCAGCGTCTCCGCGATTTCGTCGTAGCTCATATCCGAGTAGTACCGCAACGTAAGCGCCATCCTCGTTCGGCTCGGCAACTGTTCGAGCGCCTTCCGCACCTGCTCGCGAGAATGTTGTTCGAGCAACTGTTCCAGCTGTCCTGGATCGGGATGCTCCAGCGGCATGCTCTCAACGTCGCCCGTTTCCAGATCCTGCCGCACGCGACGCCGCCGCAGCAAATCCCAGCAGTGGTTCGCCGCCACGCGGTAAAGCCACGCGTTGAAGGGCCGCGAAGCGTCGTATTGTTCCAGCTTGCCGCGCAATTTCGCGAAGATGTCAGACGTGGCGTCTTCGGCGTCCTCTCGGGTGGGCATAGCGCGCCGGCAAAACCGGAAAACAGCCGGCGCAAACTGGCGGTAAAGCTGCGCCCATGCTTCGGAGTCGCCCTCCCGCGCCTGAGCAATCGCTCGTTCCAGCCCTGCGTCTTGTCCTCCGGGTTCCATCTCGGGCTGCATATATTCCTACGCACCGCCCCCGCGCTAAGTTACCCTAACAGTTCCGTCAGCCGCGTCAAAAACGCAAATTCCGCCGCGTGCATTTTCTCTTGTGCCGCGCCAATCGTATAAAACGCCGCGCGGTCCATCTCCGGAAACTCCTGCTGCTTCCCCGATCGCGGAGGCCACTCCATCGTGAACGTGTTGCTCTTGATTGACGCGGGATTGCAATCTCCCTCAAACGCCCACGCCGTCACTGTCTTTCCACTCTTATTTCGGATGCTGCCAAGCTCCAGAAATTTCCCCTCCGCTTTCAGCCCCGTCTCCTCCGCGAACTCTCTTTTTGCCGCCGAAAGCAAATCCTCGCCGGGATCCACCTCGCCCTTGGGAATAAACCACGCACCCTTGTCTTTCTTTTCCCAAAACGGCCCGCCCGGATGCACCAGCAAAACCTCAATCTCTCCGCCACGCGCGCGATACATAATCAACCCAGCGCTGATTTTCCCCATCTCGCGAGTCTAGCACCGCCCCTTCCGCGGTCATGTCCGCAAAGCACGGGCTTGCTTCGGCCATCAAATATTCTTCAACTCAAATTCTTCGTGATGGATTCCGCTGGCAACTTCTGCGCGTCTTGTGCTATTTATGTATTCGTGCCGCGCAATTTTAATCTTCGTTCTTTTCAAATATACATTTCTCCGCACAAATTCTTCCGGCTTCTGAGCTATACGGCCAGCTATTTCTAGTTGTAGCTGCGTACCGTCGCCATCGCACTCGCGCGCTACGGGTGTTCGAGCCATCGTTTCTGCCAGGAGGATTTATGCAAACAGCTACAAGCACGCAAGTCGAAAGCAGCATTTCCTCTTTTGTAAAACGCCATTTTCGCCACTTTAACGCCGCCGTAGTCGTCGACGCCGCCGAAGCGTACATCAAGCATATTACCTCCGGCGGCAAAATGTTCATGACCCTTGCCGGCGCGATGAGCACCGCGGAGCTCGGAATTTCTCTCGCCGAGATGATTCGCCAGGACAAAGTTCACGCCATCTGCTGCACGGGCGCGAATCTCGAAGAGGATCTTTACAATCTTGTCGCCCACGATCACTACGAACGCGTCCCGCAGTATCGCCAGCTATCCCCGCGCGAGGAAGCGGCGCTCCTTGCACGCCAGTTGAATCGCGTCACCGACACGTGTATTCCGGAAGAGGAGGCCATGCGCCGCATCGAGCGCATCGTCATGGAAGAATGGTACGCTGCCGATCGCTCCGGCCAGCGTTTCTTCCCCCACGAATTTCTCTACAAGATTCTTCTCGCCGGAAAACTCAAGCGCTGCTACGAAATTGACCCCGATGACAGTTGGATGCTTGCCGCCGCCCGAAAAAATATCCCTTTGTTCGTGCCCGGCTGGGAAGATTCCACTTTGGGCAACATGTTTTCCGCGCAGGTCATTCGCGGCAACGTCAAGAACGTCACCACCATTCGTAGCGGTATCGAATACATGATCGAACTCGCCCGCTGGTACACCGAAACCGCGCCGGAAACTCCCCTCGGCTTCTTCCAAGTCGGCGGCGGCATCGCGGGAGATTTCCCCATCTGCGTCGTGCCCATGCTCACGCAAGATCTGCGCCGTCCCAATGTCCCGCTGTGGGCCTATTTCTGCCAGATCAGCGACTCCACCACCAGCTATGGCTCCTATTCCGGCGCCGTCCCCAACGAAAAAATCACCTGGGGCAAGCTCGGTATCGACACGCCGCGCTTCGTCATCGAATCCGACGCCACCATCGTCGCGCCTCTGGTCTTCGCTTGCGTCCTCGGCTGGTGACCTCGAGTGAGTTCCGTCCGGCAGTTCACGTCTCCGGCTCTGCTATACTGATTTTTTCTTATCTCGTGAACCTTCCGGCCTAACGCATGAATGCCAAATCGCGCAAAACTCTTTTCCTCGTCGACGCCATGGGCTACATCTTCCGCGCCTACTACGCTCCCATGGGCGAGCGCTTCGAGAACAAGGGCATACCCACCAAAGTCCCCTATATTTTCGCCACTATGATGCGCCGCCTCATCGAAGGCCAGAAACCCGATTATCTCGGCGTGGTTTACGATACGCCGCAGCCCACGTTCCGCGACAAGCTCTTCGCCGAATACAAAGCGCAGCGCGCCCCGATGCCCGACGATCTTTTCATTCAGGTTCCATTCGTCCGTCGCTATTGCGAAGCGATGCGCCTTCCCATCCTCGAGCTCCCGGGCTACGAAGCAGACGACGTGATTGCTTCGCTCGCGCGCCAGGGCGTCGAGCGCGGTCTCGATATTTTCATCGTCACTGCGGACAAAGACTTCATGCAGCTCGTCGACGGCCGCGTGAAGATGCTCAATCCCTCGAAGGGCGATCTGATTATCGACGAGAAAAAAGTCGAGGAGCTGATGGGCGTTCCGCCTTCCAGAGTCGCCGACGTCATGGCCCTCATGGGCGACACCATCGACAACATTCCCGGCGCGCGCGATCCCAACGAAAAGCCCGCCCCCGGCGAACGCCGCAAACCCGGTATCGGTGACGTGGGTGCGCGCATGCTCATCCAGCAATTCGGCAGCGCCGAAGAAGCGATTCGCCGCGCCGGTGAAGTCACGCGCGCAAGCTACCGCGAGGCCCTGCAAAACAATGCCAAATTCGTCACGCTCAGCAAGGAGCTCGCCACCATCCATGCCGCCGCGCCTGTCGAACTCGATCTCGACGCCTTGCGCTTGCAGGATCCCGACCTGGTCGCGCTCCGCGAACTTTATTCCGAGCTCGCCTTCACTTCGCTCCTGAAAACCCTTCCCGCGCCCAGGAGCACCGAGAAAACCGACTACGCGAATTTCGCCTCCGCGCGCGAGCTTCGCGGATTCCTCAATTCGCTCCCACCCACGGACGAAGTTGCCATCTGGCTCGCGCTCAATAGCGACGACACCGACAACCAGGGTTACGGCACGCGCGTTAGCGCCATCGAAGTCTCAAATCGCCCCGGCTTTGCTCGCAGATTAGCTATCGATGCGGCGCCAACCTCGAAAAAAACCGAAAAAGACGAACCTCTTGGCGCGCTCGCCGATTGGCTTTCCGACGCGACCCGCCCGAAAATTGTTCACGACCCAAAACTTTTCGAGCTTCTCGGTCTCCGCGACGCCGACGCCAAGCAGCTCTGCGCGGCCGGCATTCGTCACGCCACGATGCTCTACTCCTACCTTCTCCGCCCCACCACCGCGAATCATTCCTTCGCGGAAGTGGTTCTGCGCCATCTGAACATCACACTCTCCGGCGCGCCCGGCGAACATGCTAATTTTCTCTTCCGTCTCGCGCCGGTTCTGCACAGCGAAGTCGAAAAACAGAATCTCCTCGGCCTCTACCACAAAATCGATCTGCCGCTCGCCGCCGTTCTGTCGCGCATGGAACGCGCAGGCGTCTGCGTCGATCCGAAAGCCTTGAAAAGGCTTTCCGCGGCCCTGGAAGAGGAAATTCGCGGCTACGAGAAGCGGATCTACGAAATCGCTGGCTTCGAATTCAATATCAATTCGCCGCAACAGCTCGCCGAAGTCCTTTACGACAAACTGAATCTCACGCTTCCGCGCCGCACGCGTGGCAAAGCGCGCTCCACCGCCGCCGAAGTCCTCACCGAGCTTGCCGCACTCCACGAATTGCCCAAGCTCATCATGGATTATCGCGAAGTCGCGAAACTCAATTCTACGTATGCGGACACGCTCCACCAACTCATCTCTCCGCACACCGGCCGCCTGCACACGCAGATCGACCAAACTGGTACCGCCACCGGCCGTCTCAGTTCCTCGAATCCCAATCTTCAGAACATCCCTATTCGCACCAAGCTCGGCCGCGAAATTCGCGCCGCCTTCGTCGCCGAGCCCGACAACATTCTCCTCTCTGCCGATTATTCCCAAATCGAGCTGCGCATCCTCGCGCATTTTTCCGAGGACCCTGTTCTCGTCGAAGCCTTTCGCCGCGCCGAGGACATTCACTCGCGCACGGCTCAGGAAGTTTTCGACGTCGCGCCCTTCGCGCAGACGCCCGAGCATCGCCGCGCCGCGAAAGTCATCAATTTCGGAATCATCTACGGCCTTTCGGCGTTCGGCCTGGCGCAGAATTTGCAGATTGACCAAAAAGAAGCCGCGAAATTCATCGCTGCTTATTTCGACCGCTACCGCGGCGTGAAAAAATACCTCGACCGCCAGGTCGCCGAAACGCGCAAGACTGGCGTCACGCGCACCATGTTTGGCCGCGTCCGCCCGATTCCAGAAATCAACTCGCCGCAGCCCAACCTGCGCAATTTCGCCGAACGCACAGCGATGAACACGCCGCTCCAGGGCACCGCCGCCGATCTGATTAAGCTCGCCATGATCGAAATCGACCGCCAACTGACCGCGGAGAAATTCCGCACGCGCATGATTTTGCAAGTCCACGACGAACTTCTTTTCGAGGGTCCCACCGAAGAACTCGAGCGCCTCAAGCCTCTCGTCAAGCACGCCATGGAGCAAGTCCATCCGCTCAGCGTACCGCTGGTCGTCGACATCAAAGTCGGCCCCAACTGGCGCGATATGGAGCCGTCTCCTGTGCGATAATTTCTAGGTCAGCGCTTTTCTGTACGGGCCGACCATGGTCGGCCCGCGACGCGCTCCGCGCGTGTCCTCTGGAGCTCACGCGTTAGGAATCAAGATCTCAGCAGTCACGATGTAGCGGTTGCGAAACAAATTCGGAGGTAACTTACAAATGGCGCACGATCACTCGCCCGCGTTTCTCGCCATCGTCAACGACGCCAAAAAGCGCGTCAAGGAAGCCGATTTTCGCGACATCAAAAAACGCCTCGACGCGGGTGAAAAAATGATTCTCGTCGACACGCGCGAGGACAACGAATGGGCCAAGGGCCACATTCCCGGCGCCGTCCATCTCGGCAAAGGTGTGATCGAGCGCGACGTCGAAACAACCATCCCCGATAAAAATGCCACGCTCGTTCTCTATTGTGGCGGCGGTTTCCGTTCCGCGCTCGCCGGCGACAACCTCCAAAAAATGGGCTACAAGAATGTGATCTCGATGGACGGTGGCTGGCGCGGCTGGACCGAAGCCAATTTCCCCATCGCGAAGGACTAGCGCAGGTTCCAGCCTCCAGCCTCTAACTTCCAATCTCCAGATTGGCTGGGGCGGTTGGATTCGAACCAACACCGTCTGCATTAACAGTGCAGCGTCCTACCAATTGGACCACGCCCCAATTTATTTGCCGGGTGATACCCCACTCTAATCGATTTTCGTGCCGTCCAAAAACCAAAAGCACCGCGCGAATAGCGTTTTCCCATTATTGCCGTCAGCAGGATTGGATGATAGCTTCGCGCACCCTAACGACCTGGGGCATACTGCATCTCCATACCCCTCGCTAAGGAGCTTGACGACCGTGGCATGGATCAAAACGATTCCTCTATCGCAAGCTGATCAGCAATTGCGCAGCGCCCTCGAAGGAGGACGTGTCGGCTATCCCGTCGAGTATGCAACGCCGGTCTTTCCCGTCCACGACAGCCCCTCGGCCATTGTCGGCTCGCACACGCTGATCCCCGGTGCTCTGCACCACGCATTCGCCACCTTCGGCGCATTGATGTCCCCTGAACTCCCGCTCGCGCGCCGCCAGCATGAGATGATCGCCACCGTCGTCTCGGTCACCAACCGTTGCTTTTATTGAATCGAGTCCCACGCAGAGTTTCTGCGTCGCGTCACTCTCGACGAAAACCTGGTCCACGCACTGCGCAAAAATTATAAGACCGCTCCAATCACTCCTCAGGAACGCGTAATGCTCGACTACGTGGTCCAGCTCACCGACGACGCCACGAAAATCGGCCCCGCGGACCACGAAAAACTCCGCGCGGCGGGCTTTGACGACACGGCCATCTTGCAGATCACATTGATCGCTTCGTGGTTCAACTATATCAACCGCGTCGCTGACGCTTTAGGCGTCGGCCGCGATTAGACAGAAACCACAAAACCGCGTGATTCGCTTTAATTTGAATGTCTGGAAATTAAGAAGTTAGGCGCGGCATTGAGAAGAGAGAAGAGCGGCTGGCGCTTCCGTTCGCTCGGATCGAACTTCTTAATATCTTAATCCGTTAAGCGGCGGCTCCACCGGTTTCTTGAAAATCTAGCGTCCGGCCTCTGGCGTGCGGCCTTCCAGAAACACCCCCGCCGTTTAGAGGGTAGGTTATCGTGGGAGTCGGCGGAGTGTGTGGGGGAAGGAAGCCGGCCCAGCCCTCAATCCCCTAAAGGGATCCTCGGCTTGTCTTCCCCCGACGCTGCTTCATACGCACGCCGCAAGCCATTCCTAAATCATTCTATTTACACAGCTTAATATATCCACAGCCACGTAAAAATCTCCACATCGCGTAATTTCTCCCCGCGCGCCCGCCCCAAGCGAACTTTTCCTGCTTTCCCCGCCGCGTCCAACCCGCTCTGCCATCTCACTCGTGACGAAGGGCCACCATTGGATCAACGCGCATGGCCCGCCGCGCGGGCAAGTACGCAGCAAGCATGGCGACGACGAGGACGAGAATCGCGATGCCGGCGAATATCGCTGGATCGGTTGGCCTCACTTCGTACAGCAAGCTGCCCATCAGGCGGGTCAACCCAAACGCGGCGGCGATACCGATTAAGATGCCGAGCGCGGCGAGCATGGCCGCTTTGGCGATCACCAGCCGCGTAACGTCCCTCCGGTTCGCGCCCAGCGCCATGCGAATGCCAATTTCATGCGTGCGCTGTCCAACTTGGAAGTTCAGTACGCCGTATACGCCGACCAGCGTCAGCAGCAGCGCCAAGCCTCCAAACATTCCCATGAGCGACCCCTCAAAGTTCGGCTGCGCGACAGATGCGCCGATGAGCTGCGTCATGGGTTCAAGATCAATGATTCGCTGACCGGGAGCGACATCCGTGACCGCTTTTCGCAAAGTGCTGGCGATTCCCGCCGTTGCGCTTGTGCGGACCACCCAGTCCGTCGAACCATTCATTATGCCAGCGGCTTGGGATGCCGGAACATAAACCATTGGCGGAGCGGGCCGATCGATTGCCAGTCCCTTTACATCGGCGACAACGCCGATGATTTCGCGCGGCGCCTCGAGAATCTGCGGGATTTTTTGCCCACGGAATTCTCCCACGACAATGCGGCCGCCGATCGGATTTTGGCCGGGCCACCAGTCGCGCGCGAGCGTTTCATTAATCAGAGCTCCAGGCGCCGAAGAGCCAAAGTCGCTCTCTTGGAACCCGCGCCCTCGCATAATCGAAATTCCCATCGTCGAGAAATAGTCGGAGCTGATGGCGCGATATTCGGTCCCGCCGATGCTGTCTTCCGGATGGCCGTCGCGCTGCGCGGGCAAATTTCTCTGGCCGTTCAGCGGAGCCACGGACACAATTGCCGCCGACTGCACTCCGGGGATGGCTTGGATGCGCGCCAGCGCCTGGCGCTCAAAATCCCAAGGATGCGAGGCCGCGGCGGTACCTGGAGCAAAGGGCGTTTCCATCAAGACGACGCGCGTGGGATCGAAGCCCAGCTTTTCCTGGTAAAGATTGTAGAGGCTCTCAATCAGCAAACCCGCGCCGAGCGCGAGCATCAAGGAAATCGCGACTTCGCCGACGACCAGCGCGCCCAGGAAACGACCCCGGCCACGGCCGACTCCGGCGATTGTTCGCCCGTCTTTCAGCGTGCTGTTCAGATCGACCTTGCGCGTCTGAAGAAATGAGACCAGGCCAAACGCAATGCTCGCGCCGATTCCGATGGACAAAGTGAAAAACAAGACGCGGCCATCCAGTCCGATGCGATCCACGACCGGAAGCTCCCAAGGAATGGCGGACACGACGACGCGCAAAATCGTCACGGCTCCGGCGAGTCCTGCTGCGGCGCCCGCGCTTCCCAGAAGCAGGCTTTCGGTGAGAAATTGTGCAAGGAGGCGGCCACGAGTCGCGCCCAGCGCGAGCCGAATCGAAATTTCCTTCTGGCGCGAATTCGCGCGCGCCAGAAGCAAGCTCGCAACATTGGCGCAAGCGATCAGGAGAAGCAGGCCCACGGCGCTCAGCAACATCAGCAAACTCATGCGATAATCGCCAGCAAGCCAGCTCTGGTAGGGATCCAGATGAATGTAGCCCTGGGTCTCCGACTGTCGCTCGAGCCCCGAGATCTGTGCCCAGAATTCCTTCCCGAGCACAGGCATCTCTGCCTGCGCTTGCGCCTCAGATACGCCTGATTTTAGCCGGCCGATCACGTCGGTATTCGTGCCCATGTCTTCGACGCCGTTGCCCAGATGCAGGGAAATAAACAAATCCGCGGGTTCCGTAAATTTGAAGCCGGGCGGCGCGACTCCCGTTACCGTGTAACTCCGGTTGTCGAGTACAATTTGGCGACCCACGATATTTGCGTCAGCACCGTAAACGCTGCGCCATAGCTTGTCGGTTAGAACGACGGCATACGGACCATTTGGCAGCGTCTCTCGGCGGACGAACCCACGACCGAGCTCTGGGTTGACGCCCAACGTTTCAAAAAATCCGTCGGTCACGTATAGAGCTTTCACCCACTGCTTCGTGTCGCCGGATGTCAATTCGCGGTCGACAAGATCTCGAACTCCCGCGAGCACCGCGAAGGACGTGCTGTGGTCGCGACAGAATTCATATTCAGGAGCGGTGAGGTTGGGGATCGCACCTCCTTTCACTTGCCACGAAAGGTGCACGATCTGATCCGCCTGCGGATAAGGGAGAGGACGGAGAAGAACACCGTCGACCAAGCTGAAAATCGCGGTGTTCGCGCCGATGCCCAGCGCCAGCGTCAACACGGCGACAATCGTAAAGCCGGGAGACTTGCGCAGCATGCGCGCGCCGTAACGCAGATCCTGCCACAGCGTTTCGATGAAGCGGATGCTGTTCATCTCGTATATCTCCTCGCGAATCCGTGTCGCATTTCCCAGCTTGATATGCGCCGCGCGGCTTGCCTCTTCCCGCGTCATCCCTCGCGCAATATTTTCCTCGGTCTCCGTTACGAGATACAAGGCAAGCTCCCGCGCCCGCTCCTCATCCCATTTTCGTCGCCGGAAAAACCGCCGCCAGCTCATCGCTCCGCCTCGTCACTCCATCGAGCGCTACTCCGCCGCCGGACCCGCCGCGCGCCCCAGCACCAAATTCACCGCGCGCACCAATTCCTCCCACCGGCTGGTCTGCGCCAGCAAGTGCTTTCGTCCCGCGGGCGTCAACCGGTAATACCGCGCCTTGCGATTGTTCTCCGAAGTTCCCCAGAAAGACGCGATCCAGCCGCGATCCTCCAGCCGGTGCAGCGCCGGGTAAAGCGATCCGTGCTCCACTTGCAGCACTTCTTCGGAGCGGTGCTCTATCACGTGCGCGATGGTGTGCCCATGCGCCGCGCCCATCACCAGCGTTTGCAGAATCAACAGGTCCAGCGTCCCTTGCAGTACTTCCCCTTGCAGTGCAGCAGCTCCTCGTTTTGGCATGCCGTCAGTTATACTCCCATAGATAATCTACCACAAGTGCATTTTAGCCCTTGTCGGCCAGTCTCCCCCTAGCAAAATCTCATTTGCTGGTCGATTCCCGCCTCAGCAGATAATCTATCGGATCCCGCCCGATTTTCCCGCTCGCCCAACCACCTTGACTCCCGCGCGCCCGCCTTGTTATGTTGGCAGGTTACCTTGGGCGTATTCTCCGCGCTGTGCGGGGGCCGCGCTTGTGGGGACCCTCTTCCAACATGGGACTCAAACAAATCGTCATTCGCGGCGCGCGCCAGCACAATCTCAAAAACATCGATCTCGAAATCCCGCGCAACTCGCTGACCGTCGTCACCGGGCTTTCCGGCTCGGGCAAATCCTCGCTCGCTTTCGACACGCTCTACGCCGAAGGCCAGCGCCGCTATGTCGAATCGCTTTCCGCCTACGCCCGCCAGTTCCTCGATCAGATGGAGCGCCCCGAAGTCGATTCCATCGAAGGCCTTTCGCCCTCCATCGCCATCGAGCAGAAAACCACCACGCGCTCTCCGCGCTCCACTGTCGGCACCATCACGGAAATTTACGATTATCTCCGCGTCATCTACAGTTCCATCGGCACGCCACATTGCCCCAATTGCGGCAAACCCATCGCGCGCCAGTCCACCGCGCAAATCGTCCAATCCGTCCTGGCTCTGCGTCCCGACGAACGCATCATGGTTCTCGCGCCCGTGGTTCGCGGACGCAAGGGCGAATACAAAAAAGAATTCGAGAAATTTGCGCGTGCCGGATTCATTCGCGCGCGTGTCGATGGTGATCTTGTGAATCTCGACGAGCCTCCCGCCCTCGACCGCCGCCGCAACCACACAATCGAAATCGTGATCGACCGCCTGCTGATCAAAGAAGGCATTTCTAAGCGCCTCGAGCAGTCCATTGAGACAGCCACCAAGCTGACCGACGGCCTCGTCACCATCGCCATCGTCGGCGGCGAAGAGCAGATGTACTCCGAAAAACTCGCCTGCGCCGACTGCGGCATTTCCGTTCCCGCGCTCGAACCGCGCTCCTTCAGCTTCAATTCGCCCTATGGCGCATGCCCCGAATGCCACGGCCTCGGCTCGAAATACAATTTCGATCCCGGAAAAATTATCATCGACTGGTCCAAGCCTCTGTTCGAGGGCGCTCTCGGCCCGGGCGGAAGCTCCGCAAATCTTCAGCGCACGCTCAAACTCGCCGCTCTTGCGCACGGCTTTGATCTGGGCACGCCGTTCGAGAAACTTTCGCGCCGCGTGCAAAATTTAATTCTCTACGGCAATCCCGCGAACGGCCGCCCCACAAAAGGCCTGAATTTCAAGGGCGTAATCGACCATCTCGAAAACAATCTTGAGGAAACCGCCTCCGACGAATATCGCGAATGGCTCGCGCAGTATATGTCTCCGACGCCCTGCGCCGCCTGCGCGCAGAAGCGTCTGCGTCCCGAGAGTCTCGCCGTAAAAATCGGCAGTTACTCCATCGCCGATTTCACCTCTCTTTCTCTCGTCGAAGCGCGCAAAGCCATCGACAAAATCCTTCCCCACCTCACACCGCGCCAACTCGCCATCGCCGGCCGTCCTCTCAACGAAGTCGCCGAGCGCCTCGATTTTCTTCTCGCCGTCGGCCTCAGCTACCTCACTCTCGATCGTTCCGCCGCCACTCTCTCCGGCGGCGAAGCCCAACGCATTCGGCTCGCCACGCAAATCGGCTCGCGCCTTCGCGGCGTCCTCTATGTTCTCGACGAGCCTTCCATCGGCCTGCACGCCCGCGACAACGGCCGTCTGCTCGGCACACTTGAGACTTTGCGCGACCTCGGCAACACCGTCCTCGTCGTCGAGCACGACGAAGAAACAATTCGCCGGGCGGATTACGTTATCGATCTCGGCCCCGGCGCCGGAAAAATCGGAGGCCACCTCGTCGCTTCCGGCGCGCCGTCGGACATCGAGGCGAATTCCGCGTCGCTTACGGGACGCTACCTCTCCGGCGAACTGAAAATTCCCGTCCCTGAAAATCGCCGCAAGCCCAACGGCAAATCGCTGAAAATCCTCGGCGCGCACGCGAATAATTTAAAAAATATCGACATCGAATTCCCGCTCGGCCTCCTCACCGTCATCACTGGCGTCTCGGGCTCCGGCAAATCCACGCTCGTCAATGACATTCTCTACCGTGCCCTCGCGCAAAAACTTTACCGCTCCACGGAAACTCCCGGCGCGCATCGCGCCATTCTCGGCCTCGAGCATCTCGACAAAGTCATCGAAATCGACCAGGCACCCATCGGCCGCACGCCGCGATCGAATCCCGCCACATATACCGGAGTCTTCACGCCGATTCGCGAGCTTTTCGCCATGCTTCCCGAATCGCGCGAACGCGGCTATCGCCCAGGCCGTTTCAGCTTCAACGTGAAAGGCGGCCGCTGCGAAGCCTGCCAGGGCGACGGTCTGCGCCGCATCGAAATGAATTTTCTGCCGGACGTTTACGTCATGTGCGAGGTTTGCCGCGGCCACCGCTACAACGCTGAAACTCTTTCCGTGCGCTACAAGGGCTACTCGATTTCCGATTTGCTCGAAATGCCCATCGAAGACGCGCTGCCCATCCTCGAAAATATTCCGCAGATCAAGCAGAAACTCGGCACCATGGTCGACGTCGGCCTCGGCTACGTCCAACTCGGCCAGTCCTCGACTACTCTTTCCGGCGGCGAAGCCCAGCGCACCAAACTCGCGCGCGAATTATCCCGCCGCCAGACCGGACGCACGCTGTACATTCTCGACGAGCCAACCACCGGCCTGCATTTTGACGATGTAAAAAAACTCCTCGATGTTTTGAAGCGCCTCGTCGATTTGGGCAACACCGTCATCATCATCGAGCACAATCTCGACGTCATCAAGCAGGCCGACTGGCTCATCGATCTCGGTCCCGAAGGCGGCGAGGACGGCGGCCGTATCGTCGCCCAAGGCACTCCCGAGCAAGTCGCCCGCAACAAAAAATCCTACACCGGCCAAGCCTTAGCCCCGAGCCTCAACATCGCCGCCAACGGCAACCACGCCGCCGCAAAATAACAGCGAGCACCTGCAGAAACGAAAATGACTTGAAAGTGCGATGGAACAGATCTATGGATTCAATTCTATGTTCAGAACATTGTTCGCTATCGCTGCGGACGTGGCTTACTTTGCTTGGTTCGTTTACGGCGCCGTCAAGCACGACCCGAGGTAGACAACAGTCCAGTCCTGTCAAATGTACGTTGAGGTGGCCAAAAGCATCATCGTCGGCGCGGGAATCATAACTTCAGTGTTAGCAGGTGCATAAGAAAGGATCCTGGAGCAATGAAACCGCAAATCACTTCCAATGTGGGATCTTATATCTAGGCAGAATAGGATTCGTGCTTGGGCAGCGTTAGCAGCACCCAGTGAATTCATGGGCCCATAGCGGCCGCCTTCAGGCGGGCAAGCGCTTTTCCCTGCTGGCAAATCCCGAGGTTGTCAAACAATTGTCGTGACGCACTAAGTGGCACAGGCTTGAGCCTGTGTGTGTCTTTGCAGCCCTTGCACACCATCGCCGACTACATTAGAGTCAAAGCGTCTCATCGAAAGCAAATCACGTAGCAAAATGGTGGTCTAAACCTTGCCGCGCAAATCCACGAGCATCTACAAAACTCAGCCGCTCAATTTTCACGGCCTGCACACCTATCCACTCGCTTCACGCCCCAGCAAAGTCCAAATTGGCCAATTCGCCAAGCCGCATCGCCAGGGCGCATCCTTCGCGGAGTTTCTCGATTCGCTCCCGCGCATTCTCGCCGCCGAAGATCTTCGTCTCGTCGCCCGCGCCATCCTCGACGCGCATTCGCAATCCCGCGCGATTCTCTGGGGCATCGGCGGCCACGTCATCAAAGTCGGCCTCGGCCCCCTGCTGATTGATCTTCTGCGTCGCGGCTTCATCAGCGGAATCGCCATGAACGGCGCCGCGCTCGTCCACGATTTTGAAATCGCCATGGTCGGCGGCACGTCCGAAGACGTCGACGCCGTTCTCGGCGAAGGAAAATTCGGCATGGCCGAGGAGACCGGCCGCTCCATCAACGAAATGGCCGCCCTCGCGAAACGCGCTAGTATTGGCCTCGGCGAAGCCGCCGGACAATTCCTCACGCAAAAAAATACCCACGCGAAGCATCTCGATCACAGCGTTCTCGCCGCCGCCTATCGCGCCAAAATTCCTGTCACCGTTCATCTCGCTATTGGCGCCGACATTTCGCACATCCATCGCACCGCGTCAGGCGAAAATCTGGGCGCGGCGACGCATCGCGACTTCAAATTATTTTGCGCCCTCGTCCGCGAAATGCATCCCGGCGGCGTGTATCTTAACTGGGGCTCCGCCGTGATTTTGCCTGAGGTTTTTCTCAAGGCAGTAACCGTCGCGCGCAACCTCGGCACCCCGCTTCGACCCATCACCACGGCGAATTTCGATTTCCTCCAGCACTATCGCCCGCTTCAGAACGTCGTCAAGCGCCCCACTGCCGCCGCGCCCGGCGACGACAGCAACACCGAAACGGAAAAATCGCGCGGCTACGCCATCACCGGCCATCACGAAATTCTTTTGCCACTTCTCGCCGCCGCGCTTGTCGAAGCCGATGAGCCTGCCGCGAATGACAAAATCGCTCGCGCGTCGAAGCCTTCTCATCGCCAGCGCCCTCCTCGAACCCGATGACTTTCTCCGATCCTCACAATCCATTCCCTTCCAACGATTCGCCGACAAGCGATTCGCAAACCACCGGCTCCCAAACTCCCGCCTCGCAAATTCCCGGACCCATCGTCGCGCCCGAAATGTATCTTTCTCCGCGCAGTCTCGAAAATGCCAGCGCCCCCGAAGACATTCGCACTCCGTGGGGCGGAGCCGAGCTGCTCATTTTCTTCGGATTCGCCGTTGTCACCTTCATTATTTTTGAATTCACCGCCGTTTCTTATCTCGCCGCGCATTATCATCTCAACCGCCGCCAACTTGTGCAGTTCGTCACCACGAACGCCGCCTTCGCGGTCGGCCTGCAGGCGTTTTGGTCCGCCGTCGTTCTGCTGTTCCTGCTCGTCATTATTCGCAGGTATCACAACGCGCCATTTTGGCACTCGCTTCATTGGAGCGTCTTGCGGCCGCGCACCGTCCCTGCGTCGATGGTTTATCTCGTCTGCATTTTCGGCGGCATCACTCTCGCGATGTCCGTCGGTTTCATTTCGCATTTCGCCGGAGAGAAGACCAAACTGCCCATCCAGGACTTTTTTCACACGCGCGCCAACGTAATCTGGCTCATGATATTCGGCATCGCCTTCGCTCCCTTCTTTGAAGAAACCATTTTTCGGGGTTATTTGTATCCCGTGTTCGCGCGCAAGTGGGGAATCCCCGCGGGCATCATCATCACGGGAGTCCTTTTCGGGGCCATGCACGCGGCGCAACTCTGGGGCGGCTGGGTGGAAATCACCATGCTGATTCTTGTGGGCATTATCCTCACAGCTGTCCGCGCCGCCACCCGTTCCGTACTCGCGTCCTATCTCGTGCACGTCAGCTACAATTCGTTTTTGTTTCTCGGCTTCTTCATCGGCACGCAAGGACTGAAACACATTCCGCCCATGCATTGACGCAATTGAATTTTGTATGTAGCTCAGGTGCCGGCGGCGCGACAGCGCCGCCGGCACCTGAGGCCCTTCGGCAGGCGTTTACGCATGGTCGCGTCAGGGCACGGTTTTAACCGTGCCGCTCAAGTTCAGAAAATAAGGGGGCTTCAGCCCCTGAGGCGGGATTTGGGGCGCCGGCTCTTGCGTATACCGAATTTCGTAAACGCAACACCAGATGCGCCGCCACGTTTACGTTTAGTCGCGCAAAACATTGCTCGCGCGCCGAATCAGGTACAATGACTTTTGCGCTACGTGCTGCGCGGAGAATTTTAATTTGCGCAACGTCGAACCAATTCGCTGGACGGACGAAGGCGTCGTGCTGCTCGATCAGCGTCGCCTTCCCGGCGAAGTTATCTATCTCACGTACACCGATTATCGCGAACTCGCCGCCGCCATAAAGGATATGGTGATTCGCGGCGCGCCCGCAATCGGCGTCACTGCCGCGATGGGAATCGCGCTCGGCGTTTCCCATTCGCGCGCCGCCACGCTCGACGAATTGCGCGCGGAATTCAAGACCATTTGCGAAACTTTTGCCCGCACGCGTCCCACCGCCGTAGATCTTTTCTGGGCCATCGGCAGATTCACGCGCAAGTTCGAATCGCTCGCGCGCAACGCCGCTCAAAATAATTTCGATGTCATCAAGGACTCGTTAATCGAAGAAGCCCAGCAAGTCCACCGCGAACGCCGCAGCGCCGACGAAGCCATCGGCCGTTTCGGCGCGGAATTGATGCCCGCGAACGGCCGCGTGATGACGCAATGCAACGCCGGAGCGCTCGCCACCGGCGGCATCGGCACAGCGCTCGGCGTGATTCGCATCGCCGTAGAAACGGGCCACAACCTCGACATTTTCGTTCCCGAAACGCGCCCGTATTTGCAAGGCGCGCGCCTCACCGCCTGGGAATTGCAGCAGGATAAAATTCCGCTCACGCTGATCACGGACAACATGGTGGGACATTTCTTGAAGACTGGCGGCGTGGGCGCAATTGTCGTCGGCGCGGATCGCATCGCGGCAAATGGCGACACGGCGAATAAAATCGGTACATACTCGATGGCCGTGCTCGCGCGCGAAAATCACGTTCCGTTTTTCGTCGCCGCGCCGATTTCCACCCTCGATCTTTCGCTCGCCTCAGGCGAACAAATTCCCATCGAGCAGCGCGCGGCCACCGAAGTCACGCACGTCTACGGAGTGCGCGTCGCCCCCGAAGTGAATGTCGCCAACCCGGCATTCGACGTCACGCCTGCAAAATTTATCGCCGCCATCATCACCGAGCGCGGCGTGGCCCGCGCCCCCTACGAAGAATCGCTGCGCCGCCTCGCCGCCGGAACCGCGCAAATCCCCGCCGCACGATAAACGTCGCCTCCCGATTGCGCTTTATTCGTATCGCAGCGCGACCATCGGATCCACGCGCATCGCCCGCCGCGCGGGGATGTAACAGGCAAGCAGCGCGACGCAAAGCAGCACAATCGCCACTGCCACCAGCGTCACCGGATCGCTCGAA
>Ga0307373_10003587_pt1 | contig 26882 bp, 29 predicted proteins | sample OX2MG_FD_202534 | JGI IMG/M metagenome (GOLD analysis project Ga0307373, IMG submission 202534) | Soil microbial communities from Risofladan, Vaasa, Finland - OX-2 | ecosystem: Environmental > Terrestrial > Soil > Coastal area > Acid sulfate soil | place: Finland: Risofladan, Vaasa | collected...
AGCCGGGTCGACTAATCGCCTCTGTATCCGAGCGACAGTCACATGCCCGGTGAATCGTGACCCACCCTTGCTCGTGTCGGGGACGATCGGAGTGGTCGCTCCGCGTACGGCACTCGCCACCTGGTCCAGCCCCCTGGCCGGAATCTGGAGTACGCGATCACCGCTGAACCACGCTGTGCTCGGCCCTAACTCACAACGGAGTCCTGCAAGGGTTCTTGCCGCCGTTACGAGCGAGTCGGTGATCGCCGGCACGAGGCTGTCGTCCACCTCGCCGAGAAACCGAAGGGTGACGTGCCACTGCTCTGGTCGAACGAGCCTGAGACCCTTGACGGGCCTGAGTTGGAGCATTGAAATACGCATTCGCGTCGATTCATCCGGCCAGACTGCTACGAATGTGCGCACGCCCAAGTGTGCCCGATTGCGACGAGGGTACGCGCGTGAACGTCCGGGTTGGCCCTAGCCGAGTTGGTCGGCTTGGAGGCGCCGCGATTTGATCCTCGCTCGGCCTCATCCCCATTAGAGACTCGGCCGGTGCGCATCATCCTGAATATGCTCTGGCTGGTCCTTTCTTGCGGCATATGTCCTTTGGCCATTTGGCAGGACCGTGGTCCGCCGGCCCACTGTCGGTGCCGCATCGACGATCGGTAACGTCCGGTGGTTCGTCCCCATCGGACTATGGATGGCCATCGAGAACCTGAATTCCCTACGATCATTGGAATCCCGCTCGGAATTGGCAACTTCAAACTGGCCGCAGTGGGGCCAGACTCTGGGGCGATGAGCTCACCCGTCATCAGAGTGTCGCAATTACGACGTGGGCGCGCCTCCTCCTCGGAGGACGTGGCCCGGCAGTGCTCCGGTGTGCGTGCCCTCCTCCATCATGACGGTGCCGTTGACCACCGTGGCGACATACCCCTCTGCATCGATCACGAAGCGGCCACTGTCGGCGGGGAAGTCGGTGACGTAGCGGGGTGGAGAGGTCGCCAGACGTGTCCGATCGATCACGTTGAGATCGGCGGCGGCACCCACCTTGATCACTCCACGATCATCGAGGCCGTGCAACCGCGCCGGCACCATGCTCAATCGGCTCACCGCCTGCTCGAATGACAGCACGTGTGGCACCCATTCCGTGAGGAGTCGTGTGGTGTAGTCGACACCGCAGAAAGAAAGGAGATGGGCACCCGCGTCGGAGGCACCAGCGGTGATGATCCCGGAGCGGATGAGCTCTTCGATCGCGTCCAGCCGGTTCTTATCCGGCCGGGCGGCCTGAACGAACTGGGTGCAGAGCTCTTCGGCCAGTGACACGTCGAGAAAGGCGTCAAGTGGATCGCAGCCCATGTCCTCCGCCATCTCCGCCACGGTCATTCCCACGTAGCGCTCGTGCTCGGGCTCGTGTACGACCTCAACGCGCAAGATCTGGGGATTGAACGTAAAGGACTTGTTTGCCACGTCGGCGAGCTCAACGCGCAGGGCGGCGCGGAAGTCGGGCGACCGCAGTATGGCATCGCGTGCGGCCGGAGGCGACGTCAGCGCGGACCGCAGCGTCAGGTATTCGTCGAAGAGGAATGTCGACGCCAAGGCGAAGTGAACGCCCTGATGATTGGAGGCGAACATGGGATGGATATGGGCCCCTTCCTGCGCCAGGGCTTCCGTGGCGAAGTCAAGGGAGCGTTTCCACCCATCCGGGGCCTGTGGAAGGAGCGTCAGGGTGTTGAGGTGAATGGGCTTGCCCGAGGCCCTCCACAGCCTGACGATCAGATCACGATCTTGGGCCGAATATCCTTCGAGAAAGGTCTTCGGGATGAATTCGATCGAACCGAAATCGAACTCGGCCAGGACCGACGCCAGCGCCACCAGTTCGTCCGGCTCGGCCAAATTCGAGGGCACGGGCCGTCCGTCGTGCGCCTGATGCAATTCGAGCTGCGATGAGGTAAAGCCGATGGCCCCCTCAGCCAAGGCGTCACGCAGGAGCTCTTGCATTTGTGCAATCTCGGCATCCGTCGCCGTTCGTTCCGATGCCGCATCGCCCATGACAAACCGGCGCAGGGCGCAGTGGCCGACGTTGGCCCCGACGTTGACGCCGATCTGCCCCTCGAACCCACTCAGATAGTCGGCGAAGGACCCCCCGGTAAACGTCACGGCCTCGCGCAGCGCTTCGGGCGACATGCCCTCGACCCGGGAGAGCATCTGGAGGAGCCACGGCAGGTCATCTGGCTTCGCCGGGGCGAAGGTGAATCCGCAGTTGCCGATGAACACCGTCGTCGTACCGTGCCATGACGACGGGGAGGCGGTCGGTTCGAAATGCAATTGCGCGTCGTAGTGCGTGTGGATGTCGATGAACCCCGGCGTCACCCAGAGACCGTCGGCGTCGATCACCTCCTCTGCATCCGACGGGTCAACATCGCCGATCGCGACGATCCTGCCGTCGCGCACGGCGATGTCAGCCACGAAGGAGGATGCTCCCGTACCGTCGCAGATCTGGCCGCCACGAATGACGAGGTCGTAGGTCATTGCAGGACGGATTCGACCATCGACTCGATCCTGTACAGCGCGACAGCGTTGGTGCCGACAAGCCCGGCGCGGGCGGAGTCCGACATGCCTTCGCTGTGCTCGAGCAACTCGTCGACCACCCCGGGGTATTTCGCGTCGTTGTGAGGGAAGTCGCTGGCCCATATGAATGTCTGCTCCCCCACGAAGTCGGCCAGGAGCTTGTGTGTGTGCTCCCCGGGGTCGAACGAAACCACGCACTGGCGCTGGAAGTACTCGCTCGGCTTCATGGACAGGGGAGCGGCCGCCCACTTGTAGCTCTCGTGGAATTCGTTCAGGCGGTCCATCCAGTGCCCGATCCAGCCGCCACCACATTCGAGCACGGCTACCTTGAGATCCGGGTGTCGCTCCATGGCACCTGCGTAGACAAGGTTCGACAGTGTCATGTATTGGTCGAACAAGAGCACCACGGCGTGTTGCGTTCCTGGCGCCATCAGCTCGGCCATGCGGAGCGCCGTACCGTCCATGTCCGAGACACCCGCCGGATGGAAGGCGAGCGGAAGGTCGGCTTCCTCGAGGGCCGACCACACCGGGTCGAATACCCGAGAGTGGAGTGGTTCGCCGCCATAGGGGTTCGGCCGGCAAAAGCCGCCGACGAGGCCGAGGTCCTTGATCCGAAAAACCTCCTGCACGGCCTGCTCGGGATCCTGGAGGGGCAGCGCCCCCACGCCCGCCAGGCGCGTCGGGGCGGCTCGGGCGTAGTCAGCGATCCAATCGTTGTAGACCTTGCATGATTCCACCGCCAGCGCGGGGTCACGTAAGCCGCCGAGCTTCAGGCCGAGACCCGGGTACAGGACCGAAATGTGAATACCTTCGGCGTCGAGCACCTTGATCCGTTCCTCCGGATCGAACCCGGCCGGATTGAGGTCCTCGTAGTGCATGCCCTGCCCGAAGTTCTCAAAGGACAGTCCGGCGTTGCCCAGGCCGGGCAGTCCCCGGTTGACCAGGATGCGCCCTTCTGCCCAGCATTCGTCCCACCCCGACTCGGCATTCCACCGTAGGGCGATGCCCTCCTCTCGCATGGAGGGGGGCAGGTTCGAGCTCCACAGGTCCGGCGGTTCGCACACGTGCCCATCGGCGTCAACAACAAGGATCTCTGTCATAGGCAAAGGCTGCGCCCCCAACCCATGGCGGTCAAGGCCCAGGTAGTTATCGGATGTCAGAATGCCCCAATGCCCAGTCCCAATACAGAGCGGGCCTATCGATCTGACTGGGCCGACTTCTCGGCCTGGTGTGCCGCGCGCGACCGCTGCGCGCTTCCCTCGACCCCGGCGGACGTGACCGCGTACGTGGCCGATCTGGCGACCAAGTGGCGGGCGACGACTGTGCGGCGCCGGCTGGCCGCTATCGCCGCCCGCCACCGGGCAATCGGGCTGCCGTCGCCCACGGTCGACCCGGCCGTGAAGCTCGGCATAGCCAGGGCGGAGCGCGCCCTGCGCAGCCGCTCACACCCCACCGAGCCGCTTGGGCGGGGCGAGCTCCAGGCGCTGGTGGACGCACTCCCGGACACGACGGCCGGGGTCCGCGACCGTGCCATCGTGCTGCTGGGCATAGGCGCCGGGCTGCGACGTTCCGAGCTTGCCGGCCTCCAGGTGAGCGACGTCCGGGCCCGGGCCGGCGGTCTCCTCGTGCGTGTGCGGGATCGGCTCGGGACGGTCGTGCGGACGGCGCTCATCCCTCCAGGTTCGTCCCCAGCCACGGATGCACCGTCCGCGTGGGCGGCGTGGATCGTGATCTCTGGCCTGCGCTCTGGCCCGGCTTTTCGCACGGTCGACCGCCACGGCAACATCGGCAAAGGACAAATGTCCGACGCGGCGCCCGCGGCGATCGTGAAGCGTTCCCTCATCGCCGCCGGCCTTGATCCGTGCCGCTATGGCGTGGGGTCCTTGCGGCGCGGCCTGGTCCTCATTGCGGCGAGGTCGGGGCTGCCGGACCGTGGCATCGCAGCCCAGACCGGGCACAAGACCCTGGCGCTCGTCCGTGAGTACATGCGCCGAGACAATTTGCAGCAGATGAACCGGATGCCGTCGGATCCACTACCCTCGGAGCGTACGGACGTGACTGGTTCCTTGCGACGAGCGGAGGGAGGGTGATCGGTGGGAACGAATGACGACGGGTCCCGTTGGTCGATCCGGTCTCAGAACTCCGTTCTCTGTATCGGCTCTCGCGACTCGGCTCTTTCCATTGGCTCCATCGGATCGGTGCTGTCCATCGGCAGCGTCGGGTCTGCGGGATCCCTCCTCTCGATTGGCTCATTCCTGTCCGCCGGATGCCTCATGTCGGCGCTCTCGCTCTGGTCGGTGATGTCGTGGCGGGCGAAGAGGAAGATGATGGCGTCGGCCGGGTCGAGAGTGGCTCGGTAGCCTACGGCGATGTCTTCGTCTGCACGCTGGCCGAGGGTCTCCTACGAGGACTGGAGCGAAACGTGCGACACCCTCCATGCGCATGCCCAGGTCCTCGGCAAGCTTGCGGTAAAGCTCGCGCCGCCCGAGCCGCAACTCCAGCATGCGGCCCTCCGCCTCACGGCTCGCGGCTGGGAGACCCGCCCGCTACCAGCGCCTGACGGCTCGGGGACCTTGGTTGTGGCGCTGAACCTGCGAACGCATGAGGTACTGATCGAAGCCAGCAAAGGGGGCGTGCGACGCATTCCCCTCGTTCCCGAGAGGCCGGTGGGGGCGGTCACGCGGGACGTCCTGGCCGCGATCGACAGTCTGGTTGGGTCTGTGACGATCAATCCGGTACCTCAGGAAGTTCCCTGGAGTGTTCTGCTCACTGAGGACGAAGAGCACGCGCGGTACGACCCTGACCAGGTTCAGCGCTACTTCGCCGCAGCGACGTACGCCTCATTGGTCCTTGCTGCATTCCGCGCCCCGTACCGAGGACGCTCGACGCCGGTGAATGCGTGGTGGGGCTCGTTTGATCTTGCGGTGAGCCTGTTCTCAGGGCAGCCCGCCACGCCCCCTTCCAACGACTTCATCATGCGCAATGCGATGGATGCGCAGGAAGTGGCGATTGGGTGGTGGCCAGGTGATCGGAGCTATGCCAAGGCGGCGTTCTACGCCTACGCGCACCCGGCTCCGGAAGGATTTGCCGCTGCGTCTCTCTCTCCGTCATCCGCCCGCTGGGATGCTGCACTGGGCGAGTACATTCTCGATTGGGAGGACGTCACCGAGAGCGACGACCCACTGGGCACTGCACTCGAATTTGCGCACTCCGTGTTCCACCACGCGTGCGTGGTGTGCGAATGGGATAGCGGCTTGCTGGGCAGCAGCGAAGGCCGACCGCCACCGGTGGTGTAAGCCTGCCTGATCGGGGCAGAATCTTTACTTAACCCTTTGGCCGGCAAAGTCGGGCTTGGATGCTTCGACGCCTTCCCGGGCGCCCGGAGAACGATGCCACCGGACCTCCATGCGAGCGCCACCGAGCGCGGAGTCTCCAACATGCCACTCGCCCGCAGTGGCACGCACGACGGCGTCGCCGATGGCGAGCCCAAGGCCCGCCCCGTTTCCCTCATCGGTGGCCCGGCGAAATCGGTCAAAGAGGCTGACCCGCTCTTCGGGCGCGATGCCGGGCCCGTCGTCGTCAATGGCCAGACTGACCCTATTGCCACGGACCGTGACGGTGAGCCGCACCGATCCGTTGTCTCCGGCGTAGCGGCACGCGTTGTCAACGAGGACCGCCGTCAGCCGGTCGATCCATTCGGGTGGAGCGTTGATCCACGGTTGGCCCTCGCCGTGGCGCTCCACGGTGAGGGTGATGCCCCGGCTGAGAGCGACGGCGTGAAAGCGATCTGCGCACGCGGCCGCAATGGCCGAAACGTCGACCGGCTCGTCACCGGGTGACGGTGGCTCAGCGTCGAAGCGGGAGAGCCACAGAAGATCCTCGACGATGTCCCGCAGCCGAAGGCTCTCGCGCCGGACCCTGCCAAGGGTGTCGCGGTAGTCGTCGACGTTGCGCGTGCCGCTGAGCGCCAGGCTCACTTCGGCTTCGATGACGCTGAGCGGCGTCCGTAGCTCATGGGACGCGTCCGCGGTGAACTCGAGTTGACGTCGCCGCGCCGACTCCACCGGGCTTGCCGCCTTGATGCCGATGAGCAACGTTCCGAAGAACACGGCGAAGAGGAGCATTGGTCCGGCCAAGAACTCGAGTGCAGTGAGGTCGCCTTCGACGTGATCCGTTTCCGACAGGCTCTGACCGGCGATGATGCGCCGGTCTCCCAGCTGACGGGATTGCAGCCGGAACGACCTGGATCCGATCTGGGCGGTGAAGTACTGGCTCGTCGTCGCTACGTCGGCTCTGGTGAGCGATGGCGCGCCCGGTGTAAGCGCAACTGGTTGCCCCGCCGCCACCCGCCAGAAGAACACCGGTGCATCATCGGCGTCGTGCGCGTTGCCGAAGCTGTCGATTGTGCCGGCCGTGGCGGGAGAGAGCGCGGCTTCGTGCAGGCGCTCGTCGAGCCGCATGTCCACTTGTGCGACGAGCCTGTGCTTGTCGATGCTGTCGAATGTGACGACAACGCACACGTAAATTGCCCCGATGATCAATGTGGCGACGAGTGCCACCCGGGCCGCGTGGGCGACATGTGGGCGCTTCCATTTGGGGCGATCCTTCACGCGGGGATGATGCGGTAGCCCAATGCTCTGACCGCTTCGATCTTGGCGCCGCTGTTGGCGATCTTGGCCCGCAGGCGGGCCACGTGCACGTCGAGGGTGTTCGAGCCGAGAGCATCGGCCTCGTCGTTCCACACGGCCAAGGCGATGGATCGGCGCGGGACCACGGCCGGTGATCGTTGCATCAAGATCTCCAGGAGGGCGAGTTCGGTGGCCGTGAGGTGAGGCTGGGTCGCTCCACACCGCACCTCACGAGTGACCGTGTCGAGCGCCAGGTCGGCGACCTTGATGACGAGTGACTGCAGCGCCTCTCCCCGTCGTTGCAACGCCCGTACCCGGGCCAAGAGCTCGGCGAAGTCGAAGGGTTTGACCAGATAGTCGTCGGCTCCCTCGTTCAGGCCGGTCACCCGATCGCTTGTTGCATCTTTCGCGGTGAGCATGAGGACCGGAAGAGCAGAACCGCGCCGCCGCAGTCGTTGGATCACATCGAGACCGGAGACCTTGGGCATCCGCCAATCGAGGATTGCCACTTCGTACTCGTAGGTGTCAAGGTACCGGAGCGCCTGCTCGCCGTCACTGGCGGTATCCACCGTGTACCCGCTTTCGCGCAAACCCCTCTCAAGGACTGAGCGCAGACCCTCATCGTCCTCGGCGACGAGCACTCGCATGCCACTTGTCTAGCGGCCCAAGACGGCGCCGGTGTGACACTCGCCTGCAAACTACCCGTCCAGGAGCGGGAAGAGATTTCTCAGCGGTCTTCATGCTGCCGTCAGGGGGGTCCCCATTTGGTGGGAGGAAACCCTCATGTCCAACCCCGTCCCGATGAGCCGTACCTCATCTCGCGCGTACGCCCACGCCCTCCCGCTGGGCGCAACGAGAGTGGCGGCGGCACTTCACAGTCGGCCCACAGAGGATCCTGAGGCTATGGCGAGACGGGCGCCGTTGAATGGGGACATGCGAGAAATCCTTCGTTGCCCGTGAGACACCCCAATGAGCACAACACCCCGGCGGCCCGCCGACGTGCCGACGCACGAGTGCGCCTGTTGACGCGTCTCGCCGTCCTGGCTGCGACGGGAGCCACCGCCCTGATCGGTGTGGTGATCGCCAAGGAACACCCCGGCGTGAGCTCGGCGGCCAATGCCACGGGGTCGGGCGGCTCCAGCACTGCGGGAACCTCGACGTCGACCTCGTCCACGTCGACGACGACGGGTTCTTCGGGGACCAGTGGCACCCAGGCGACGCCCACGACGTCGAAGCCGACGACAACCACTACCACGTCGCCCCCGACAACGACCACCACGCAGCCGGTCGTCACCTCGGGCGGTACGTCGCGGTGACGGACATGATGATTGCATCCCCGCCGTTCACCGAGCGATCCTTCCGTGCCATCGGCACGATTGCCACGGTCGTCGTTCCGGAAGACGCGAACGTCGATGTTGCCCGGGCAATCTTGCGCGACCAGATCGCGGCGCTCGACCTGGCATGTAGCCGGTTCCGACCCGACTCGGAGATCGAGTCGCTCCACCGCCAATCTGGACGCGCCGTCGTGGTCTCCCCGCTGCTCTTCGACGCGCTCGACGTTGCGATTGCGGTGGCTGAGCGGACCCACGGAGCCGTCGACCCCACGGTGGGCAATGCGATGTGCGCCCTCGGTTATGACCGCGACTTCGATCAGGTGAGCACTCGCCCCTCCCTCCCCCCCGGGGCGCTAGGTCCGGTCGTCGGCTATGGGCACGTCCACCTTTGCGCTCGCACGCGCACGGTGCGGATCCCGCGCGGTGTTCGGCTTGACCTGGGTTCGTCGGCCAAGGCATTTGTGGCCGATCGGGCGGCCGCCCGCATAGCGGACCACCTTGGCGCCGGCGTGCTGGTGAGCATCGGGGGCGACGTTGCCGTCGCCGGCCCCGCGCCGAGGGAAGGTTGGGCCATCGGTATCGCCGTTGATTCCTCGGCTGCGGGTAACGACGTCGACCAGGTGGTGGCCATCCGCCACGGTGGCCTCGCCAGCTCGAGCACGGTCGTGAGGAGCTGGTACGTAGGTGCCGAACGGGTGCACCACATCGTCGATCCCGTGACCGGCTACTCGTCAGCACCGTACTGGAGGTTGGTCTCCGCGAGCGGGAAGAGCTGCGTCGACGCCAACGCCCTCTCCACGGCCGCGATCGTCTGGGGCAGCGACGCCCCGGACCGCCTGGGTGCATTCGATCAGGCGGCCCGCCTTGTGCGCCATGACGGAAGGGTCTTCACCCTCGGAGGTTGGCCCGGGGACGGTGTGGCGTGAGCTCGACCTCAATCTGGTATGCGACCCGGGCCAGCGGGATCGTGGCGCTCGTCCTGCTGACCCTCACCATGGTGCTCGGACTGGCGACGACGAGCCGGACGCGGGCACGTCACTGGCCAGGTTTCGCCCAGCAAGAGGTCCATCGCCGCATCTCCATGCTGGCCGTCGTCTTCGTGGCCATCCACGTGCTGACGAGCATCCTCGATACCTTCGTCCATATCGGATGGCTGGCCATCATCGTTCCCTTCGCCTCTCCGTACAGCAGATTCTGGGTGGGTATGGGAACGGTGGCGCTCGACCTCATGGTCGCAGTCTTCGTGTCGAGCCTGCTGCGGTCCCGCGTGAAGCCGGGCACGTGGCGGGCGATCCACTGGTTGGCCTACGGGTCGTGGCCGGTGGCGGTGGCCCATACCTTCGGCATGGGGACCGATGCGGGAGAACATTGGGTGATCGCCCTCGGGATCGTGTGCATCCTCTCGGTCGGCGCCGCCCTGTTGTGGCGCGTGCGAGCGGCCGGGGTGCAGAAAGAAGCGCTGGCGGGGGTCAAGGTGCCGGAGATTCCTCAGACCAGGTTGGCGCTCACGCCGCGATCAGGAGCTCGTCGATATGACGCGTAGCGTGAGTCAGGCATTGCCCGAGGTTGCGTCTCTTCACCATCTCCTCGGTCATCCAGTCGATCTGGCCGGGCACATCGAGACGCATGGGGCGCTCGCCGTGTCACTCGGCCATGGCACCTCGTGGCAGCGTGCCCTGGCGGCCAGCCTCGAGGAGTCCGGGTTGGCTGGCCGTGGTGGAGGCGGTTTTCCCGCGTCCATCAAGCTGGCGGTTGCCCGCGCCGGCGGTCACGGCGGAACGGTTCTGGTGAACGGTATGGAGAGTGAACCTGCCAGCAACAAGGACAAGTTGCTCTTGACCAGGGCCCCCCACCTGGTGCTCGACGGAGCGCAATATCTGGCCGCTCTGTGCCGGGCCAAGCGGATCGTCGTCTGCATCCCCATCGGCAGCGACGGCGTGGCGGCGGCGGTTGGACACGCCATCGACGAACGGAGTTCCGCTCGCTACGCGAGGGTGAGCGAGACCGTCGTGCGCCCGCCGGATCGCTTCGTGGCGGGAGAGGAATCAGCGTTGGTCAACTTCGTGGAGAACGGGTTGTCCCTACCCGTGTTCCGAGCCGACAAGGGCAGCGCACTGCGCATCCAAAAGCGCCCAGCGCTCGTGCACAACGCTGAGACGCTGGCGCACATCGCCCTCATCGCCCGGAACGGACCGGGACCCTTTCGGGCCCGTGGAATGGCGGAGGAGCCGGGGACATGTCTCGTCACGATTGGAGGGGCGGTGGAGCTGCCCGGGGTCGTCGAGGTCGACCGGGGCGTGGCGCTTCGTGACATTGCCATGCTGAGCAGACCGGTCGAGCCAGCTCAGGCCCTTCTCGTCGGTGGGTACGGGGGGACCTGGGTCGGTCCTGAGGACTTCGGCACGCCGTATGCGTCCATGTCGCTCCGGATGATCGGCGCCTCAGCCGGCGTCGGGATCATCGTTGTGCTCGGAGCCGAAGCGTGCGGAGTTGCCGAGTCGGCGCGCATTGCCCGATTCCTGGCCGACCAGAGTGCCGGACAGTGCGGGCCATGCGTCTTCGGGCTTCCCGCGGTTGCCGACGACCTGGCCCAGCTCGCCCGGGGCCAGGTCGGAACCGGCCTCATGCCACGGCTGGATCGCCGATTGGGCGAAATCAGCGGCCGCGGGGCATGTCGGCACCCCGATGGTGCCGTGAACCTGGTTCGTAGCGCGTTGAAGGTATTTGCCGCAGATGTGGCTGCCCACGCACAAGGCAGGCCGTGCCCCTACCGTCACAAGCCCAGCGCCTTACGCTTTCCTCGGCCGATCACGATCTGACATGACCACACTGCGCATCACGATCGACCCGGTGGCATGCGACGCCTACGGGTACTGCGCCGAGCTCCTGCCTGAGGCCATCGTCTTGGACGAATGGGGCTACCCCATGGTCGACGGGAGACCCTTGCCGCCCGAGCTGGTCGCCCAGGCCAAGCGAGCGGTGCGGGACTGTCCGCGGCGGGCCATCACCTTGCGTGAGAAGAAGGCGGGCTCCTGAACCTGTAGTCGCAATATGTCGTCGCATCCGGCGTTGGAGTGTAAGAACGCGTGCGAGGATTGGCCGGTGGGCCACGACCGTGCTGCGACGACCCCACCGGTTTCCTACCGCACGATCGTGCGCCAATGGGGGCGCATCGGATGCACGGGGTTTGGTGGACCTCCGACCCACATCGCCATGTTGCGCCAACTCTGCGTGGAGGAGGAAGGCTGGCTCGGGGCAACCGAGTTTGAGGACGCCGTCGCCGCGACCAATCTCTTGCCCGGCCCGGCCTCGACCCAGTTGGCCATCCTGTGTGCCTGGCGACTGCGGGGATGGTCGGGCGGACTCCTCGGGGGAGCGTGCTTCATCGTTCCTGGCCTCGGCCTGATCATTGCGCTCGCGGCGCTCTTTCTCGCCGGCCACCCGCCACTATGGGTGCGTGGCGCCGCCCTGGGGACGGGGGCAGCGGTGGCGGCCGTGGCCGTGAACGCCGCCATCGGGCTGGTTCCCGCAAGCTGGCGGCGGGCCGGTCCCACCGCCGCACGACGCGTCCGCTGGGTTGTCTTTGCGCTCTTGGGTGCGGTGTCCGCCGCCACGATCGGCCCTTTTCTGGTCATTGTGCTGCTGGTCTGCGGAGCGGTCGAAGTGGCCATCACGCTCCACAACCGTTCCTCCGGCACGCTGCAGGGGTTCTTCCTGCCTGTGTTCCTGGCCGTCTCCGGTCTGTCGGGTGGCATCGGCGCATTGGTATGGGTCGCGTTCAAGGTCGGTGCGCTCTCCTACGGTGGCGGCTTCGTGATCATCCCCTTGATGCAGGCGGATGCGGTGAACCACTACCACTGGATGACGAATGCCCAGTTTCTGAATGCGGTGGCCCTCGGCCAGATCACCCCGGGTCCGGTGGTGCTGACGGTGGCCGTGGTGGGCTACGCCGCCGCTGGAGTCAGCGGTGCGCTCCTGGGCACGGCTGTCGCGTTTGCCCCGTCCTTCATCTTCATCCTCGGCGGGGGGCGGCACTTCGACGCCCTGCGTAAGAACCAGGGCGTGCAGGCTTTCTTTTCCGGGGCCGGGCCGGCTGCCATCGGTGCCATTGCGGGTTCGTCGATCCGATTGGGCCTCGCGATCTCACATGTGTGGCAGTTGGCGATTCTCGGCTTCGCGCTCATTTGGGTTGTGGCGCTGCGGCGGGGAGTCGTGCCGGCACTCGTCGCAGTGGGTGTTCTGGGTGCGCTAGCCGGTCTTGTCGGCCTGCCCGTTGGTGGTTGACCTGCCTGTTCCGGCGCTCTGCGTCACAAGAGCCTTTCAAATCACCTTGATGTAAGTCTGAAATCTAGGCTTTTGAGAGCGGCCTCATTTCTTCGGCTTCTTGACGGCTTTGTTCAGTTTTACAAGCTCGGTCCTGATATCGGCCAGCTGCGCGCCGAGCTCGAGGGCTTCTCCTGCGCCCTGGTCGCCCTCGAGTTTTGCCATGCGCACCATCAGCTCGTCCACCACATCTGCGAGCGCGATGCATGCGACGAGCGCCAAGGCAGCGCCGGCCTGGGCCTGCTCTACTCGATTCGTGCCGCCGGCGATCGTGGCCTTTCCAGCGTCGATGAGCTCTTGAATACGGTCGCGAGTCGTCATGGCGACAGAGTCTGCCCGACCGGGCATGCTGAGCGCCCATTCGAGCCCGTCATCAGGACACGGCACGCGAGCCCGTGCCCATTCGGAACAGGGACGACTCAACGGCCCGGATGCCCGCTACCCTACGATGCGGCGGTACCTGAAAGAAGGTGGCATGGCCCCTCCCTCCATTCGCATGCTGTTGGCCGACGTGGATGGAACGCTTGTGACCCAGGACAAGGTTCTCACCGACCAAGCGATCGACGCGGTGCACCAGTTGCGTGACGCCGACATCCTTTTTGCCATCACGAGCGGTCGCCCTCCGCGGGGCATGGAGATGCTGATTGAGCCACTTGACCTCCAAACCCCGATCGCCGCATTCAATGGGGGACTGATCGTCGATCGCACCATGACCGTTCTCGAAGAGCACGTTCTCCCCGAGGAGCTTGTGGTGCCTATCGCCAATGAGATGACCTCCTTCGGGCTCGCGGTATGGGTCTACCGTGGAGCCGACTGGTACGTCCCAGATCTCAAGGGTCCCCACGTCGAGCGCGAGGCGTGGACGGTCAAATTCGAGCCCAAGGTGATGGACGGCCTTGACGGACTGACCGACCGTGTCGCCAAAATCGTAGGCGTGAGCGACGACCATGACGCCATCACCAAGGCTTCGGCGGCCGCGCAGGAGAAGTTCGCGGCCGAGGTTACTGCAGCCGCCTCCCAGCCCTACTACCTCGACGTCACTCACCCCGACGCCAACAAGGGATCGGTGGCCAAATACATGGCGCAGCGGTACGGGCTCTCGAGCGAGGAGATCGCCACCATTGGGGACATGCCCAACGACGTCTTGATGTTCGCCCATTCTCGCCTCAGCATCGCAATGGGAAACGCCGATCCTCAGGTCCAACGGGCAGCACGTTGCGTTACCGGCACCAACGAGAACGAGGGATTCGCCACGGCAGTCCGGCGCTTCATCGTTCGGCATTCATGAGTTCGTGTCTGTCCGCGCTGGACCTTTTCTTTGAGACGTCGGGCGCAAGGTGCAGAAGGATCTCGACATCGAGGAGTACACGGATCTCCACAACGACCCGATGATTCCGCACACCCTCGTGCTCAAACCGGGCCTCGTCATCCACGGCGTCTACAACGGCTACTGGTACTGGGGACGTCCGTCAATCGCCGAACTGGAGCGAGAACTCCGAGAAGTGACTCGCGAGGTCCGGCCTGACTGGGACTTGAGCAGTCCCGGTCTCAGCGAGAACTGGGACACCGGCGACCGGTCGATGCACTTGCGTTACAAAAGTGCCGATCTCGGTCGGAAGGTGAGAGTAGGGTGAACTGGCACGCTACATTTCTTCCATGACCGGCCATCCGACCCTTTATGAATGGGCCGGCGGTAGTGAGGTATTCCATCGGATGATCAACGCGTTCTACGATCGCGTGGAGCAGGACGAGTTGCTTTCGGTGTTCTTCCCTGGGGGAGTACATCGGGAGCACCGTCGCAATGTGGCAACTTGGTGGATCGAAGTCTTTGGAGGGCCGTCGGCCTACACGGAAGAGCTTGGCGGCTACGAACGAATGCTGCACAAGCACCTGGATCTCGGCATCACCGAAGAGCAGCGGTTCCGGTTCGCATCGCTGATGACGTTGGCGGCCGACGATGCGGACATGCCGAACGACCCCGAATTCCGGTCAGCTCTGGTCGCCTACCTCGAATGGGGAACGCGCTTGGCACTCGGAAACTCGCGAATGGATGCCGAAGTCATACGGCACGCGCCGGTTCCCCGGTGGGGTTGGGGCGAAGCGCCGCCATATGAACCGTAGAGGTGGCGTCCCGCCTTCACCTTGGAGCTGAGGGCCACCGGCAGGGAAACACACTCGCACTTTGTGCGAAAATTTCCGCCTGGTGTGTTGTAATAGTGCAGTGCGGGCCGATGGCCAATCAGACGTCGCAACTGAATTCCTACGTCGGTGGAACGCGTTGCCCAATAAGCAGCGCCATCAAGTCGCGCCTGAGGTCCCGATCTCTGAGATGCAGGTGGCGGCTCGGGCTCATCCCGATCCATGGGTCAGGCGCAGCTGTTTGGGCTTCCTCGATCACTACGCGAGCGACGCATCCACGCACACCTTCTTGGCGGCCCTGGGCGATCCGGTCACCTTCGTGCGCGAAGCGGCGCTCCATGGCCTCGCATGCGAGCGATGCCGGGCGACGGAACTATGCGTGGAAGACGTCGTGGCCGTTCTCAGCCGGGTCCTTGCCACTGACTCCAGCCCAGAGGTTCGACACAAAGTAGTCCCCATCCTCTTGGGCCTTTCGGATCGCGACCCTCGCGCTCGGGCAGCGCTCGAACGGGCGGCTGTGTCCGACGACGACCCCCTCGTCCGAAAGGCCGCGTGTGCGGCTCTGCAGGGCCAGGTGCGGGACGCGTCTCGAAGCAGGCACGACCTGGGCCGGAGCGCGAAGACGCGTAAGGGCAAGGCAACGCGCGTGCACCGCATGCCGAATCCGGCTCCGGAGGCACGACGGCAGGCTTGATCATTGGAAGTGACTGGGTCCGGGGTATTATGTGGATGCATTCTCACGCGAGCTGAACGCAGCGTGTGTGGCGCGGCGCATACAAGCTCGAATAACCGAACTCCAAAGGACAAAGAACGATTTGAGTGCCTTCGCAGGATCATGGGACGTGACCATCGACACGCCGATTGGCAAGATGGCAGTCGTCTTCGATATCACCGAAGAGAATGGCGCGATTCACGGTACCGCGCGTTCCGACGCCGAGACCGTCGAATTCGTTGACCCGGTGGCCGATGGGAACCGCCTGACATGGTCGCAAGATGTCACAACGCCGATGAAACTCACTCTGAAATTCGACGTCACCGTCGAGGGCGACACGATGACAGGCACGTCGAAAGCCGGCATTGTCCCCGCCTCCAAGCTCTACGGAAGTCGATCCTCCACGGGCTGAGCAATGGTTGTCGAAGACGAGGTTGTCGGTCGCTAGACGCCTTACCTATGACGACCCAGGGAAGAAGATGGCGGTGGAATCCCCCTACCGATCCATCTGGATCTTTCGACGTATCTTCGGAGCGCCTGAAGGTAGCCCTTCGAACCGCCCTTTTGGATGCTTCTCCCGAGCGGGCCCGAAAGCCGGACGAGCGCATCGCCAGGCCGGGAGAATGCAACGATCTCGAAGCGCACTATCCCATCTGATGAGATCGAGACGACGAACGACTCTTCTCCCTGCTCAAGGTGGCCAGGCAGCGTCCCGTATGCGAAGCCCCATCGAGTTTCATCATCGATGACGCGTACGATCCGGCATGGAGCAGCGAGAGCCACGAAGGGGGTTCCCAACGTGGCGACCACCGTCGCGCCACTCTGGATCTCACGGCCCTCTGGAAAGATGCGGACTCCGGGCATGTCATGTGCTTTCCAGGTCTTGAGGCCTTTGACGGCGATGTGAAAGGTCGTAGATCCGCGACCGAGAACGACCTCGTAGCGATCGTGGTGAAATCCTTCGGGTAGAACACCTTCCAGCGTGGCACCGAAGTCGGAATAGGTGGGCTGAGCCTGATGGAGGGACTCCACCAGTCGATGCATCCCCGTTGAGTCTGACGGGCGGACAAACCTCATGGAACGTTGCTTGGCACAGCGGTGGGCGAATATTCAGCGAATGTGTGAGCTGACTAACACGTCGGCGGCCATCGCGACGAACAGGACCGTGAGGTAGGTGATGGAGTAGCTGAAGACCCGCATGGCCTCCTTGCCGGTGACTCGATCAGTTCGGGCCAGGTTCCATAAGCGAGTGGTCATGAACAAGAACCCACCGCCGAGTACGGCCGCAGCGACCATGTAGCCCACTCCGAGGTGAGCGACTGGTCCGAAGAGAAGAGAAATCCCAACGAGGGTCACGGTGTAGAGGACGATCTCGCGGGTGGTCCTCTTCATAGTGGCCACGACTGGCAGCATCGGCACGTCGGCCGCCGCGTAGTCCTCCCTGTAGCGCACGGCGAGGGACCAGAAATGAGGTGGCGTCCAGACGAAGATGATGGCGAAGAGCACCACGGGTGCCCACGAGAGGCGGTCGGTTACCGCGGCCCAACCGACGAGAACCGGGACGGCACCGGCCGCACCGCCAATGACGATGTTCTGCGTGGAACGGCGCTTGAGCCACAGGGTGTAGACGAAGACATAAAAGAGGGTGGCAGAGACCGCAAGTGTTGCTGAAAGCAGATTCACCGTTCCCCATAACTCAGCAAACGCCGACACTTCCAGAGTGAGTGCGAACATCAATGCGGCACGCGGCGTCATTGCACCGGTGACCAGAGGTCGCTTCTTGGTGCGGTTCATGAGGCGATCGATGTCGCGATCGACCACCATGTTTATGGCGTTAGCTCCTCCGGCAGCGAGCGTGCCTCCGATCACAGTGGCGAGCATGAGCCAGATCGAGGGCACGCCGCGCTTCGCAACTACCATGGTGGGGAGAGTGGTGACGAGCAAGAGCTCGATGATGCGGGGCTTTGTGAGGGCGATGTACGCAGCAATGACGGATCGCATGCTGCGGGCGCTCACAGAAGAGGGAGGAGCCAGTATTGCCACCTCGCTCAGCATAGGACCACGCGACCGCGCGCTGCGGAGTAGCCGGGCCAATCCTGGATCGGGTTCCCTCAGCGCGAAATCGGCAGTCTCGATCCCTTCGCTCGAGGGGATAGCCTCATCCGCGTGGTCCGGACATGTTCGGTTCCCTACGAGCCTGAAGGAAGCTTCTGAACCATGCCGGGAATGGGTCGTACCCTTCAGTCGGACAATCCCACCATCGTCTCGGCATTTCACACTGCGCTGGTGCATCAGCTGTTCGTCGTTTTCGTCATCGGGGCGATATTGGCGGTCAGCTTCAATGTGATTCGGTCCGTCCAGTTCCGGCGCCTGGCCGCCGCGGGACGAGCGACCTTCCCGGCGGGACCCCGCTGGGAATATGCCGAGCCGCCGGCCCGACGGATCTTGCGTATCGGCTTCGGCACCCTGTGGATTTTCGACGGGCTACTCCAGTTGCAGGTGTCGATGCCGCTCGGACTGCCGACAGCGGTCATAAGGCCTTCGGCCAGCACTTCACCGGCGTGGGTGCAGCACGTGGTCGACAGCGGTCTCAACATCTGGACCCTGCATCCGGTGCAGGCGGCCGCCGCAACCGTTTGGATCCAGGTCGGGTTGGGACTATGGCTGCTCGTCGCCCCACGCGGGCTGTGGTCTCGGTTCGGTGGATTGGCCGGCGTCGGCTGGGGTCTTGTTGTCTGGGTGTTCGGAGAGGCCTTCGGGGGCATCTTCGCACCAGGACTTTCGTGGCTGTTCGGTGCCCCCGGTGCGGTGCTCCTCTACTGTGTCGGTGGTCTCTTGGTGGCGCTCCCCGATCGGGCGTACGCGACACCCCGGCTCGGCCGCCTGGTTCTGACATTGACCGGTGTCTTCTTCATCGGCATGGCCGTGCTCCAGGCCTGGCCCGGACGTGGATTTTGGCAAGGTCGGGTGCACGGGACAGCGCATGTCGGGACCCTGGCCGGCATGGTGGCGCAGATGGCTCAGATTTCCCAGCCGCACTTCCTCGCGGGGTGGGTGTCGTCGTTCGGAGGCTTCGACAGCGCCCATGGGTGGGCGGTGAACCTGGGGGCTGTCATCTTCATGGTGGCGATCGGCGTCGCGCTCTGTTCCGGACGGCGCCGCCTGATCTTCCCTGCCGTGCTCGGCGCCGTGGCACTCTGCCTGGCGGATTGGGTGCTGGTGGAGGACGTCGGCTTCTTGGGCGGCACGGGGACAGACGTCAACAACATGTTGCCGACTGCGCTCATCCTCGTCGCGGGCTACGTCGCCTTGGTCCGCCTTCCGGTGCCGATTCCGCAGGCCACCGAGGTCGACGAGGTGATCCCCCAGGCCACGCCGGAGGGCCGGTGGTGGGAATGGCTGACGCCGGTCTACTTGATTCGCCTTGTTGGTGCCTTGGGAGCAGTAGCCATCGTGCTGGTCGGTACGGCACCCATGACGTTGGCGGCCGTCAATCCCAACGCGGACCCGATCATCTCGGAAGCCATCAACGGCACACCGAACGTCATCGATGCGCCAGCGCCCCCGTTCTCGCTGGTAGATCAACACGGCAGCCCGGTGAGCCTCTCGAGCCTCCGCGGCCACACCGTGGCCCTGACATTCCTCGACCCCGTGTGCACTTCGGACTGTCCCCTCATCGCCCAGGAATTCCACCAGGCCGACGAGCGTTTGGGCACCCAGGGCGAAAAGGTCTATTTCGTTGCGATCGTCGCCAATCCCATCTATCGATCCGTCGCCTTCACGGATGCCTTCGACCGCCAGGAAGGCTTGACCCACGTCGGTAACTGGCTCTTCCTGACGGGGTCCGTGGAGCAGCTGCGCCGGGTCTGGAGCTCCTACGGCGTCCTGGTGGAAAGCGCCGGGGCCGGGGCCATGGTCGCCCACAGCGACCTGACCTTCGTGATCGACGGTCGGGGATACGAGCGGGCTGAGCTCCAAGACAACCCCGGGAGTGGAGGAACACCGTCATTGACGTCGTTCTCCTCGCTCTTGCTCGACCGTATCGATCTCGTGCTTCGTTCGTGAGTCGTCGAGCCAGGCGGGTCCCACTCGTCGCCCTGGCCGTTGCACTCCCTGTTGCGCTGTGCTTCCTGCCGGTTCACGGTAGGGCATCCGCAACCACCGCACTTGGCCCTCCGGTGATGAGCGCAAGCTTGGCCAGTGCCGTGACCACTCCCGGGGGGTCGTGGGCCGTCGTGGCGATGGGTCAGCTGGACCAACCGCTGAACACCTTTTGGGAGGTCTTCTATCGGGCCCCGAGTACGTCCTCTTGGCGCTTGTCCACTCCTCCCGGGGTGGCGGACAACGGCGGGCTAGTGGTGTCGGCCACTGGCGCCGGTGCGGTGACGGTTGGCTTCGAACCCAGCCAGTTGCTCCGCTACTCGCCGCTGGCGCTGAGCAGCGATGCCGGGGCGAACTGGACCCCGGCCCTGGTTCCGGAGTCGCTGGTCGCGACCCCGGACGCTCTCGCCGTCTCAGGTGGTGGTGGTGGTTCGGCGCTGGCACTGGTGGGCCGAGGGGCCGGTCAGGTCCTGACGGCAAAAGGACCACTGCTCAGCTGGCACGCACTTTCGGGCGGCCGACTACTGGCTAGCGGATCCGACGCCCGATGTGGTGTTGCCGGGTTGGACGCAGTTGCCCTCTCTTCGTCGAGCATTCCCCTCGTTGGAACCGGTTGTCGCCGGACGGGACAGGTCGGCGTCTTCGCCCACCTCGGCACCCGATGGGAGCTGATCGGACCGTCCCTGCGCGGTGCGTTACGAGGAGCCACGACCCGGATCCTCCGTCTCGATTCATCCGGCGTGACGACGACTGCCCTCCTTGCCGAAGACGGCCGTGACGGAGTCGGGCTGGTCGGGTTGTGGCGTTCCGCCACAGGCACTTGGACCGAATCCCTCCCGCTCACCCTGGGCCGTACACCTACGGTACGCGCCAGCGCACTGGGTTCGACCGGCCAACAGCTGGTGTTCATCGAAGAACAAGGGAAGCACGCGGTGCTCGAAGGGGCGGCTGGACCGGGCCAACCCTGGCGTCGACTCCCGGTGCCACCATCGGGGACCGGCACGGTCTCCGTTCAGTCTGACGGAAGCATCGATGCCTTCAGCGTCGACGGATCCAAGCTACGTATTTTCACGCTGGCGCCGAACGGAACCTCGTGGTCCCTCTCCCAAAAGCTGAACGTTCCCATTGCCTACGGATCGTCATGACGCCGCGTCCAGGCGCTACCGTGTCGGCACGATCGTGACCGAGGGTGCTGACGCCACGTGAACTATTTGGCCGAGAACTGGAGCTTCGATCCATTCGTCGTCGTGGCGGCCATCTTCGTCGTTCTCCATGAATTTGGCTTGGCCAACCTCAAGCGCCGATCCATCCCTCGACGGAGCAGGGAGCGTCGCAAACGCTCGTTCCTCTTCTACGCCGGTCTGGGAGTGTTGCTGCTGGCGATCACGTCACCCATCGATTATTGGGCCAGCCGCTACTTCTTCGTCCACATGATCGAACACATCCTCATCGGCTTCTTCGCGCCGATCCTCATCGTCCTCGGAGCGCCGTGGATCCCATTGGTGCACGGTCTGCCGGTTCGTGTGCGCCGCCGGGCCGGCCGGGCACTGTTGCTCGGGCCGGTGTCCCCCCCGTTGCGCTCCTTGGGCCGGTTCGTCACGAACCCCTGGACCGCATTCGTATCGTTCAACCTCGTCATGATCCTGTGGCACGTGCCCGCCCTTTTCAACGTGGCCGAGAACAACGGGACCGTCCACATCTGGCTCATGCACGCCAGCTTCTTCGTGACCGGCGTCTTGTTCTGGTTGACGATCCTCCCGTCCCATCCGTTCCGTCTGAAGACCTCAGCGCTATGGCAGATGGGAGCCCTCATCGGGACCAATGTCGTCATGTTCGTCCTGGCCATGTCGCTTTCCATCTTCACCGCCACGAGTTGGTATTCGGTCTATGCCCACGTCCCAGGTGTCTCCTTGTCCCCGTTCGCCGACCAGCAGATCGGCGCGGCCGTCCTGTGGATCTGTGGGGATTTTTGGGCCGTCCCAGCCCTCGGCTACGTCATCAAGCGGGGCATCGACAGCGGTGTTGGGTTTTCCGCTGCAGTTGATCGGATGCTCCATCGGGACCCCGGACCGACGATGGAGCAGCTGCGCAACGCCCCCGTGCAGGAGTCCGGTCGGGCCGGCTGACCTCGGCGCTGTGCGCCCCGCGGGAGGGCCTCAGCACGATGGCGGTCACGCACAAGATGATTGACGACGGGGGGCCTTGACCCTAGTGTGACAAAACAGAGATCGGCTGGGGAATCGGTACCGCACCGAGAGGACAAAGAGAACACCTCAAGGGGGGGGTTCTCCGATGATTCGTAGTAGCGAGGGATCGGAGCCTGGGTGTCGAAACAGTGGAAGATAACCATTGCGATCGGCTCCTTCGTCGTCGCTGCCTTGGGGGTGATGTTCGCCGTCCTCGCATTGGCCAAGGAGCCGCCCTCGGTGGACTACGCCGCCGGGCATGAGGTCGGCCAGCCGGTCAACGTCACCCTGCAGACCGTAGGTTCGTATGGGTTGGCCCCCCATCCAACCTGGGTTTCGTACATGACCAGGTCGCCGCAGGGCGGCTGGGTGCACACGACGCTGTGGCAGGTCCCCGCCCACACCCGGATCAACGTGACCATCTACAACTACGACTCGGGCAGCCCGTTGAGGAACCAGCAGATCGGTCTGGTCACCGGGACCATCGGCAACGTCGCCCACCTCAACGGCAAGACCATCCACCTGGTCAACTCGAACGCCGGCAACGGGGTGGGCCACACCTTCTCCATCCCCACGCTCGGCATCAACATCCCGCTCTACGGAAATAACGGCAACGCCAACCTGTGTGCGGTCGCGCCGTGCTCGAGGAAGTCCCCCAACCAAGTGATCAAATTCTCCTTCATGTCCCCCGGGCCGGGGCAGTACCCATGGCAGTGCTTCGTGCCCTGTGCGCTCGGTTATCTCTACGGGAATGGGGGGCCGATGCAGACGATCGGGTACATGGACGGCTTCATGCAGGTGGTGTCGTGAGCGAAGGGAGCGACATACCGCCCGCCGGCTCGCAGCCGGCAGACGGCGACGCCGAGCCAACCGAAACGCACCACTGGTGGCGGCTGATCGCCGTATGGGTCGTGGCCTCGGCCATTCTCGATCCGCTCTTCTATGTCCTCGCCGGACCCCACATCCCCCCGGGCCGCATGACGGACACGGCGGGAGGAGCGCAATTCGATTTCAACGTGCTCCTGGCCATCGCACTCCCCGTCCTCCTGGGCGTCTGGATCTTCATGATTTACGCCATCGTGATATGGCGTGCCTCCCGTGGCGGGCCAGACCCGGTGGGCGGTCCGGCGGCTCGTGGCAACACCTCCATCCAGGTGGGGTGGATCCTCACCACCACCGTGATCGTCCTCTTCCTTGCCGGCTTCGGAACGTACGAGCTGGTCCAGCCCGGGGGCGCCGGTGGCGGCCAAGGACCCAGCCCGATCTGGACGCCCACATCGCACACGGTCCTCCCGGTGCAGGTGATCGGGCAACAGTGGAAATTCACCTACCGCTACCCGACCTACGGCGGGTTCGAGACGACCGAACTGGTGATTCCCGATCACACCACCATCGCATTCCACGTGACGTCGCTCGATGTGATCCATAGCTTCTGGGCCTACCAGCTAGGGGTCAAGGCCGATGCAAACCCGGCTCAGGACAACGTGGCCTATACGACGACGGCCCAATTGGGGAGCTTTACGGTTCGCTGCTCGGAGCTGTGTGGCATCTGGCACGGCGCCATGTACAACTCGGGGAGAGTGGTGTCGCCGACCGCCTTCCAGGCATGGGCCACCGCCACCCAAGAGAGCTTGCAGGCCAACACGAAATTGTTGCCACCGTTTTCCTACACCTACATCCCCGACGCCAACGGAGCGGACGGCGGCCTCTACCCGGACAACGTCGATCCGTACTCGAAGATTCAGACCTACGGCGCCACGCCGGCGAAACCGACGTCCAAGGGGTGACGTGACAATGATGACCGTTTTCTTCACCCGTTCGGCACAACGAGTAAAGGGCGATTGAGCACAATGGCGATCGACGTAACCGAGCAGTCCCCCGACCTCTTCCCGGGCGAGACGGCGACCCGCCAGCACCCCCTGAGCACGCGGACCGAGTGGGCCCGCCCGAACGTGCTGTGGGCCATCGCCGGGGGAGTCGTCGGATATTTGATCGGTCACTGGCTGGGTAATGTGATTGCCAGCGGCTACACGAACGTCCAATCCAGCGGGCAGAACGACGTGGCGAACGTCTTGGGATTGTCCTTCGGCGTGGTGGGTTGGATGGGCGGCATCGGCGCCCTCAATTACCCGTTGGCCAAAATGCTGGGTCGGGAACCGGCTCCGACGGTGCCCGAGCAGAGCTGGGTGCGCTATTTCCGCATGACCGAGGACCACAAAGTGGTGGGGATCCAGTACACGGTCGGGGTCCTCCTGTTTCTCTTCACCGGCGGCTTGTTGGCGATGGCAATCCGGACGGAGCTGCTCAGCCCGACGTCGCACGTGTTCGGACCAGGTACCTACATCAACATCGTCGGCGAACACGGCACCATCATGATGATGATGGCATCGTCCGCTGTGGTCGGGCCGTTGGGAAATTACTTGGTGCCGCTCATGATCGGGAGCCGCCGGATGGCCTTTCCCCGGGTGGAGGCCTTCTCGTTCTGGATCTTCATGGCCGGCTACGCCGTCATTCTCACGGCTCTCCCGCTCGGGGGTTTTCCCACGGGTTGGACGGGCTATGCGCCGCTTCAGACTCAGGCATCGGGCGGGATGGATTCGTATCTGGTGGGTTTTGCCGTGATCGGTATCGGCATGATCTGCGCTGGGTTCAACCTCGCCGCCACCATCATCCACTACCGCGCTCCCGGGATGACATGGAACCGGGTCCCAATCTTCGTCTGGGCGATACTTGCCACGTGCGCCCTGCTGACCCTAGCCACGCCCACCCTGGTGGTTGCCGGTCTCTTCGGAATCTTGGACCGGACTGCTCAGACCGCCTTCTTCGTCAACGAGCACGGAGGCAGCAGCTTCTTGTGGGAGAACCTCTTCTGGTTCTTCGGACATCCCGAGGTGTACATCATGGCGCTCCCCGGGTTCGGCATCGTCATGGAGATACTGCCCGTGTTCACTCGAAAGCCCCTCTTCGCCTACAGGACGGCGGCGGCCGGGATGCTCGGGGTGGCCCTGCTGTCGTTCTTCGTCTGGCAGCACCACCTGTTCCAGAGCGGCATCAATCCGGACATGCGCCCGCTCTTCATGCTGACGACTGAGCTCATTTCGATTCCCACTGGATTTCTCTATCTGGTGACACTGGGTACCCTCTGGAAGGCAAAGATACGTTTCGATCCACCGATGCTCTTCTGTCTGGGGATGCTGTTCAACTTCCTGATCGGAGGGGTGACGGGTGTCTTCCTTTCCGATGTCCCCGTCGACGTGACCGTACACGGGAGTTTCTTCGTACTCGCCCACTTCCACTACACCATCATGGGAGGGTTGATCTTCGCGCTGTTCGCCGGTCTGTACTACTGGCTGCCCAAAATCACGGGTAAGACCATGAACCGCAAGCTCAGCCAGTGGCACTTCTGGACGTTCTTCATCTTCTTCAATTTGACGTTCTTCCCGCTCTTCCTTGTCGGGTTGCTGGGCCAGCCACGCCGGGTCTTCGAGTACGCGCAGAACCTGCAGCCGCTGAACGACATTTCGTCAGTCAGCGCCTTCTTCCTGGGGGCATCCTTCTTCTTCTTCATCATCAACTTCATCTGGTCGGTCTACATAAACCCGAGGAAGGCGCCGGACAACCCCTGGCACTCGCGGGGTCTGGAGTGGCAGACGGCGACGCCCGTTCCCTGGTACAACTTCGAACGCATACCCGTCGTGCTTGACGACCCCTATCACTATGGAGAGCGTGATGCGCCCGCCGTGGCCGACCTCGGGCAAGAGTTGATCGCCGCTGGCCGCGTCTCTTCAACACCGGTCGATCCTGATGACCTATCCGTGGGTGGTCGCGATGACCTTGACCCACGCCCACCGATACTGTGATGGGAGACGCCGTGGCAGACGACAAAACCGTGACGGAGCGGTCCGAAGATTTCCTGCATCTCAATGAGACGCCGGAGGAAATTGCCTTCGAACTGCGGGCCCAGGAAGGGGCGCTGTGGACGGGCGGGCGTCTCGTCATCGGAATATGGACGTTTGCCTTCGCCTCTTTGGCGTTCGCGTATTTCTACCTACGTTCGGCCAACAACCAGGACCTCTGGCGGCCGCACGACATCACGGCTCCCACCGCTGCCGGTGCTGCGATCTTTGCCATCACGGTTGCCTGTGCGGTCCTCAATCTCTACGGGGTGCGACGATTCCGCTCCGGTGTCGCGCTGGACTGGGAAGTGGCGGGCTGGACGTCGGTGCTCGGCACTCTCCTCGCCGTCGGTCTGCAGATCTGGCAACTGACTGACTTGCCGTTCTTCCCGGGCTCGAGTGGCTACGCCTCGTGTCTCATCGGCTGGGCCGCCTTGAACATAGCGTTGCTGCTCAGCGGCCTCTATTGGATCGAAACACTGTTGGCGCGCCAGGCCCGGTTACGCCGCGCGCTGCTCGAGGACGGCGGTACGGCGCAATCGACGTTGCCAGCTGCCCGGATGTTCCGCGCCAGTATGGAAGGCTGCGCGTACTACTGGGGCTTCATTGGCGTGGTGGCCACCCTGTTCTGGGTACTGTTCTATGTGCTCTAGGACAAATGAGGTGGGAAGCTGATGCTGGCATCAGATATCGCTGGGACTCAGGCCTTGACGCTTGCCATTCCCTTGGGCACGCTCTTCGTCGTGCTGCTGTGGGGTTTCTTCCAGCGTCGCTCGACCCGGTGAGAGGTAGAACTCTCGACGATCGTCCGCGCCCCACCTCTCGAGGGCTACGCCCGTGGGTATTCCCCGCCGCTGCGCTCGTGTGCGTGGCAACGCTCGTTCCGCCCGTCTCTCACTTCGCCACACGCGACGAATGGGGGGTGGTTCTCCGCTACGGCCTGTGGGCCGTCGCCATTCCCGCACTGGTGGCCATAGGAGCCCCATGGCCCAGTGGGGCGGGGGCGATGGCGTCCT
>Ga0307373_10003590_pt1 | contig 26873 bp, 27 predicted proteins | sample OX2MG_FD_202534 | JGI IMG/M metagenome (GOLD analysis project Ga0307373, IMG submission 202534) | Soil microbial communities from Risofladan, Vaasa, Finland - OX-2 | ecosystem: Environmental > Terrestrial > Soil > Coastal area > Acid sulfate soil | place: Finland: Risofladan, Vaasa | collected...
GGGGATTTCGCGGGGACGAATCGTCCTGCGGAATTTCCGAACGAAACCTGACGCTCTCATCAGGAACTTTGGTGGAGGCGATGGGACTTGAACCCACGAACCTCCTGACTGCCAGTCAGGCGCTCTACCAGCTGAGCTACGCCCCCAGTGGTGGAGGACGACGATAGCAGTCTGGGACACCCTGTTCGTCCCGTCCCGGGCGTCAGACGGCCCCCCGAAATCGGTGCCGACCTGGCCCGCGACGGCCTCGAATCGGCCCGAACCCCACCAGGGCGTCGCCTACCCTGGTGGCATGGCACGCGCATACGACGTCACTGCGGTGGAGCGCAAGTGGCAACGCCACTGGGATCAAGAGGGCACCTACCAGATCGACAATGACGACCCCAGAGAGAAGTTCTATGCGTTGTGCATGTACCCCTACCCCTCGGGGGCGGCGCACCAGGGTCACGTGCGGAACTACACCTTCGGAGATCTGACGGTCCGCTACCAGACCATGCAGGGCAAAGGGGTCCTCAGCCCGATCGGCTTCGACTCCTTCGGGCTCCCCGCCGAGAACGCCGCCATCAAGACCGGGACCCACCCGAGGATTTTCACGGAAGCCCGCATCGCCGAGCTGACGGCGTCTCTGCGGCGGCTCGGAGCCGTCTACGACTGGCGGCGGGAGATCCACAGCCACGATCCCTCGTACATCAAGTGGAACCAGCTGATCTTCCTCCGTCTCTGGGAGGCCGGCCTGGCCTACCGGGCGAAAGCGCCGGTCAACTGGTGTCCCGCTTGCCAGACCGTGCTGGCGAACGAGCAGGTGTTGGCCGACGGCACCTGTGACCGCTCGGGCGACATCGTCGAGAAGCGCGACCTGGAGCAGTGGTTCTTCCGCATCACCCAGTACGCCGACGAGCTCCTCGAGGCCCTCGACGACCTCGAATGGCCCGAGCGGGCCAAGACCATGCAGCGCAACTGGATCGGGCGGTCCGAAGGCGCCGAGATGGACCTCGCGGTCGAGGGTCGCGACGGGCTCACCGTCCGGGTGTTCACGACCCGGCCCGACACCACCTTCGGCATGACGTACGCCGTCATGGCTCCCGAGCACCCGCTCGTGGACGAGCTGACGACCGCGGAGCAGCGGGAAGCCGTCGAGGCGTTACGTGTCCTGGCCGCTGCCTCCACCGATATTGAGCGCATGGCCGAAGGCGACGCCACGGCGTTGGGCAAGCGCGGCGCCTTCACCGGAAGCAATGTCATCAACCCCTTCACCGGCGAGCCCGTGCCGCTCTACGTGGCCGACTACGTGCTGATGGGGTACGGGACCGGGGCGATCATGGCTGTACCGGCCGAGGACGAGCGCGACTGGGCCTTCGCACAACAGCACGGACTGCCGATCGTGCGCACCGTGGAGCCCCCCGAGGACTGGGATGCCAACGGGGGAGGGGCGTACTCCGGCGACGGGGTCAAAATCAACAGTGGCTTCCTCGACGGCCTCGACATCGTCACGGCGAAAGCGCGCGCCATCGACTGGCTCGAGGAGCGGAGTGTCGGCGAGCGCAAGGTGAACTACCGACTGCGCGACTGGCTGGTGTCGCGTCAGCGTTTCTGGGGCTGCCCGATCCCGGCCGTCTACTGCCCCGATCACGGCGTGGTGCCGGTGCCCGAGGATCAGCTCCCGATCGTGGCGCCCGACGATGTGGAGTTCCTGCCCACGGGGCAGTCCCCACTCGCGCTGCACGAGGGCTTTCTCCACACGACCTGCCCTGTCTGCGGCGGGCCGGCCCGTCGTGAGACGGACACCATGGACACCTTCGTCGACTCCTCGTGGTACTTCCTGCGCTTCTGCGATCCGTGGAACACCGAGCAGCCCTTCGCCCCCTTGGCAGCGCAACGTTTCATGCCTGTCGATCAGTACATCGGCGGGATTGAGCACGCCATCCTGCATCTGCTCTACGCCCGCTTCTACACACGGGCGCTGATCGACGTCGGGTTGGCGCCGGGTATCGATCGCGAGCCGTTCAGGCACTATCTCGCCCAGGGCATGATCCGCATGGACGGGACGAAGATGTCCAAGTCCAAAGGCAATCTGATCGCCCCCGAGCACTACTTCGACACGGTCGGCGCTGACGCCCTCCGCCTGTTCCACCTGTTCGTGGGGCCGCCCTTCGACGACATGGACTGGTCCGAGCAGACCGAGCAGGTCATTGAGGGGTGCGGGCGCTTTTTCGACCGGCTGTGGCGCACCTGCACCGCCGAGCAGTCGCTGCGCACGGGCGAGCAGACGCCCGCCGACCTGGCCGTCCGCCAGGCTGTGCACCGCACCATCGCCGACGTCACCAAAGATCTCGAACGCTGGTCCTACAACACAGCGGTGGCGCACTGCATGGAGCTGCTCAACCTGGTGCAGCGCTACGGCAACGCCACCGACTCCGAGCCCCACGCCGATGTCTGGAACGAGGCGCTCGACGCGCTCCTCAAGCTGCTCGCCGTCATGTCCCCGCACGTGACCGCCGAGCTCTGGGATCAGCGCCACCCGGGGGAGCCGTCGGTCCACTTGCAGCCTTGGCCCCCCTTCGACCCCGAGCTGATCCGCCAGGACACGGTGACGATGGTCATTCAGGTGAACGGCAAGGTCCGCGACCGCATTGACGTCGACGCCGGAATTTCGGAGGATGATGCCCAAGCGGCCGCACTGGCCTCGGCGAAGGTGATCGTAGCCTTGGCCGGGGCCGCTCCGAAGCGGATTGTCGTCCGACCGCCGCGTCTCGTCAACGTCGTCGTCTAACCCCGCCCGAAGGGCGGGCGCTAGTGGAACCCGGCCAGCACGCCCTTCCACATCTCGGGGTCCACTTTGTACGGCGCGTAGAAGCTGAAGCGGTCGACAAGGCCCTCGAAGCGGTTGCGCACCTCGGTTGCCACCTGGTCGAGCGGCGCCACCACGGCGAAGGCATTGAGGATGTCGTCGTTGATGAGCTCGCCCATCTTCACCCACTCGCCGCGCTTGGAGAGCGTGTTGAGCTCGGGCTGGAGGTCTCCCCAGCCGTGCAGTTCGAGCACGGGACGGTAGGCGGGCGTCGAGCCGTAGAAGGCGATCTGCTCGCGCACACCCTTGGCGGCCGCCTCCATGCTCTGCGCGTCCGGGCCCGTGACGACGAAGCCGGGATACGAGACGGTGAGGTCGAGCCGCGTCTTGCCGACCTTGGCGGCACCCCGCTCCAGCGCAGGCAGGCTCACTTCTCGCAAGTAGCGCTCGGTCGAGAAGCCGTGCACCAGGAAGCCGTCACCGACTTCGCCCGCCACCTCGGTCATGAGCTCGCCCACCGCGGCCAGCAGGATCTTGGGATTGCCGTACGGGTTCGGTCCCGGGTCGAAAAACGGCGTCATCAACGTGTGGGTGTAGAACTCGCCGCGGAAAGCAAGCGGCTCGCCCGTGGCCCACGTGTTCCAGATGGCCCGGATGGCCAGTATGAGCTCCCGCATGCGGGGCGCCGGGTGCGACCACGGCATGGAGAAGCGCTTGGTGATGTGCGGCTTGATCTGGCTCCCCATGCCGAGCATGAACCGCCCCTTGGTGAGCAGCTGCAGGTCGTTGGCCAGCACGGCCAGCGTCATGGGGTTGCGGGCGAAGGCCACAGCGATGCCGGTGCCGAACTCCAGCTTCTCCGTCGCCGCCGCGCCGACGGCGATCGGGAGGAAGGGGTCGTGGTTCGTCTCGGCTGACCACACGCCGTCGTAGCCGCTCTCCTCGGCCTTCACCGCCTGGGCCGCGATGCCACTCGGGTCGAACCCGATGCCGCCGTCGATCTTCATGGGCAACCGCTCCCTCTCACTCTCACTCGCATGCCACTTCGCACACGACCGCTCGACTCACTGCTCCTCGCCCCGCAGGAACCGCTCCAGCTCCGCCGCGATCTCGTCGCCCGACGGCACCGCATCGACTCCCATGGCGTTGCCCTCCGAGGCGTCGATGTTCTCCTCGAGCTTGCGCACCATGTCCTGGTGCTCCGCGTTGTCGGCGATGAGCTGGTCGACCTGGCGCCGCGAGCTGTCGCCGGCCCGTCGCAACGCAGACGAATCGAGCGACAAGGAGCCCACCGCGGCGAGGCCCTCAATGAGCGCAGCGCTCGCCTCGGGGAACGGCATGCCCGCCACGTAGTGGGGGACCCGGGCCCACAGGCTGACGGCGGGCGTCCCGTTGGCGCCGAACGCCATCTCGAGGGCAGCCTGGACGCCGGCCGGCACCTCGAGCTCGCCCTGCACGATCCCCACCTGCTCTATGAGGTCAGCCGACTCCGCCGGCGCCGTCGCGGCCAGCTTCACCGGCCGCGTGTGCGGTGTGGGCGCCGGGAATGCGCCTAGTCCCACCACCATGCGGACGCGCCAGGAGCGGGCGAGGCCCACGACGGCGTCGGTGAAGGCGCGCCAGTGGAAGTCGGGCTCGGGGCCCACCAGGAACAGCATGTCCCGCCCCGACTCGTCCGTCCCCTGGCGGACGATGGTCCGGGGCCAGTTCAACTCGGTCGTGATGCCGTTGACGATGCGCGCCACGGGGCGCCGGGCCCGCTGGTCGAGGAAGTGCTCGCCGTTGAAGGTGACGAGCGGCTCGGTATGCCCCTGGCCGAGCAGCGTGGCAATGGCCGTCGTCGCGCCCAACCCGGCATCGACCCAGCCCTCGAGGGCCACGACCAGGATCGGCTCCCGCAGGACAGGCTCTTGGTGGACCTCGAAGATCTCGGTGAGCCCGTTGCCCTCGGGGCTCACGGGGCGCTCTCCAGTGCCTCCGCCGCCATCTCGAAGAGATGCCCGATCTGCACCGGGAAGCCGTCGACGCTGCCCTGGTCGCCCGCACCGGCGCCGGCCACGTAGCGGGCGTAGACGCCCTGCAGGATGCAGGCGAGCTTCCAATAGCCGAAGGCCTGGTAGTAGCCGATGGCCGAGACGTCGAGGTCGGACACGGCGTCGTAGCGCTCCTTGATCTGGGCCTTGGTCGAGAACCCGGGAACCGACGTCGGCGCAAGCCCGAGGAGGACACCGCCCGACTCGCCCGGATCGGACCAGTAGTCCATCAGCAGCCCGAGGTCGGCCAGGGGGTCGCCCAACGTGCAGATCTCCCAGTCGAGAATGGCCCGCACCGTGCCGTCGTCGGCCAGCACGACGTTGTCCATCCGGTAGTCGCCGTGGACGACGGATGTCCGCTGCTGCTTCGGGATCCGTCGGGCCAGCTCGTCGCTGACCCGCTCGACAATGCCACCGTGGTCGACCCCTTCGACCTGCATCTGCTCGTACTGCCCGCGCCACCGCTTGAGCTGCCGCTCGATGTACCCCTCGTGCCGTCCCAGATCGCCCAGCCCGACCGCGTCGGGGTCGACGGCGTGCAAGGCGGCCAGCGTGTCCGCCATGTGACCCCCGACGGCACCCCGGGTCGGCTCGTCGAACGCGGCCTCGGCTTCGGCTGCGTTGCGCAGGATGTGTCCCTCGACGAACTCCATGACGTAGAAGGGCCGTTCGTTGACCGCCTCATCGGTGCAGAGGCCGACGGTGACCGGGACGGGGACGCCCGCCGGCCCGAGCGCGTGCATGAGCCGGTACTCGCGGGTCATGTCGTGCGCCGTGGGCAGCACGTGGTGCAGCGGTGGCCGCCGCAGGGCCCAGGCCCGTCCTTCCGCATCCTCCACGCGGAAGGTGAGGTTGGAGCGGCCGCCGGCGATCAGGGTGAAGGTCAGGGGCCGGACGATCTCGGGGAGCTGCGCCACCATCCAGTCGGTGACCTCGGCCTCGTGTATGCCTTCGGGCGCCTGCGACACGCGAACGACGCTAATCGGTGCCGTCTCTCCCGGTCGGACGCCCGGCGCCCAGCGGCCGCCCACAAGTCCGCCCTCACCTGCTCCCCTCACGGCGCCCAGGAGGGCCGTTTCCCCCGAGGGGGACAGCCATTAGCGTCTTGCCCGATGGACGTCACAGATCAGACATTTCAGGCCGAGGTGCTGGACCGCAGTGCGACGGTGCCGGTGATCGTGGACCTCTGGGCCGAGTGGTGCGGGCCCTGCAAGACCCTCGGGCCGATGCTCGAGAAAGCGGTGGCCGACACCGGGGGCGCCGTCGCGCTGGCCAAGGTCGACGTCGACAACAACCCGGCGGTGGCGCAGGCCTTCAACGTGCAGTCGATTCCCGCCGTCTTCGCCCTCAGCCAGGGCCAGGTCGTGGACCAGTTCATCGGCGCCGTGCCCGAGGCGCAGGTCACCGCCTTCGTGCAGCGGCTGGCACCGGCCCCGAGCGAGGCGGACACGCTGGCCGCGGCCGGTGACGAGGCATCGCTCCGCAAGGCCCTCGAGCTCGAGCCCGACCACACGGCCGCCACCGAGGGTCTGGCGCGCATCCTCATCGACCGTGGCGACCCGGCCGAGGCCCTCACGCTCCTGGCGCGACTGCCCGAGACCGAGGCCGGCCGGACGCTGGCGGCCGAGGCGCGACTGCTCGAGGCCGGGGTCGACGTGTCGGGCACCGACCGTGCCGAAATGGAAGCAAAGCTGGACGAACTGCTCGAGCGGGTGCGCGACGACGACGCGGCCCGACAGGAGTTCGTGGACCTCCTGGAGGCCATGGGCCCCGAGGACCCGCGCACCAAGGAGTACCGGCGGGCGTTGACCGCGCGCCTGTACTGATGGCCGGGCCGGCCACCGGGACACCGACGACCGACGACGAAACCAACTCCGCCCCACTCCTCAATCTCGGCGGCAGGGACTACGACCTCACGCACCGTGCCCTCGTCATGGGCATTCTCAACCGCACCCCCGACTCCTTCTACGACAAGGGCGCGACGTTCGAGCTCGACAAGCTGTACGGGCGGGCCGAGCAATTGGTGGCCGACGGGGCCGACATCCTCGATATCGGTGGCGTCAAAGCAGGCCCCGGGCCCGAGGTGACCGAGGCCGAGGAGCTCGGCCGGGTCGTGCCCGTCGTGGCCGGTCTCGTGGCCCGCTTCGACACGCCGGTCTCGGTCGACACGTGGCGTGCCTCGGTGGCGTGCGCCTCCTACGCCGAGGGCGCGGTGATGGGCAACGACATCAGCGGGTTGGCCGACCCCGACTACGTGCCCGCCGCGGCCGAACACGGTGCCGCCGTCGTCATCACGCACATCCGGCTCGCCCCGCGGGTGGCGGATCCCGACCCGCACTACGAGGACGTCGTCGCGGACGTGGCTCGCTTCCTGACCGAGCGGGCCGATGGCGCCCGCGCCGCCGGCCTGCCGCCGGAGCGGATCGTGCTCGACGCCGGCCTCGACCTCGGCAAGACCTCCGAGCAGTCGCTGACCCTGTTGCGGGCGTCGGCGGAGCTGGCCGGGTTGGGCTATCCGCTGCTGCTCTCGGCCTCCAACAAGACGTTTCTGGGCAAGATTTTGGATTTGGAGCTCACCGAGCGGCGTGAGGCTTCCATCGGCGCGGCGGCCCTCGGCATCGCCTGGGGCTGCCGCATTGTGCGCGTGCACGACGTCAAGGGCACCTGCCGGGCCCGTGACGTGCTGGCCGCCGTGAGCGAGGCCCGATGAGCACCGCCCCCGCATCCGTCTATCTGGTCAAGGGGGATGATGCCGCGCTCGTCGCCCAATCGGTACACGCACTGCTCGACGATGTCGTGGGCGACGGCGACCATGCGCTCGTCGTCGAGGAGATCGGTGGCGGTGCCGGCGACGAGCTGAGCGTCGGCGCGGTCGTCGACGCCTGCCTGACGCCGCCGTTCCTGGTCGACCGCCGGGTGATCGTCGTGCGCGAGGCGGGCCGCTTGCTGACGGCCGACGTGCCACGCCTCGTCGAGGTCATCGGCGACCCGCTCCCGTCGACCGTGCTCGTGTTCGTCGGCGGAGGTGGGACCATCCCCGCCCCGCTGGTCAAGGCCATCACCGCGGCGGGTCGGGTCATCGACGTCGCGACGAGCAAGGCCGGGGACCGCAAGGCCTGGCTCCACGACCATCTCAAGGCGGCTCCGGTGAAGCTCGAGCCACGGGCCGCCGACCTCCTGGCCGGTCACGTCGGCGAGGACCTCGGCCGGATCGAGGGCCTGCTGAGCGCGCTGAGCGCCGCCTACGGCGAGGGGGCCCGCATTACGGCGGACGACCTGGCGCCCTACCTCGGCGAGGCGGGCAACGTCCCGCGCTACGAACTGACCGGCGCCATCGACAAAGGCGAGGCGGGTGAGGCCCTGAAGGTGCTGCACCGCATGCTCGACGCCGGTGGCCTGGCGCCGATCCAGGTCCTCACCACTCTGCACATCCACTTCACAAACATGCTGCTGCTCGATGGTGATGACGTCACCACGGACCGGGATGCCGCTGCCGTGCTCAGCACCGCTCCCTTCGTGGCCAAAAAGGCGCTGGACCAGTCGCGGCGCCTCGGCAGCACGCGGATCGCCGAGGCGATCAACCTGATCGCGGGGGCGGACCTCGACGTGCGCGGCGCCAGCGGGATGGACGCAGAGATCGTCGTCGAAATCCTGGTCGCCCGCTTGGCGCGCCAGACCCGGCCTGTCCGCTCGTCGCGTCCTCGCGCCGCGGCCCACCGCTAGCGTGCCGCCATCAGCGTCTCAGGCCATCAGCGTCTCAGGCCATCAGCGTCTCAGGCCATCAGCGTCTCAGGCCAACGGTGTGGCGAACCACCAGCGGTGGTTCTCCGGGTCCCGCACGCCGTACTCGCGTAAGCCGTAGGGCTGGTCGGTCGGCCCACCGTCGATCCGCGCCCCCGCCGCCTTGACGCGGGCGTAGTGCGCATCGACGTCGGGGATGCGGACGGAGAGACCGCCCTGCGACATGGCGGCATGCAGCGGGGAGCTCATCTCGCTCTCGACCGAGACCCGGTGCAACCAAATGGGAGCGTCGCCGTTGCGGACCTCCGCGTGCACGACGGTGCCGTCGTCGAGTCGGTGCAAGCCGCCGGAGGTGAGCCCGAAGGTCCCGACCAGGAAGTCATGGGCCGCCTCGATGTCCTCGTAGACGAGGATCGGCACGACGACACCGGTCGTCGGGGGAGGAGGGCTGGTGGTGTCGTCGTTGGCGGTCACGGGTCCACTCTGCCCGAGCGGCAACGGGCTTGTCTCAGACGGAGCCGGACCCGCCGCGCCGGGACGGCGAACAGCCTGGTGCTGGACTGGATCCATGCTCGAGACCCCCGAAGAGATGACAACCCTGCAAGCCCTATTGGATGACTCCATGGCGGCCGCCGGTCCGCACCTGCGCGACATCATCACGGACGAGCGACGGCTGAGTGCGGTGGAGCTGACGGAGCGCCTGCAGGGCATGCGGCTGCTGGTCCTGGCCACCGTGACCGCTGACGGGCGCCCACTCGTCGGGCCGGTCGACGGGTACTTCCTCCACGGGACCTTCTGGTTCAGCACGGGAGAGGCCTCAGTACGCCGGCGTCACCTGGCCCAGCGTCCCGCCTGCAGCGCCACCCACCTTCCGGGTGAGGCGCTCGCGGTCACGGTGCACGGGAGGGCTGAGGTCGCCCCTCTTGATGACCCCGCCAACGCCGACCTGCTGCAGGCCATGCTCGCCGAGTACCTGCCCAAGGTCGGACCCGAATTCGAGCAGGGCCTTGTGGAGATGGACGCCGTGGGCGTCCGCATCGTTCCGGAGAAGCTGTTCACCTTCCACATGGACAGCTAGGTGCAGGCAGCGAGCTGAGCCAGCGAGCTGGCGCCGGGCGCGGCGCAGCAACGCGACGAGAAGCCGGAACCGAGAGAGAAGAGAAGGGGCGGAGAGGAAGAAGAAAGAAAAAGAAGCGGTGGAGCTGCCGCTACTCGGCGGCCGCCTCGATGGCAGCCACACGCCGAACCAGGCGCGACTTGTGGTTGGCCGCCGTGTTCTTGTGGATGACGCCCTGCGCAGCGGCCTTGTCGATCCGCTTCACGGCCAGGCGCAGCGCCTCGGCGCTGTCCTCGGCACCGCTCTCGGCGGCGCTGACAGCGGACTTCGAGCGCGTGCGGAGCTCGGCCCGCACCGACTTGTTGCGCAGCCGGCGCTTCTCGTTCTGGCGGTTCCGCTTGATCTGGCTCTTGATGTTGGCCACAGGTCGATCCTCAGTCTTCTTCGAAAGGGGGCGGCGGCGGGCCGAGGCCTCACCGGTGCGGAGGACAACAGTAGCAGGTGGTAGGCCTCTTTCGGCCGGCGCCGCCAGGGCGGGGCTGGCGCAACGGTCCTGGCCAGGCGACCGAGCCCGCCGACCTGGGCCGGTACGATCGACGGACCGTGCCGCCCCCCGTTACCGCAGCTGGACCCGTTGCGGTCGAGCTGATCCGCAACTTCTCCATCATCAGCCACGTCGACCATGGCAAGTCGACCCTGTCGGACCGCATCCTCGAGATCACCGGAGCCGTCGACCCCCGCCTCATGCGGGAGCAGTACCTCGACTCCATGGACATTGAGCGGGAGCGCGGGATCACCATCAAGGCCCAGAACGTCCGGGTGGTGCACGACGGCCACATCCTCCACCTGATCGACACGCCGGGCCACGTCGACTTCGGCTACGAGGTGTCGCGCTCGTTGGCTGCCTGCGAGGGGGCCGTCCTGCTGGTGGACGCGTCGCAGGGGATTCAGGCCCAGACCCTGGCCAACTGCTACCAGGCCATCGAGAACGACCTCGAGATCGTGCCCGTCCTCAACAAGATCGACCTGCCGGCGGCCGATCCGGAGCGCTGCGCGCTCGAGATCGAGCACGTACTCGGGCTCCCGGCCGAGAGCATCCTGCACATCTCGGCCAAGACGGGAGAGGGCGTCCCTGCCCTGCTCGACGCCATCATCGATCGGATCCCCGCGCCAAAAGGCGACCCCGACGCGTCCCTCCGGGCGCTGATCTTCGACTCGTCCTACGACCAGTACCGCGGCGTCGTCAGCTCCATCCGCATTGTGGACGGGTCGTTGCACTCGGGTGCGCGCCTCCGTTTCATGCAGGCCAATGCCGTGCACGACATCGAAGAGGTCGGCGTGCGCACGCCCGTGGCGGTCCCGGTGGAGATGCTCGGACCGGGCGAGGTGGGCTATCTCATCGCCGGGATCAAGGACGTCGGCGAGGCCCGTTCCGGTGAGACAGTCACCACGGCCCAGCACGGTGCCACCGAGGTGCTCGCCGGCTACCGGGATCCCAAGCCCATGGTCTTCTGCGGCCTCTACCCGGTGGACGGCGACGAGCTGCCAGACCTGCGAGACGCCCTGGACAAGCTCAAGCTCAACGACGCCAGCTTCACCTTCGAGCCCGAGTCGTCCCACGCCCTCGGGATCGGCTTCCGCTGCGGCTTCCTGGGCCTGTTGCACATGGAGATCGTGCGGGAGCGGCTGGAGCGCGAGTTCAACCTGTCCCTGATCGCCACGGCGCCGAGCGTCGAGTACCGGGCCTTCCTCACCGATGGCACCGAGCTGGACATCGACAACCCGACCGAACTGCCCGATGCCAGCCGTATCGACCACATCGACGAGCCCATGCTCTCGGCCACCATCATCACGCCGACCGAGTACACCGGCACGGTGATGGAGCTGTGCCAGAACAAGCGGGGCGAGATGACCCGCATGGAGTACCTCTCGCCCGAGAGGGTGGAGCTCGTCTACACGCTGCCCCTGGCCGAGGTGGTCATCGACTTCTTCGACCAGTTGAAGAGCCGGACCAAGGGCTACGCCAGCCTGGACTACGAGCCGGGGGACTACGCCACCGGAAACCTGGTCCGGGTCGACATCCTCATCAACCACGCATCGGTGGACGCCTTCTCGACCATCGTGGACCGGTCCACGGCCGATACGTACGGCCGCAAGATGGCCGAGAAGCTGCGCGAGCTCATCCCGCGCCAGATGTTCGACGTCCCCATTCAGGCGGCGATCGGCGGGCGCATCGTGGCCCGGGAGACCGTCAAGGCCAAGCGCAAGGACGTCCTGGCCAAGTGCTACGGCGGTGACATCACCCGCAAGCGCAAGCTCCTCGAGAAGCAGAAAGAGGGCAAGAAGAAGATGAAGAACATCGGCCGGGTCGAAGTGCCCCAGGAGGCCTTCATCTCCGCGTTGCGCCTGGGTGACGACTGAGGGCCGGGAATCCGGCCGCCCCGTGCCTCCACGCCCTCGTACCGCCCACGGCTCCGTGCCTGGCACTCGGTAGACTTGAGTGCCAGGCACCCCATGACACCGCCCCCCGACTCAGCCCCGCACACCGACCCTGTCGGTGACGAGCGCGCCCTGAACGACAGGCGGGCCGCCATTTTGGAGGCCGTGGTCACCGAGTACATCGGGACGGCCGAGCCGGTGGGTTCCTCCCACGTCGCCAATGCACCCGGGGTGCAGGTCTCCTCGGCCACCGTGCGTTCGGAAATGGTCGCCCTCGAGCGCGAGGGGTACCTCGTCCAGCCCCACACCAGCGCCGGCCGCATCCCGACCGACAAGGGCTACCGCTTCTTCGTGGACCAGTTGACCGGGCCCGGGGTTCTCGGCCCCAGCCAGCGCAAGCAGGTCACCCAGTTCTTCGACCAGGTCCACGGTGAAATGGAGACGGTGCTCGAGCGGGCCTCCGGTCTGCTGTCCGAGCTCACGTCCTACGCCGCGGTCGTGGTCGGCCCCTCCCACGAGAGCGCCACCATCCGTTCCGTCCAGCTCGTCGGCCTCTCACCCCTCCATGCGCTGTTGGTCGTGGTCCTCTCCGACGGTGCCGTCGAGAAGCGCACCATCGACCTCCGGGCCGAGACCTCCGAGGAGGTCCTCGCCCGTGCCGGCATCCAGCTCGCCTCCCATCTGATCGGGCGCACGCTCACCCAGCCCTGGACCGTCGCTCCGAGCGGGTCCGCCGAGGTCGATCAACTGGTCACGGCGGCTCACGGAGCCTTCGACTCGCTCGAGGGGGCCATGGAAGCCGACCAGGTGTTCGTGGGCGGCCCGGCCCGCCTGGCCGAGTCCTTCGATGCCGTCGAGACTGTCCGTTCGGTCCTGGCCATCCTCGAGAAGCAGTTGGTGGTCGTCTCGCTGCTGCGCGACGTCCTCGACCGTGGGCTCTCGGTGGCCATCGGGACCGAACACGGCTTCGAGCCGCTGTCGTCGTGTGCCGTCGTCGTCGCGCCGATGTCGATCGACGGGCATGACCTCGGCGCGGTCGGGCTGCTCGGTCCGACGCGCATGGACTACGCCCGGGCCATGGCCGCCGCGCATGTCGTGGGCGAGCGGCTCGGGCAACGCATCGGCGGGGGGAACGATGGCCGTCCCTGACGGGCTCGGTGACCTCTACGCGTTGCTCGGGGTCGGTCCTGAAGCCAGTGACGACGAGATCAAGCGTGCCTACCGTGCCCGCGCCCGCGAACTGCATCCCGACACCAACCACGGCAACCCCGAAGCCGAGGCACAGTTCAAGCAGGTGACGGTCGCCTACGAGGTCCTGCGCGATCCCGAGCGCCGGGCCCGCTACGACCGCTTCGGACCCGAGGGCGTTTTCGGTTCACAGCCCGGTGCCGGCGGTGGCTTCGGGTTCGAGGGCGGCCTGGGCGACATCTTCGAGGCGTTCTTCGGCCAAATGGGTGGCAACGGCGGCCGCCGGAGCGGTCCCCAGGTCGGCGCCGACGCCGAGGTTCGTCTCGACCTCGAGTTCGCCGAGGCCGTCTTCGGGGCACGCAAGGAGATCACCGTCCGCCTGCCGGCCACGTGTGCCACGTGCGAAGGCCGGGGCACCGCGCCCGGAACCGAACCGGTCACCTGCATCGACTGCCAGGGCACGGGCGAACTGCGCCGCGTGCGCCAGTCGTTGCTCGGGCAAGTGGTGACCAGCGTCGCCTGTTCGCGCTGCAGCGGGACGGGCGAAATGATCCCCAATCCGTGCGCTGACTGCCGGGGCGAGGGGCGCCGCATGGAGGAGAGCACCTTCACGGTCGAGGTGCCCGCCGGGGTGGAGGAAGGTTCGACGTTGCGACTCGCCGACCGGGGCGCGGCCGGCCAGCGCGGTGGGCCGAGCGGCTCGCTCTTCGTGCACCTGGTCATCAATCCCGACCCCCGCTTCGAGCGCCAGGCAGACAACCTGCACACCACGCTGACCATCAGTGTCGCCCAGGCTGCCCTCGGGACCGAGACCGAGGTCGAGACTCTGGACGGGCCACAGCAGCTCACGATCGGCCCCGGGACCCAGCACGGGCACGTCGAGCGGATCCGCAGCCTCGGTGTCCCGCACCTGCGCGGCCGTGGCCGCGGCGACTTCTACGTCCACGTCATCGTGGCGACGCCGACCGATCTCACTCCCGAACAGGACGAGCTCCTACGCCAGTTCGCGGCGTCACGTGGCGAGACGGTCGCCGCTCCGGGGACGGGGGGCGGCGAAGGCGTGTTCTCGCGCCTGCGCTCCGCCTTTGGCTAGCACCGGCATCTCCCTCGCCGCGGTCGCCGTGCGGGCAGCCGCCACCGCGCAGGTCTTCGTCGACGATCCGGGCCAGCCGTTGCTCTCCGAGGAGGACGCGCACCATCTGGGGCGGGTGCTGCGGTTGCGAGACGGGGAAGAGGTCATTGCCGCCGACGGGCGCGGCCGCTGGGCGCGCACGGTGTGGCGCGGTGCCGACACCCTCGAACCGGTCCGGGACACGCCAGGGATGGGCGGCGACGGGTCCGTCCAGTCCGAGCCCCGGGCCGAGCCGGCGCTCACGGTTGCCTTCGCTCCGGTCAAGGGCGAACGGCCCGAGTGGGTCGTCCAGAAATTGACCGAGCTGGGTATCGATCGCATCGTGCCGCTCCGCAGCGAGCGCAGCGTGGTGCGCTGGACCGGGACGCGCGGTCAGGCCAGTGTCGAGAAGCTGCGCCGGGTGGCGCGCGAGGCAGCCGCGCAGTCACGCCACGTGTGGCTGCCAGAGGTCTGGGACACCGTGGCCTTCGCCGAACTGTCCTCTTTGGGCGGGCCGGGCGAAGTGGCCCTGGCGCAGTTGAGTGGCGATCGCCCGAGCGTGGCGCAGCGTGTCGTCGCCGTCGGGCCCGAGGGGGGCTGGAGTTCCGAAGAGCTGGCGTCCGGGCTGCCCACGGTGGGTTTCGGGTTGAGTGTGCTCCGGGCGGAGACGGCCGCCGTCACGGCCGCCGCCCTGCTGGCCTCCCTGCGGACGGGGACCGTGGCGGCAGCGGGAGGCGAGCCGCCATGAGCGGCCCCCATGGTCACCGGCGGGACCCGTGGACCGGTAAGTTCGGAGCAGTGATCAGGCAGGCGCAGAGGGAGGGCGACCCCCGGGCATGACCGACGCCACCGACACCAACGACTGCCTGTTCTGCCGGATCGTGGCGGGGGAGATCCCGTCGGACATCGTGCACGAGACCCCGACCACGGTCGCCTTCAAGGACATCAACCCGGCCGCGCCGCTGCACGTGCTGGTGGTGCCGCGGCGCCACATCGTCGACGCGTCGACGGTCACCGCCGAGGACGGGCCGGTCCTGGCGGACATGTTGCTGTCCGCCCGCGCCGTCGCCGACGCGGCCGGCCTTGCGGTGCCCGAACGCGGCTACCGCCTCATCTTCAACATCGGGCCCGACGCACTCATGTCGGTCCCACACCTCCACCTCCATGTACTGGGGGGCGAACCTTTGAAAGGACACCTTGGCCTCACGTGAACGCACCATGACCACTGCCCTGCGCGCCGAATGCTTTGTCCCCGGCAACCACCTGATGGCCGGGCTGCTCGGGACGCGCGACGAGCACCTCCGCCAGATAGAGCAGGTGTTCCCGGACGATCAGATCGTGGTCCAGGGTGATCGCATCTCGGTGGAGGGGCCGCACGCCGAGCTGGTGGTCCAGCTCTTCGAGGAGCTGATCCTCATGGTGCAGGCCGGCCGGAGCCTCGACCCGTCGACGGTGGCCCGGGCCATCGACATGGTGCGCGAGGACATCCGCCCGAGCGACGTCCTGCGCTCCGAGGTCGTGCGCGCCGCCGGCGGCAAGACCGTGCGTCCCAACACGGCGGGGCAGAAGCGCTATGTGGACGCCATCTCCCAGAGCATCATCACGTTCGGGATCGGTCCGGCGGGTACCGGCAAGTCCTACCTGGCCGTGGCCCAGGCCGTCCACGCGCTGCAGTCCCGCCAGGTGACGCGGATCATCTTGACCCGGCCCGCCGTCGAGGCGGGGGAGCGGCTCGGCTTCCTCCCGGGCGACCTCATGGCCAAGGTCGACCCCTACCTCCGCCCGCTCTACGACGCGCTCTACGACCTGCTCGAGCCCGAAGGCGCGCAGCGGCTGCTGGACCGGGGCACCATTGAGGTGGCGCCGCTCGCCTTCATGCGGGGCCGGACGCTCAACAGCTCGTTCATCATTCTGGACGAGGCGCAGAACACGACGCCCGAGCAGATGAAGATGTTCTTGACCCGCATCGGGTTCGGCTCCAAGTGCGTGGTGACCGGCGACGTGACCCAGATCGACGTGCCGGGAGGGCGCTCGGGACTGATCGGTCTGGAGCCGGTGCTCGGTGGCATCGACGACATCTCGTTCGTCCACCTGAGCCGTCGGGACGTCGTCCGCCACAAGATCGTGGCCGACATCGTCGACGCCTACGAGGTGGCGGAAGGGCGGGCGGGTCCCACCCAGTGACGATCGACGTCTTTGCCGCCGACGAGCAGCAGGACCATCCGATCGACGTCGGCTTCTGGGCCGGGTTGGCCCGCCAGGTGCTGGTGGCCCGCGGCATCAAGGGCGAGACCGAGGTGTCGCTCCTCTTCGTCGACGAGGAGGCCATCGCGGCGCTCAACAGCCAGTTCCTGGGCAAGACCGGGCCGACCGACGTGCTCTCCTTCCCGATTGAGGACGAGCCTGGCCCGACCGGCCGCTCACCCGACTTCGGGGGGAGCGGTCCCGGAGCGTCGCCGGAGCAGGGCGCCCTCATGCTGCTCGGCGACGTGGTGATCTGCCCGGCCGTGGCCGCCCGCAACGCGGTCGAGCACGAAGTGTCCTTCGAGGACGAGGTCGCCCTGCTGGTCGTCCACGGCCTGTTGCATCTGACCGGCCTGGACCATGAGGCCGAGGCCGAGGCCGAACGGATGGAGGCGATCGAGCAGCAGTTGCTCAGCCGCTTCTACCGGGTCAGCCGCGGGGCCTGAGCGTGCTGACCCTGCTGGCGGCATCGGGCTTCCATGCCGAGGACGCCGTCCTCGTCCTCATCATCGTGGCCCTGCTGGCTGCTTCGGGCGTCCTGGCCATGGCCGAGACCAGTCTCGTGCGCATGTCCAGGATCAAGGCGAAGTCACTGGTCGACGAGAAGAAGCGCGGCGCCCGTCAGCTGGCCCGCCTGGTGGAGAACCCGGCCAACTTCCTCAACCCGATCCTGCTGCTGGTGCTGATCTGCCAGCTGGTCTCGGCCACCCTGGTCGGCATTGTGGCCGAGCACCTCTTCGGCGGCCTGGGCGTGGTGCTCGGCATCGTGTTCGAAATCGTGGTCATCTTCGTCCTGTTCGAAGCGGTGCCGAAGAACTGGGCGGTCCAGCACGCCGACCGCGCCGCGTTGCTCAGCGCGCCGATCGTCAGCGCGCTGATCCGCTTCCCGCCGATCCGGTGGCTGTCGACCGTCCTCATCGGGCTGGCCAATCTCATCATCGGGTCCAGCGGCGACGAGGAGGGCCTGCGGCACTCGTACATCACCGACTCCGAGTTGAAGGCGATGGCGGACGTGGCGCACGAGGAGAACGTGATCGAGAAGGACGAGCGGACCTTCATCCATTCGGTCATCGACTTCGGTGACACGGTGGCGCGGGAGGTCATGACGCCGCGCCCGGACATGGCCACGGTGGAGGCCGACGCCACCGTGCGCGACGCGCTGGAGGCGGCGCTCGGGGCCGGGTACAGCCGGATCCCGGTGGAGGCGGATGGGATCGACGACATCGTCGGGATCGCCTATGCCAAAGATCTCGTGCGGGCCGAGCGGGTGGGCAAGGTCGCGCAGCCGGTGCGCGACAGCATGCGGCCGGCCAAGTTCATCCCCGAGTCCAAGGAAGTCTCGGACCTCCTGCGCGAAATGCAGGAGGAGAAGTTCCACATGGCCATCGTCGTGGACGAATACGGCGGGACCGCCGGGCTCGTCACGCTGGAGGACCTCCTCGAGGAACTCGTCGGTGACATCGTCGACGAATTCGACGTGGAGGAGCCCACGGTCGAGCGCTGCGAGGACGGGTCTCTGCTGGTGAGCGCCGCCTACTCCGTGGACGACGCCGACGATCTGCTCGATGCCCAACTACCCCAAGGGCCGTGGGACACCGTCGGGGGGCTCATGTTGGACCTGGTCGGGCGGGTGCCCGACCCCGGCGACGCGGTCGACATCGACGGGTTCCGCCTGACCGCCGTCAACGTGCGGGGCCGCCGCATTGAACGCGTGCGGATTCAGGCGACGGGTGCGCACGGCGAGGCGGACGCCGAAGGCGCGACCGCCGACAACGTCTCGCACAACGGGAACTGAGGGCGCGTGCGCTCGGGCTTCGTGGCCGTCGTCGGCCGCCCCAATGTCGGCAAGTCCACGCTCGTCAACGCCATGGTCGGGACCAAGGTGGCGATCACCTCGTCACGGCCGAACACGACACGCCACCGGATCCTGGGGGTCCTGCACGACCCCGCCGCCGACGCCCAGGTGGTCTTCGTCGACACCCCGGGCATCCACCGCCCCCGCAGCACGCTGGGGAGCCGACTGAACGAGACGGCCACCGATGCGCTGAACGACGTCGACGTCATTCTGGTGATCGTCGACGGCACGGCGGCTATCGGGCCGGGAGACCGCACCGTGCTGGAGCGATCGGTGCGTCAGGTGCAGCGGGTCACCGCGGCCGCCGCCGCCGCCCGGGCGCGCCTCGAAGTCGGCCGGCACTCCGACACAGACGCAGACGCAGACACCGGCGCCGACGCAGACGCCGAGGAACCTCCCGCCAACCCGCGCGACGCCTTCGACGACGATGACGACGAAAACGAAGACATCAGCGAGCCTCCCGGCCTCATCGTCGTGGTGAACAAGGCGGACAAGGCCAACAACGCACAGGTGATGGAGCGGCTCCTCCAAGCGAAAGCAGCCGTCGAGGCGCTGACCGCCCCGGACGGGCTCGAGGACGTCGACTATTTCCCGGTGTCAGCCCGTACCGGCAAGGGCGTCGAGGACCTGACGGCCTTCCTGGTCAACCGCCTCCCCGAAGGGCCACCCTTCTTCCCGCCCGATGTCATCACCGACACGCCCGAGGCGCTCTGGGTGGCCGAGCTCGTCCGGGAGCAACTGCTGGCGAAGACCCGGGACGAGCTGCCGCACGCCATCACCTGCCGGGTCACCGAGTGGGAATGGCCGCACATCCGCGTCGAGATCATCGTCGAGCGCGACTCGCAGAAGGCCATCGTCATCGGCAAGGGCGGCGAGGTCCTCAAGGCCGTGGGCATCGCGGTGCGCGAGGAGCTGCCCGAAGGCACCTATCTCGACCTGCACGTCAAGGTGGAACGTCACTGGCAGAACCGCGACGAATTGCTCAACCGCCTCGGGTATTGAGTTGCAAGGCCCTTGGGGCCGGACGCTGTCCCGGATTGGGCTGCGCACACCCGTTGATCCCGCCCCATAGAGAAACTATAAGCAGGATCGTTTAGAGTTTCCGCTTATGTCCCCAGCCCGCTCACGCCCATCCGTCCGTGCGTTCGAGGTCGGGCGGAAAAACCCCCCGACGCTGACCGCTGTCTCGGACACCGAGACACTCGAGCTGGTCTTCCGGGCGCTGGCGAATGAGACCCGGCTGGAGATCCTCGCCACGTTGCATGACTGGGGCAGCCCGATGAGTTCTCACGACATCGCTCGCCGCTTCGAGACCACATGGCAGGGCATCTCCCGGCACCTCAGGATCCTGACCGAAGCGGGTCTGCTCGATTGTGAGGTGCAGACGAACCAGCGGTCCTACAGCCTGAACAAGCCGTATCTCCGGGACGTCGCGGGTCGGTGGATTATGCGGGTCGCCACCGAAGGCACCCGGGACAAGCGTGGCCGTCTCGTCTTCGACTTCGGCGACGTGGCCCGCTAGCGGAAGCTCAGGAAGCCTGCTCCTCCTCCAACGCCTGCCCGAGGAACGACTCCACCTCGTCGATGTCCACCGAGCGCCGCATCGGCGGCAATGTCGCCAGCAGCACGCCGCGGTACGAAGCGGTCGCCAGCCGAGGGTCGAGCACGGCCACCACACCCCGGTCCTCGGCGTTGCGGATGAGCCGCCCCGCACCCTGAGCGAGCAGCGTCGCTGCCCGCGGCAGGTCGACCAATGAGAAGGCACCTCCGCCGGCCCGGTCTCGGCGCGCCTGGAGCAGCGGGTCGTCGGGGCGGGGGAAGGGCAGCTTGTCGATCGTCACCAGTGACAGCGCACGGCCCGGGATGTCCACGCCCTGCCAGAAGCCCATGGTGGCGAACAGGCACGAGGTCTCGTCGGTGGCGAACTTCTCGAGCAAGAGGTTCTTCGGGAGATCGCCCTGCAGTAACAGCGTGTAGGGGAGCTCGGGTGCCAGGGCAGCCGCCGCTGCCTCCGTTGCCCGCTTGCTGGTGAAGAGCGCCAGGGTGCGCCCGCCCGCGGCCTCCAGTAGCTGAGCGAGCTCCTCGTGGAGCGCTTCTTCGGCTCCGGCGGCGCGCCGGTCGGGCAGGTGGCGGGCGACATAGAGCAGCGCGTGAGACCGGTAGTCGAACGGGCTGCCGACGTTGAGCTCCTCGGTCGGGAACGACTGCAGCCCGACCCGCTCGACGATCCGGGGCGGGATGGTGGCGCTGGTCAGCACCGAGGTCACCTCACCCCAGAGCATGGTGGAGAGCACCGGGCCGACGTCAATGGGGGAGAGGCGGAGACGGACGTTGCGCCGCGTGCCGTCGACCCAAGCCACCTCGCCGTCACCGCGGGTCTCGAAGCGATGCAGGTCCTCGGCCAGATGTACCGCTGCCTGCAAAGTCCGCGTCTTGCGGCTGGCGCGGTCGGGATCGGCCTCGGATCCCCCGTCCTCGGGCAGGAACGAACGCTGCGCGCCACCGCGCCGCAGCGCGTCGGTGACGCGCCGGCTGACCTCGGCCCCACGCCCCAGCAGCTCGGCCAGCTCGCGGTCGTCGACGGGCGGTCGGGCCTCGTCGTGGAGCACACGCGTCCCGACGCGGTCGGCGAGCAGCGTGCCGAGCTGATCGCCGATGTTGGCCAGGGACTCGAGCAGGTCGGCGTCCTTGGGCTCGACGAGGGAACGCCCGGAGGTGACCAGCGAGCGGAACCGGCCCGGCGTCACCTCCACCCCGAGGCTCGCCGTCATGACCTCTTCCAGCTCGTGCGCCTCGTCGAAGATCACGACGTCGTGCTCGGGCAGGACGACGCTGCCGCTGGCCAGGTGCGCCCCGTAGAGGTGCGTGTTGACCACGACGACGTCAGCCACCGAGGCCCGCTCGCGGGCAGCCTCGGCGAAGCAGCTCCCGCCGGAGGGGCAGTTGTAGGCGCCCGGGCATTCGCGCGGACCCACGCTGACCATGTTCCAGGCCCGGTCGGAGGGCTCGAAGCTGAGATCGGCCCGGTCGCCCGTCTGCGATTTCTGCGACCAGGCCACCAGCTGGCGCACTTCTTCCACGATGCCCTCGGGCGGCGCGCCCGACGCGTCCGCCGACGCCCCCGCTTCGCCCTCATCGATCCCCGCTGCCGCAGACGGCTCGTCCGCCCGCCCGGCCCCCTGATCGCCCAGCTCTGCCTGAATTCCCCCCGAGCCCACCTCGGACACCCGCTGCCGGCAGACGTAGTTGCTTCGTCCCTTGAGCACGGCGAAGTCCAGCGGCGCCGGCAGCCCCAGCCCGGCGTCCACCTGGGGGAGGTCCTTCTCGGCCAGCTGGTCCTGCAACGCCTTGGTCGCCGTGGCGATGACGACCTTCTTGCCGCTCAGCGCGGCCGGGACGAGATAGGCCAGCGACTTGCCCGTCCCCGTGCCGGCCTGGACGACGAGGTGGGTCCTCGTGACGATCGCCTCCGCCACGGCCCGGCACATCTCCTGCTGCTCGGGGCGGTGCTCGCCGCCGGACATCTGCGCGGTGATCTTGTCCAGCCCCTGCACGCCGTCGTCGCCGGCCAGCCGGGCGTCCGCTTCGGACCCGCCCGAGGAGCCGAAGACGTCCAGGTCGTCGAGGCCGTCGGGCTCGGCGAATGTGTCGACGTAGGCGTCGTCGAAGTCCTCGTCCGTCATCGGAGGTGACGCTACAGCCGCTCTGTCGCCGCCCCTCTCCCGGCCTGGTCAGGCCAACAACCGCCCAACCGCGCAACCGCCCAACCGCGCACCCGCTCAGGCGTGGTTGGCCACCGGCACCTCGACCACCGTCGAGTACTCCTTGAACGCCTGCTCGCCGAAACCGGTCCACATCTCGAGCGCCGGCGGCGGCATGTGGGCCGTCATCGCTTCCCGCTGCTCGGCGGTCATGCGCTCGCGGATGAGGCCGAGGATCAGCCAGATCTTGTCGCCGTCGAAGGCGGCCATGCCGTGGCCCGGCAAGGCACCCCATTCCTCCATGGAGAGGTTGGCGCCGGCCAGCGGCAGCACCTTCTGCTCCTCCTCGGCGAGATGCTCGCTCAGGTGCGAGCACAGTTCGTCCAGCCGCTCCTGGGCCGCCCGCTGCGCCGCGGCGTCGCCACCGGGCCAGGCCGCCAAGGCCGCCTTGGCCTGCTCCAGCAGCTCCAATGCCTCGCGGTGTTCATCGGCCATCCGGTCCATGAGCCCGCCTGCGCCGTCGCAGCGCTCCCGGAGGAGCGGGAAGACGAGTACCTCCTCGCCGTCATGGTGTGCGTGCAGGAACGAGAGGATGTTCTCGTAGTAGTTGGCGATCAGCGCCACACGTTCCGCGTCGCCGGGCGCAATGCCTCCGACCAGTGTGGGTGCGGCACCGAGGGTGTCGCGGAAGACGCCGTGCACGGCGAACATGTCCGTGGTGTCGGGACGGGGTGCAGCGCCTGGCTCGGACATGGTCCCTCCTGAATCCTCGATCCTCTGCCCCACACCGCCTGGCCCGGGGGTGACGACACTTCAACACAATTGCATCCCCCGTGCCAGAGTCCCTGCACCGGGCCCCGCCCCGACACGACCCCGCCCCACGGGACAAATCGGCGGGCGGGGTGGGCCGCGGTAGGTTCATCGGGTGACCTCTGCCGTCCGCGATCCGGGCGATGCCCAGGGACCGGACCAGGGTCCCGACCCGTCGACTCCCGACCCCGTGCCGCCCGAGCTGGATCTTTCCAAGGTGCCCGTCCACGTGGCCTGTGTCATGGACGGCAATGGACGCTGGGCCAACGCGCGGGGCCTGCCCCGCACGGAGGGGCACGGTGCCGGCGAGGCCGCCCTGCTGGACGTGGTGGACGGCGCCCTCGAGATAGGCGTCAAGTGGATCACCCTCTACGCCTTCTCCACCGAGAACTGGCGCCGGCCGCCCGACGAGGTGCGCTACCTCATGAACTTCAACCAGTCGCTGCTCATGCGCCGCGCCGACGAGCTCAACGAGAAGGGCGTGCAGATCCGCTTCGCCGGACGCCGGGACTGGAGGGTGCCCCGGCGCGTGCTGAAGCGCATGGACGAGTCGATCGAGCTCACGAAGCACAACCGGCGCATGGTGATGACGATGGCGTTCAATTACGGCGGCCGGGCCGAGATCGTCGATGCCGTGCGCGCGCTGGTCGAGGAGGGCACCCCCGCCAACAAGATCGACGAGAAGGCCATCCGCCGCCACCTCTACTTCCCCGACATGCCCGATCCCGACCTGGTCATCCGTACCTCGGGCGAGACGCGGATCTCGAACTTCTTGCTGTGGGAGATCGCCTACAGCGAGCTGGTCTTCCCCGAGACGTTGTGGCCGGACATGCGCCGGGGCGACTTCTACCGGGCGGTCATCGAGTACCAGCAGCGCGTGCGCCGCTTCGGGGCCGTCAACCCATAGGCGGAGGGGCCGCCGGCGCAGCACCCCCGGCGACAGCCTCCCGCCGGGCCGTGATCACCCGCTGCGTGTACGAATAGGCCCACGCCAGCGCGCCGAACGGGACGAGGATCCGCAACAGGAACGGTCGTCCGGTCACACTCCCCGCAATGATCAGCGAGATCGTCCCGATCAAGAAGGCCAGGCCCCAGACCAACGAGATCTGACGGTTCACGGCCCGGAATTGCGGCGTGCCCCAGAGCTCCTTCGGGGTCGTCTCCCTGGCGTAGGACTCGGTGAAGGGTCGTCCGATGGCGACGGACCCCAGGACGATGAGGGTCAAGAAGGCGTGCGATCCAGCCTGGGCGTAACGGGACCAGTAGGTCACGCTCGCCGGGTGGACGACCTCCAGCGCCAGCCCGAGCCCGGTGAAATACAGGACACTCGCCACATCGAGCAGGTGAAGGCGGTGATGGCCGATCGCCCGGGCTGCCACGACGAGAGCAGCCACCACGCCGAGTGCCACCGCGCCGGAGAGCGATGTGAGCCTCGTTGCCAGGAGGAACAGCACCCACGGCGAGAAGCTCCAGATGAGATCACCCATGTCGTGCCCCTTATCTCGAGCTCCGGGAGCTCCATCAGCCCCGGGATGCGCCCGCTCGTTCCGCCGCCGTCGAGAGACTGTAGCTGCACACTGCTCGGCGACTTAGGGCGCCAGCTCCGGATCCTCCGTGCGTGGGGTGCCGGGCCACGGGAAGCAGCGCGCCCCGATGTACGCGCCCAGGTGGATTGCCAACCCGAGGGCCACCAGCGCCTCCATGAGTGTCATGACGGTCCCGATCGGCCCGTAGGTCTGCGCGGCAGAGATGATGGAGCTCGGACCGAGGAGCGAGGTGCCGATTCCCACGAGCGTGTAAAGAACGGCGATGATGACGCCCCCCGGCAGCAGGCGGTGCCACCTGACTCGATCGAGGAGACAGTGGAGACTCCACCACCAGAATGCGACAAGCGCCAGCAGCTCGAGACTGGTTGACGCGACGTTGAGATGCCCGACGTGGCGACCGATGGCGACCTGCGCGGCCAGGAAGCCGAGGACTCCGCCTAGCCACCAGGTGCGTCGGCCCCAGGCCCGGATGGGGTCAGGTGTCACCCCGTAGACAGCGGCGCACCACGATTGCAGCCGCGCCGCGATGGCATCCGCGCTGAGCACAATGAGGAGGATGCTGACGACGGACAGCGTGGCCGACCCGTTCCCCGACCGGGCGAAGAGCGAGGTGACGTCGTGTGCCGCCGCGGGTGGGAAGTCGGCTCGTGTGGCGAAGCCCCGGGGCAGGTTCGAGCCCAGTGCGGAGGACAACAGGAGCAGGAACGGGACGAAGCTCAGGAGGAAGAGCCCCGCGAACTCGAGAGAACTTCGGACGAACCCGAGACCCTGCAGGTCCTTCCACGTCCGGAAGGCCCACGTCCGCTGCAGGCTCTGCCAGGCATCGCACGCCCGAACGTTGAGGCCCGACGAGATCTGACGGCGGGAGGTGGGGTCGTCGCTCTGCAGCTCCATGCCGTCATTCTCCGCCACGGTGTCACCCGGCCTGGGGAGGACTCCTGCAATGCCCTCCCGGGTGCCACGGCGGCGGGTCCAGGCTGCGAGAATGGGGGAGTGAGGATCTTCAGCCGGATCGCCATCGCGACCGGGATCGCCCTGGGCGCCATCTTCGTCCTCGCCGTCGTCACGGAGGGCCACGCCGGCGCCGGCGCAGCCGTCGTGGCGTTCATCGCCATCGCCGTCTTGGTGGGAGCCGGCAACCTCCTCTACGGCCGCCATTCGCACGGGAAGAAGGCGATGGACCGGGTCCGGGCCGAGCAGGAAGCCCAGAACCAGGCCGCCGACCGGGCCGCCGAGGCCCGCCGGTCCGTCGCCGAGGCCGAGCGCCGGGGCGAGCGCTACTGCCCGCTCGACCCCGCCCACCGCGCCGCCACCACGGACAGCGCCACCACGGACAGCGCCACCAACGTCCACACGTGAGCCTCTTCCGTGACAAGGGCGTCGTCCTGCGCACGTACCGCCTGGGCGAGGCCGACAAGATCATCGTGTTCCTCACCGAACGCCACGGCAAGGTCAGGGCCGTGGCCAAGGGCATCCGCAAGACGACCTCGAAGTTCGGCGGGCGCCTCGAGCCGCTCACCCAGGTCGACCTCCTGCTGTGGCAGGGGAGGGGCGACCTCGACATCGTGAACCAGGTCGAGGTCGTCCACGCCTTCCGCCCGATACGAGAGGACCTCGAGCGCATGCCGCGGGGCATCGCCCTCCTGGAGGTGAGCGACCAAATGGCCCAGGAGCGCCACCCGGACCCGCGCCTCTACGCCATGCTCGTCGGCGCCCTCACGGCGCTGGCCGACACCACGACCGATCCGACGCTCGTCGCGCCCTCGTTCTTCTTGAAGGCGCTCGTCCTCGAGGGCGCCGGACCCGTCCTCGACGAGTGCGCCTCGTGCGGTGAGCCCGATGGCGCGGTGGAGTTGGTGGCCTTCGACCTCGTGGCGGGCGGGACGCTGTGCCGGGCCCACCGCAGCGGGAGGCACATGAGCCCGGGCGCGCTGGTGCTGCTGCGCCGCATCTTGGGTGGGGACCTGGCCGGCGTGCTGGCGGGGCCGCCGCCCCCCTCGGCCGACGAGGTGGCCGAGCTGGCCACGGAGGCGATGGAGGCGCATCTCGACCGGCGCATCCGCTCGGTGCGCTCCACCGCCGGCCTTTGACCCCCTTCGGCGTCTACGTCCACGTCCCGTTCTGCCGGGAGCGCTGCGACTACTGCGCCTTCGCCACCTACACCGACCGCGACCATCTCATGGAGCGCTACGCCGACGCCTGCGTCCTCGAACTGCAGCGGGCCTTCGGGGCAGGTGACCTCGCGCTGCCAACTTCGATCTTCTTCGGAGGGGGCACCCCCTCCCGCCTCCACCCCGACACCCTGACCCGCATCCTCGACGCCATCCCGCGTGCGTCCGACTGCGAAGTCACCGTCGAG
>Ga0307373_10003591_pt1 | contig 26864 bp, 22 predicted proteins | sample OX2MG_FD_202534 | JGI IMG/M metagenome (GOLD analysis project Ga0307373, IMG submission 202534) | Soil microbial communities from Risofladan, Vaasa, Finland - OX-2 | ecosystem: Environmental > Terrestrial > Soil > Coastal area > Acid sulfate soil | place: Finland: Risofladan, Vaasa | collected...
GTGCCTCTCCGCGACCACGTGCGCCGTGTCCTGCGCGTTTTTCCGGGTGCGCTGGGTGTGAAAAAGGAAGACAAAGCTGAATGAGCGGGATTCCATCAACGAAAGGACCGGACCCACGTGCTCTTCCTCCGCAATAGGGCTTGGCATAAAAGGGTCCTGAGCATCTACAAAAGCAAATAAGGTATTTCCTGTGATCATCATAGTGGTCCGGATTGTACCTCAGCATTACGGCTGTTGGCCACCAGCATTTTCGGGGCCCTGATGCATGGGATTCGAGGCTCGAAACCCGCTGAAGGTGCGCATGGGAGCATCAGAAATTTGAAGGCGTTGCGTCCCAATGTTCGCGACGACCCGGCATATACCCATGAACTAGTGATATGAGTTACGGTGCAACGACTTGACTAAAAAGCCTCGTGATCCCATAACATAAGGTTGTGTTCTTTAGGCAGGAAAAGAAATTATTCGTGCTCATCTGGTTGACCGTAGTCCCAATGGTCTACAGCGCAACCAGACTGCCCCCTTTACCAAAACTTAAGCTAGGCCACTTTCCACCCATTGTAAATCGCCAATTGCAGGAAGCTTATGTTGCGGCGAGAGAGCATCCCACTGATTCTACGGCAAATGGAAAGCTGGGAATGCTCTTGGACGCATACAAACAATATGAAGAAGCTATAACTTGCTATAGGCGTGCACACTTGTTAAAGCCGAGATCGTTCCGGTGGATCTACTATCTTGGCTACGTCCAGTACAAGCAAGGACAATATCAGAAGGCAGAGAAGATTTTGGCAGCCGCCATCAATCTGAGGCCAGCTTATCTTCCGGCAAAGTTAATGCTGGCTGAGTGCATGTTTCAGCTTGGTGATCTTGAAGAAAGCGAAAAGTTGTACAAAAGAATAGTTGAGCAATCACCCGGAAGCGCTGCGGCGTATTATGGGCTCGGCCGGGTGCAATCGGCAAGAGGAAACGTGCAAGCGGCAGTATCCTTGCTCAAGAGGGCATGCGAACTGTTTCCAGAATATGGTCCTGCGCAATACGCTCTTGCGCTTACTTACCGAAAATTGAATGACCAGGGGCAGGCTGCAGTACACTTCAAAATATATAATGCGAACATGGGCACGATTCCCCCTCCCAACGACCCTCTCCGTACGGCCATCAAACAACTTGACCAAGGGCCGGTCGCGGACATGCATCGCGGGTTGGTTCTCGCAGATACCGGAAATATCTCAGAGGCTATCGCTGAGCAATTAAGGGCACTCGCAATCGATCCCAAGCTTGTTCAGGCTCATATTAACTTGATGCAGCTTTATGGAGGGCTTCACGACTATAGCAAGGCAGAGCAGGAATATAAGGCTGCGGTCAGGCTAAATCCCAATCGAGCCGATTGTTATTTCAACTATGGGGTACTGGAGTTCGCGCAACGGCAATACTTGGAGGCAGCACGAGCCTTTCGACAAGCACTTCAGATCAATCCATACTATGCGGGGGCACACAACAATTTAGGGTATGTGCTTGCAATGCAAGGCCACTTGAATGGAGCGCTGAAGGAATTCAATGAGGCCGTTGAAGACCGGCCTGATTTTCGCATGGCACGTTTTCATATCGGCCAGATCTATGTGAAACAGGGCAAATACGCTGAAGCCATTCGGGAGTTTCGGAAGATCCTGACCCCCGATGATGCGAGTACTCCAAGTTACCTTTATGCGTTGGGTGCAACCTATGCACGGGTGGGCGACCGGCAGAATGCTCTAAGGTATATGCGTAAGGCGAATAACGAGGCCTCGGCCCGGGGCCAAACACAACTGCTGGCCAACATTAAACATGATCTCACGGGGCTAGAGCAATAACACAATGGGGGTATGCACTTGACTCCCGTCACCCCCACAGGTTGGGTCTCAAGATTTGGGGCTCCGGCTCGAGATCAGCCCGCCCGGTACAGGATCGAGCATCAGGGCTTGTTGGACGAGACGATAGAACAGTTTACCCCGTGAGGGGGAGGTGCGACGGTTAAAGCGGAAGGTAAACTCATCCAGATAGTAATCCAGATGTGAAGGTTGAACCGCTCCCTGATGAGTCCCCAAGAGCCACCGTTTCAGCCGTGAGGCAACCCGATTCGCCAAAGGCAAAAGATTGTCTCCGAGGGTGATTTCCTGTCGGACCACCTTATGCGAATAGCCACCCGCCTCTAAGCCGTTGTAGCCGACCCAGCCATCCGTGCGCACCCGGCTGCCTGGCGCAATCATACTTTCGATAGCTGCTTGCAGAACGGGACCGGAGGCGCCTCTGATGCGCCGCAAGCGGATACGGCCTTGACACGCGAAAGGTGGAACAATTCCTTCTCCCCTGAGGGCTCGCATACCTTCCGGCCTAGGGTTTTCCACCCGCCCTTGAAAAGTGGGCTTCGATATCTTCCAAGGTCTTGCCCTTGGTCTCCGGCAAGAAGAAAGCTGCAGTTAGAAAGTAGAGCACAGTGAAGCCGGCGAAAATTAGGAACATTGTCGTATAGCCATAACGGCCCACCGTTGGCAGGAAGATGGCTGCAAGAAAGGTTGCCACCGCTTCGTTGATGAGCAAGGCGATGCTCATCCCGTTCGAGCGGATCCGTGTCGGCATCAGTTCCGACAGCGCCAGCCAGACACAGATTCCAGGCCCCATCGCGTAAAAGGCTACAAAGGCAAAGAGGGAGAGAGTCACCAGCCAGCCATTAGCCTGGCTGGGCAGCGGCGTGATCAGCGCATGCTGGATGCGCAGCGGAGCGGTTCGAGCTTGTTGAAGATTTCCGAAAGGATCAGAGAAAAACGCCAGGACTTTGTTGGTAGGAACACAGCTGGACCTGTTCAACTGGACGGGTATCGAGATTGCATGATTCGATATCGCTGACGGAGTCACAGCGCTGAAGTCGCCGTAGGAATAAATGATGGTCAGCGTGGTGGGCTTCCCGGCCATGTTCGCGTGTCCGGCTTCGGTCAGCCATTGCCGTCCCAGTTGAGGCGTATAATTCAATTTTAGGCTTGACTGGCCATCCACCATGGCCTGGACCGTCTGGCGCACGTCCACGCGATCTCGCTCGTGGCGGTGGAACAGGAAGGCCGTTGCCAACAAAGACAACACAACCCCAGCCGTTCCCAGCGAAAGTAGAAACTTGCGCCCTTTCCGATCCACCAGCATCATTCCTATGACGGTCGCCAGCGTCTGCACAACGGTGAAAAGAACATATCCCCAGTGCGCCTGGACGTCCGACAAGCCACTCTGGATCAGGATGGCGGTGTTGTATCCGATAATCGAAGCAATCCCGGTCGCCTGATTGCAGGCCAGAATCACACATGCCAATATGAACGGAAGCACATATTTGCGTTGCAGAAGGCTCTCGGCAACAAGTTTTCCTGCCGCCCGGATTTTTTCGGCGGCCCTGTTGCGTACCATTTCCTCCAGTTCCAGCCGGGCCTGCTCGGGAGACCGTGAGCGCAAGAGCGCTTTGAGTGCAAGCTGCTCTTGCCCGCGCCGGAACAGCCAGCGCGGCGATTCCGCTACCCCAAAGCTGCCTAAGACAAAAAGCAGCCCGGGCGGCAGCGAAACCCAGAAAATGCTGCGCCAGGCATGGTCCTTGAATTTGAAAAGCAATGGTGCGTTGCACAGCTTGGCAATTTCTTCCACGCGCAGGCTGAAGTACATGCCAACCCCGGCCGCTGCTACGATACCGATGGTCAGCAGCCACTGGAACATTGCCGTGCCCTGGCCGCGATCTTCCGGGGTCAGGCACTCGGCGAGGTAGAGCGGTACCACGACGCCAATCAAGCCAGCACTGATGCCCTGGCATAGCCGACCGAGGATCAGCGATTCATAGCCGTGCGAGAGCGCGATGATGGGAATGCTGGCGGCGAAAAGGGCGCCACTGAGGATCATCAGGTGCTTCCGACCGATTGCATCAGCCAACAGGCCTGCAAAGAGAGTCGAGATCACCGTGCCTAGCAGCACCGCCGCCACTACAAATGAAATCTGCCCTGCGTTAAGCCCGGAGGTCGCTTCCAGGTAAGGCAACGCTCCCGCAATGATGCCTACATCAATGCCGTAGAGGAGCCCGCCCAGTCCGGCTACGAACTTTAAATAGTGGTTATAAGTTGCCGGTTTAAGTTTGAATACCGATAAGGGTTGCACGTTGACCTCTTTGTTTCATGTCCCGCTGCCTTCGGAATTCGAGCCTCCAGTTCCTTTCCAAAGAACACCGAAGACTAGAATCACCTGAATACTCTGGCTTTTCACCGTGGGCTTAAAGAAACCTGATGGACCCGCACTGCGCTTCTTCCCATCTGGGCCGGTCATCGGCACGTTCATGGCCTTAAAAAAGCTGTCGCAGTTGGTCGCGGTTGCTTCCCAGCCTGCTCTCTCCGGCGGGCACCTTGACCTCACGGGGACCCGGAACTTCTCATCTCGGTGTTGCAGGGTGGGAAGGACTCGGGCATTTAAACATCCGTCCAGGGACACAGATATGGCGCTCCGGCACGACCGCTACATTTTTCCGGGGGCGTCGTCATTCCATAACGACTAAAGCGTAAACCTCCAACCGAGGGATACTGAACACCATTTGTCGCCCCCTCTTTTTGCTGATCGGGGTTTGAGGTCCATGTGAGCCAGGAGTAAGGATTTTAACTGTACCGACAGATTTTTCAGGGGGCAACTGTAGGGATACTTCGATATTAGTGACCGGTTGTTGTTCGTCGTAATTCACGAGGTGAAGAATCCGGTTTCCATTCGGTTGTTGGTATAAGGCCAGCGTGACCGTCAGAGGCGCCTTTACCTCTACTGCCAGCGGACTGCCCGCCGCCCAGCGAACGGCCGTAAGTAATTCTTCATGGTTGACTGGCAGCATGCCATTTTTGAAGCTTTTCGGAATTTGTATCTCGGGAAGATATACCGCGCGGCCTTTACCAGGCAAAGCATGGAGCACTTTTTGCGCAAAAGGCTCAGAAAACAGGCCCGCCAAACCTGGCTTTCCCCGACGGATGTTTCGCTCGTCAAACTGGGTCGAATCCCCGGTCATTAGCAACCCGCCACCGTTCTGGACGAAGTCGTTGACTGCACCCAGGAGTTTGTCAGAGAGCAAAGCCAAATCGGCGAGCACGAGAACCCGAAAGCGATTCAAGTCGCCTGCACAGTATTCCGGAACTAAAGTGAACGGAACTTTGCCCTGGTACAGTGCCTGCGTCAATGCAAGCCATCGCTGATGGCTGATTTGAGGACCGTAAGCGGTGTTCGCATACGTATTGAGGACACCTACGTCGGCAATCAGCTCAGTGTCCCTATAGTAACGCTGCTCGCGGTTGAAAAACTGGATTGATGCCAACACCCTTGGATCGAACTCCTTCGATTTCTCAAGCGACAGATAGGGAGTAATCTTGTCCCCCGTGACCCAGGCGGGGCATCCGATACATTGGAGGTTGTTCGCCATCGATTCGGCCATGGCCACTGGGTCGGCCGTATAGTCAAATACCATGTTGCCGAATACTCTTCCAATCATATGCGACCGGAAACGGGAAACTAAGATCCCATTTTCATAACGGCTTGGGTATCCCTCATCCCAGAATGCCCCACCCCATTGCAATAGGCGTGTGTGATCGACCGAGCCAACCGGTATCACATATGCATTGAGCCGTCCCAGGTATCCCCCTGGGTTGCACTCCACCACAATATCGGGATTAAGAGAGCGTGCAAATTCGGCCAGGTCGCGATAAGTATCGGCAAGTACCTCGCAGCGGTAATCCAGGAAATCCTGGTAGAGTGGGTCAGTGTTGTAAAGGTCGGGACGAGAAGGGGGAGGGGGAGGAACAATGAACTCCATGCTCGAAAATCCGAACCTTTGGACTCGCTCATTAGGGGAGTATTTGTTCTCCAGGTATTCACGGAAGCGTTGTACAGAGTACGGCTCGTAACTTGGCCCTATGATATAGTTGTCGAAGTGGATTAAGTCGGCCTTTACTTCTTGAACTGCGTACCTCACCACCTCGTGTAAGTGTGAACGAAGGCCCGGATGACTGCGGTTGGCCCACCTCCTGAAGTAGAGTGCTCCATAGGTTACATACTTGCCATCTTGGTCGAGGGTAAACCAGTTTTTTGCATCCGAGTCCTCAGCTAGCATTGGCTCGTAAAGGATCGTCCCGCTAAAAGAATAACAGCCGACGCGCAGTCCTATCCGGTGGCAGACCTCGGCAAAACGCTTTGCATCCTCCATTGAAGTGCGTTCGGCTTTGAATCCCCCGCCTTTGTAAAGGGGAATCATAAGGAAGTTGAATCCCATTTCCTGAAGACGGCGTGCAAGGGCTTCGCTATGTTCTTGCCGCCATATTCTCATCTTTCCCTCATAGTCGAGGTGGGCTTCTGAAAGATCAAAGTTGCCGGCTCGAAGGCGCGGAAGCAGAGGCTCCCAGTCAACACCGGCCATGACAAGACCCTCTTGCCGCAACCAAGGGGGACGACGTTGTCGTCGTGGCTTGCGAAAAGGAAGTGGTGACGTGGCCGGCCTTGTCTCAGTGTTAGCATCCGAAGGCTGAAGAACTATAGCCGACGTACCTGCAAGAACTCCCGTCGTAGCAAGAAATTCTCTCCGATTTATGCGGCCCGGTTTCTTGATCATTTTTTCCTTCCTCCCGTTCCTGCCTCTGTATAACTGACTTGACCGTATTTTTCGACAATACACTCAAATCCGGTGGTGAAATTGGTTCTTGGTATGATAATTTACAGATGTTATTGGCGGATATGTTTTTCCTGGTGAGAGGATCGGCTGTAGCGATCTTAGTGAAAAGCAGATCATTGAGTGAGTGCTTCATGGGATTTTCAATTCTGATTTGAACCTACAAGGCGCCACCGTGCCAGACAGGTTTGTTAAGCGTGCGCTTGTCTACCCTCTTGCTTCAGCTTCAACAAGAGTAATCATTCAAGAAGTGCCTATTATAGTCTTGTTACGCTCCGGAAAGCCCGACATACAAAATCGAGTTTCGAAAACAGGAGTAGAAGTGAATGACTCTATGCAATGAGAAGAACAGATCAACTCCTCTGAATGCTTTGACTGTTGGCAACGCTTCTGTGCAAGTGTTCCATTCGAAGATTGAAGCGAGCCACGCAGCGGCTAGCAAAGCGGCCGCCATCCTAAGTGCCGTGATTTCAGAAAAAGGCGTTGCCCGCATGATTGTTGGGACAGGCCTTTCTCAGGCTGACCTGATCGATGCGCTGGTTCGAAATGAGAAACTGGACTGGAATCGCGTGGAAGTCTTTCACATGGATGAGTACGTAGGTTTGCCTGAGTCCCATCCAGCAAGTTTTCGCCGCTGGTTGAGGACTCATCATGTTGATGTGGTCCGCCCGAAACAAGCATATTATCTCAATGCGGATGAGTCTGACCTGGCAAAGGAGTGTCAGCGCTACGGAGAATTGCTTTCTGCCGCTCCTATCGATCTTTGTTTTCTGGGTTTTGGTGAAAACGGACATATCGCCTTTAACGATCCTCACGCCGCTGACTTCAAGGACCCGCTGGTTGTGAAGCGAGTCCGGCTGGACGAAAAATGCCGACGGCAACAGGTAGGGGAGGGAAACTTCGAGAGCATTGGTGCGGTTCCACAGGAGGCGCTTAGCATTACTTGCCCCGTTCTGCTGAGTGCCCATTATGTCATTTCCTGTGTTCCAGATCACCGCAAGGCAGAGGCTGTGCGAGACGCTTTAGAGGGCCCGTTATCGGAATCTTGCCCGGCTTCCATCGTTCGCACCCATCCACAAGCTTTCATTTTTCTCGATCGCGACTCTGCTTCGCTATTGTCATGGCGAGAAGATCGGTGAACTGTCACGCTGTTGGCGCTCTAAACGGCATGGCATTTTGGCCTCGATGGAGAGGCTGGATTTGGCGGCCCAATCAGATATGAAAATTACTAAAGTTGAAACGTTTATTCTCCACGTCCCAGTAACAGGGGCAAAAATCGAAGACAGTACGCATCAAGTAACCCATTGGGGAGCGCCAGGAGTGATGATCTCCACTGACTCGGGGCTAAGTGGATATGGCTATACAGGTACTCACGCCCATCTGCCCACGGACCGATTGATTACCGATTGTATCTCGGCAACTTACGCTCCGCTTCTGGATGGAGAAGACCCCCACGACGTTCAGCGACTTTGGAAGAAACTCTTCCATTTTCCGCCCGCGCAATGGGTAGGCAGAAAAGGGATTACACATTTAGCTCTCAGCGCTGTCGACATTGCCCTTTGGGATCTTAAGGCCAAGGCTGCAGGGCTGCCTCTTTGGAAGCTGCTGGGTGGCAGTGAGAAAAAGAAACTGGAAGCCTACAATACCGACGCCGGCTGGCTGGACCGCCCGATTGAACAACTCGTGGATGGGATCCGCCGGGTGATTGAGCAAGAGGGGTTCAAGGGGGTCAAGATCAAGGTAGGAAGTGGCGACCCTTGTCGTGACTTGGAACGTCTCGAAGCGGTCCGTAAGGTTATTGGAGACGGCATCAAGCTCATGGCGGATGCCAATGGGCGATGGGACCTGCCCTCGGCTTTGAGTATCGCCCGGAAATTCTCCGAATTTGACGTTTATTGGCTTGAGGAACCCCTTTGGTACGATGACATCCGTGGACACGCTGCACTCGCCCGAAGTATCCAGACGCCGATCGCGTTGGGCGAGCAACTCTATAATGTGGACGACTTCAAGAATTTCATTGAAGCCGGAGCCATGCATTTCGTTCAGGCTGACGCAATGCGTTTAGGAGGCATTACGGAGTGGTGGCAGGTGGCCGATTTGGCTTTTGCCTATCGGCTCCCGGTAGCTCCCCATATTGGGGACATGATGCAGGTTCATCTGCACCTATCTCTGGCTCATAATGCGTGCACGGTGCTGGAATATATTCCGTGGTTAAGAGAGTGCTTTGAAGATCCGGCAACCGTTAAGAACGGTGAATTTTTAATTCCGCATTTGCCTGGGGCAGGAACCACCCTTCAGCCATCCGCTTTGGAACGATATAACGTGTTGAAGTGACGCCTTAGCTAATCTCCTTGAGCTGGATAATCAAAAGGTTGTACACCCGGAGGCGCGGTGCGACAAACTTGGCCCGACCACCCTCAAATGTGTGTTCGAGAAGAGATTGCTCGTTTCCATCTGGTGTAAGCATCTGGATCTGTTGAACTGCCTTTCCTTCCGGAATCTGCAGATTGACTTCAATGTCAGTAACTACCGGAGTCTGCTTTTCGTCGTAATTGAGGAGATGCAGTAACAAATTGCCTGTCGGTTTTTGCACCATGAGCTCCATGGCTACCGTCGTCGGCGCCATCACCTCAACCGACAACCTCTCCGCAGCAGCCCATCGCACCGCAGCAATCAATTCTTTCCAGTTGACTGGAAGTTTCCAATATCGGCTGCTCATTTTGGATGCAGGAGGTTTCACGCTACCAGGTGTTACGGAAGGAACATAAGCAACCCGTCCCTTCCCAACTCCCGTACGAATTGATTCGGCCTCTATGGGTTCTTCCGGGATCTCTCCCCCCCGCGGAACCGGTGTCAATTCCGGAGATGCGCTGTCAGGGTCCGAGTTTTCAAATACCATCGCACCAGCCCCCGTGAAGCGATTCAGTCTTTCCTTTCCCAAGATTGGGTAGAGTATATCTGGCGGTTCTCCACCATCGTGTTGAGTTACGTCACCATCAGGCTTCGTGCCAGGTCCACAGCAGCGGGAGCATCCTTACCGTAGCCATCAGCTCCAATCGAATGCGCCCAGCTTTCCGTGACGGGTGCGCCGCCGACCATGACCTTCACTTGTGCCTGCAGCCCCGCTGCGGACAGGGCCTCGATGACTGCCTTCATGTTGACCATCGTGGTGGTTAACAAGGCGGATATGGCTACCAGGTTCGCTTTGTTCGCACGAACCGCCTCCACGATCTTCTCTGGTGAAGCGTCAACGCCCAGATCAATGATGCGGAACCCGGCGCTCTCCAGCATCATGGCCACAATGTTCTTGCCGATGTCATGGAGGTCGCCTTTGACGGTGCAGCAGACAATTGTTCCTGCGGAACGTGCGGCCTCATCGCCCACCAGCAACGGACGCAGGATATCGGTTGCAGCCCGCGCGGCGCGCGCCGCAATCAACACTTCAGGAATGAAAAATTCGCAGTCGCGCATTCGCCGGCCCACTTCGTCCATTGCCGGAACGATCGCTTTAGGAAAAATGTCGGCGGGTTTGACTCCATCGTTCAAAGCCCTCTGCGTCAGCTCTTTCACCACCGGAGCCTTCCCGTCGATAATGGCCTGCTGCATTTCTTCGAATAAATCCATACTGTTCTCCTCCTAACTGCGAACCTCAGAATGCTGGGGAAAAGCAAGTTGATCAACAAACACTTCCTGGAACTTTCCATCGGCCTTCAATGCCACGTGCTCGATTTTTTGGCGCAGGGGGCCGTAGGTGCCGTTTTCGCCGTCAGCACTGAAAAGAGCGACTTTGGCTCCTAATAAAGCGGTATTCCCGGCGGGGAAAACCTGCTCGATCGGCAGATCGATCAGGCCAATACGCCGCGCGCTCGAGCGGGCAATATAGTTACCAAAGGCGCCCGCCAGGTAAAGTTTCTTCACGTCGTCGATGCTCGCGCCGAGACGATTGAGCAGAATCCTGAAGCCGGCTGCAATGGCGCCTTTTGCAAGCTGCAGTTCGCGGATATCGCTCTGTGTCAGCACCACGGGAGGATCAAGGCTCCATTCCTTGCGGCCGTTGGCGAAACGTCCTGATGGTTGAATAATGTCTAGATCAAGGCCCGCGGCCACTGCATCAACCAGTCCGCTTCCACACAACCCTTGCGGAGCAGCGTTCCCCAGTACGTGGCAGACAAGGCGATTGTCATGAACGGTCACCTGGCTGATAGCACCGGTCGCAGCCCTCATGCCCATGCTGATTCGCGCTCCCTCAAACGCCGGACCGGCAGCCGTGGAGGCGCAGAGGAGTCCGGCCGAGTTCCCAACAACAATCTCGCCGTTCGTGCCCAGATCGATAAGCGCACCCATCTCTTTGCTCTCGCTCAATCGAGTTGCCAGCACTCCTGCCAGCACGTCGCTGCCCACGAAGCCGCCAAGGCAAGGCAGGAATCGGATCGTGGCACCCCGATTCAAGTTCCAACCCAGATCACTCGCACGGAATAGCATGAGGTCCGTCTGCGGCGATTCAAATGGATTGTGCGAAAGCGGCTCAACGTCAATTCCACACAGCAGGTGGTGCATGACGGTATTGCCGACAAGCACGACGTCGCGAATCTCAGCCTGCTCCGCCTTCGCGGAGAAAACTAACTGGTCGATCAGGCTGGCGATCTGACGGCGGATTAACTGTGTGAGGGTAGACAAATGACTCTCACCGCAGGCGTATTCGACGCGGCTCATTACGTCAGCGCCGTAGCGTGCCTGCGCGTTGAGACCCGTTCGTACCGCCAGAACGCGGCCACGGGTGAGATCAACCAACTGTGCGACAAGCGTGGTTGTTCCCAGATCAACAGCCACACCGAGGCCCGGCCGGGGCTCGAACGCGAACGGCGAATCATCCGTCAGAATGGCGGCGTCCCACTGCCGAAGTTCTACCACCAGGTTGTCAAGCAGCGAACTCTGGCAGGCAAGCCGCCACCCGTTCTTCAACTCCTCATTCGAGAGCTTCTCCCTCTGTGTGTCGTTGATTTCCACCGTGCCTTGACGGACCCGAACCCTGCAGCCGCGGCAGCGTCCGCGCCCGCCGCAAGGAAATTCGACTCCCTGCTCAAAAAGTAAATCGCGCAGAGGACTGCCTGCTGCGGCCCTCAATTCGGCTGCCGTTGGCTGAAGCAGGATGCGATATGTCTTCTCTTCCGTCAACGCTGTTTGTCATCCACTCAGATACAGGGACCCGGTCTCGATGGCATGGATCGTGGTCTTTTTATTTCTCGTGCTCGATGATTTATCAGCAACGCAAGGCCGCGCCGGCCAGTCTATGGATTGGAAGGCTCAGCGCTAATAATGCCCTCGTCGTACTTTGCAACAACATGAAATCCAGGGGGGACAATAAGGAATTCCTTCTCGTCCCACCTACCGTTAACGAAGCGCTGTAGCAACCCGATATCGCCGCTGATCTTCTCAAAAGCCCAGCCTCGCGTGTTGGCGTCCTGGCGCGTGTGCTCTTCAAAACTCTTGTCGGATTCCACTCCCATCTCGATGAACGTCAATTGCCGGTAATGCCGGGTCAGGTCGCCGAGTTGTTCCTGCAGGTAGCGGGCGTTGTCTTCGCCATAACGCGCAACCATTTCCTCGTAAGTTTGCAGAAAGCCTAGTTTCTTCCCGAGCGCAAGTTGGCTCAATTCACCGTCTACTCCGCCGCGTTCAATCCAACCCGCTGTCTCAAAGTAAGTGCCGGGGTGATTGTCAAAATAGTCGAGATAGCGGGAGGCTCCGCCCAGGAAAAGCGCTATACAATCGTGCGCCCGTGGAATCACGAGCGGCTTGTCCCGCGACGTAAGCCCGACGATGCCATTGTTGCAGAGCCCATAGCCCAGCAGGATGGCATCGTAAAGGCTATTGTCGGTCCGGTCAATTGCCGCCTGCAACCGTGCGTGCATCTCCGTGGTTCCAACATCGTGCAAGCCCTTGGGCAGAAATTCCACGTCGATTGTGTGTGGGGAACGCGCCATGACTGCGCACATCTCGCGGAAAAAGATTTCGCAACTGATCAATCGCAGACGCATGGACCAGGCCCGTGCCTTTCGCAACGACCCAGACGTGCCGCAAGCACCTGGACAAACTCCGGCGTTGTCCCGCAGCATCCGCCAACGAAACTAGCACCGGCCTCGATCAGAGTCTGGGTGTGATTGGCGAAAGACTGGGGTGTCTCATGGTATCGTAGCTTCCCGTCTGAAATTTCCGGCAAGCCCGCGTTCGGTTTGATCCAAACTGGCCGATTCGTGGCTGCACGCAGGCGCTTGCAGATGCCGATGTAACCTTCGGCCCCCTGGCCACAGTTGGCGCCTATCCCGTCCGCGCCCGCTGCGGTTAATTCTCTTGCTGCTTCCTCCGGAGTTGTGCCCATCATCGTGCGGTCATGCTCACGGCCCGAATCAAAAGTCATGCAGACAACGACGGGAAGGGTTGTTGCGCGTGCTGCTGCCATGGCGAGTTTCGCTTCGGCCAGTTCGCTCATGGTTTCGATCACAATGGCGTCAGCCCCTGCTTCGGCCAGCGATTGGGCTTGTTCTTCGAAGACCTCGGCGATTTCCTTTTCGCTCACCTCGCCGCTGATCAGCAGTTTGCCAGACGGTCCCATGCTTGCAAAAACGCGTGTGTTGCCACCCGCGGCTCGACGTGAAATGTTGACCGCGGCGTGATTAATTTCCTTTGCCTTTGTACCAAGGCCGTGGCGGGCGAGCGCAACGCGGTTTGCGCCAAAAGTATTCGTCAGAATTATCTGGCTCCCGGCCTCAACATAGGCGCGAGCGACCTCTGCCACCCAGTTAGGATGAGACAGGTTCAGGGCATCCGGGCAGATTCCCGGCTCGAGCCCGCGACCCTGCAGCATTGTCCCCCAAGCTCCATCTGTCAAAATAGGCGCATTTCGCGCTAGTTCCTGGACCAGACTCTTCATAGCTTCTTGTTAGCTACCAGCGCGTTTCAGAGATCAGGACAAACCATACTGATCAGGCAGAAATGTTCCCGTCAGCGGAGTGTCCATCATCTCCTGCAAAAAAGCGCGTTCACTATCGGGAAGAGACGCGGCTTCGCGATCGAGCTTCCCAAGCCAGCTTATTTCGCGGGGTGCAATCCTCAACTCGCCGGCATCGTGCGCTCGTTTCAATTCACTCACCGCCGACTGCACGGCACGGCGGGTTTGCAGGTAAGGAGTCGGCTCTTCGACGATTTCCCGGGAGATTCGAAGCACGACATCAGGCCGCAGGACCCAAGACTGCGGATTGGCCGCAGCGTCCGATTCCACCAACCAGTCGCGCAGCCTGCAAGCATCCTCTGCCGATCGGGATGCGGTGTTCATCAGTCGGCAATCATAGGCAAGCTGTTCCAGCGAAATCGTCGGTGCGTAGGTGCTCAATAGCCTCACGTTCTGGACGGACTCGTTTGACCAGCAATCACAGGCTGCCTGCGCGATGTTGCCGACGTAACTCAAGTGCGCACACGCAGCAGACCTGCCTTCCATCGAAATCGGCACCCCTGCAATGGCCTTCATATAGGGGCCTTCGTAGGCACAGTCTTTACTGGGGCCGACGGCCCCGCGTTCGAATGCGATGAGACTACGCGGTACTGCCGCCACTCGAACAACCGCCGCGAAAACCGCCGGGATCAACTGTTGATCGGCAAGGACCATGGCCGTGTTGGCAAAGCCGCGGGCTGTGTCGGCGCCCGGCAAAATGCCTGACTTCCAGCATGCCTTAACAATTTCATCCCAAAGGAACACCATGTCCCGTGCGCCCAGGATGCCAAGCGCGAAAACCATTGCGCGCAGGTCTGCGCTCATCAGAGCTTCGTCACTTACTTCCTTTCCGCCTGTGGATTCTATTGAGATGAAATCGGCCCCTGCCTCGGCCGCCCAGTTGAAAAACTCCATCATACCATCCCAGTATTTCCCGGCGCGCATCAGGGGTGGTCGCTGCATCTCTGGCGTGTCGTTTGGCGTCAGGCGAAGCGACGCTCTGAGCCCGTGTTTGTCGCGATACTTTGAGAGCGTCTCTGCGAGTAGGCGAACGACCTCCAGCCCCCATCCCGGCTGGACCGTCATCTCCGGCAGTGCCTCGAATTCAACTATGAGAGTTGGAACATCCAGGTCAACTGCGCGTTTTAAGACTCCTTCGATCATTTCCCTATATTGCCAGAAAATGTCCGGCATCGTCTCTTGCGAGACCTCGATAGGAGGAAGTTTAAAGTTGATCTCCGGAATAACGAACCCGTTACCGATAGTCATTCCTCGCCGGCTTGTAACCGGCCGCGGGGCTCTGCCAAAGACAAATTGTCGATCGTGGGAATCGATAATTAATTGAACGTCCAGCTTGCCCTCTGAATGTTTGTTTCCATTCTAATTTGTCTTTTTGCGTTTAAAGATCAAGTCTCGCCTTCTATCTTAGTGTCCGCGCAACTGGCTGAGATCGATCTGGCTGAGTTACTTGGGTACTCAGCCACGATTATCGAATCCCCCACAACTACCAATCCACGTAGTAACCTTACGGACTGCAGCGAATCATGGTTATAATCCTGGCGACATCTCGCGGCCTCATGCGAAAGCAAGAGTTTTAGGCGGCAGCGACCTTCAGTTACCGGGGCCAGATCATGCATTTTGTTGCAGCAGAGAGAAGTGCCCATGTTGTGAATTCCTTTTGGAAACTGTTTATCCCGTCCGGGATATTCCAGCCTAAGATGACAGCGCGGAAACATCACACGATTCATTGGTCCTCGGCTAGTACTTACTTGCAGAAGTAAGCGCATTTTTAACCTGTTGATAATAAAGACAAATCCTGCTCTAAGTCGATACGCGAATTAAAACAAGTAAGTACTAGTGATACACTCCTTCCTCCCGTGCCGTGTCTATCATTGCTCGGATATTCTCCGGAGGTGTGCTCGGAGGAATTGCACAGCCAGCGTTTAGAACGAAACGTCCTCCCGGCTTCCACACCGCAAGCAGTTGACGTGTGCACTCTCGAACTTCCTCCGGCGTTCCAAGTGCGATGATTCCACTCGGGTCAATATTTCCAAACAACACATGACGTGGTCCTACGGTTTGTTTCGCCTGCCGCGCGTCTGTCTTATAATCCAATTCAAACCCACAAGGGTCGTAGTCAGCGAGATCATCAAGAATCTTTGTTGTATCGCCGCATATGTGGATGACTACAAAAATGCCTTCCCCAGCCAGGTCCTTAACCAGCCGCATCTGGTAAGGAAGCGCGAACCTCTCGAACATTCTCGGAGACGTTACATCTGGACCTGCCAGACTATCACCCATCGACGTGAAATGAGCTCCCGCCTTGAAAAGGGCACGATGCACGGCCAAGTGACTCTGGTAACAAATCTCAAGCAGCTGTTGAAGCGCAGGGTTGTCAGGGTTTAAGACAAGATCAACCAAGAAGTCTTCGATTCCTCTTACCAAGCAGGCCAGACCGAAGGCAGCCTGGTCTGCGTTGGCACGGATAGCAATCTCATTTCCGACTTGCTGGCAGATCAGCCGGGTCGCTTCGATAAGTGCGGGGATTCGCCCGTCGGTCTCGGGATTAACGACTTTGAGCTTGCCAACTTCCTCCAGGCTTTGAATGGCTGGCGCCACAATGCGGCCTAGTCCATCCGGTGCACATATCGATTTTGCGCCCATGGCCTCGGCCAGCATGGTGGTGTCCGTGTCAATGAGAATGCAATCATATCTATATTTCTCTACCGCCATCAGGTGTGCGGATGCGATGGCTTCGGGGTTGGCACGATACTTCTCCATGGGTATGGCCGCTTCACGAGCAGCCATCAGGAAATTGTGCAGACAGACCGGTACGCGGTCGGGGATTTCTCCTCGCATGACCGCTTGAACCCGCTGAAGAGAGTTCATTGCTTCCACTCCCAAAACGGATACTGCTTCCGGGATTCGTTTATCCTCCAACTACATTTTACTTCCCGGAACGTATACTTCCAGATTCGGTGTACATCGCGACGATATTGGCTGGGGGTGTGTCCACTTGGACATTGTGGGTGGGCGCCAATATGTAGCCGCCGTCATGGCCGAGCACATCAATTCGTTCTCGTGCCACCCGCCTCACCCCATCTTCCGTGCCGAAAGGAAGCGTGTTCTGCACGTCCATGCCACCATGAAAACATAATGTTTCACCAAACTCGGTCTTGATTTCATGCGGATCCATCTGGTCAGCACTAAACTGGAGAACATCGAGAACATCTGTCCCTATCTGGATCAGGCCGGGAATGAAAGGCTTTACCGCACCGCAGGAATGGTACATGACCCGGGCGCCGAGTTCGTGAATACGATGGTTCAACCGCTCGTGATGGGGAGCAATGAGCTCACGCCAAAGGCGGGGAGAAATGAGCAAACCGTGCTGGTGAGCGAGGTCATCGCTTGTCCAGATTAGGTCAATCCGTCCCCCTGCTTTCGCCATGACGCGCTCAAGCAAACCAACATAGAAATCCGCTACGTGCTGCATAATCTCGTATGCGAGAGTCGGTTGTGTTACCATGTCCACCATCAGTTGTTCCATGCCGCGCAGGTACAATGCAATCTCAAAAATGCCGCCCGGGTCGCCGAACTCTTCTAACGCAATGGCGTAATCTCCTTGCGCATCAAGCTGTCGAATCTCGTCCGCAAGTCCCACGGCATCCCACCACTCCGGCCGGGGCCAGTTATAATGTTCGAGTTCACTTACATCTTGGAGTTGCGCCAGGGGATGCTCGACGATCTCATCGTATGCCCCCCCGTTGTGCTCCACTCGTCGTCGGCACACGCCCCAGGCATCAACCCAACTCCCATCGGAACCGTGAACAAGTGGAGGTCCTATGTAAGGCTGGCGGGGATGCCTCATGTCGATACCAAGAAAGCGTAGAATGGCCTCTTGATCATCCATGCCAAGATGTTCAGACAATCGCGCCCACGCCTCCGGCGTTGCCATGAAATCGACCGGAACCCTGTCCGATTCTCGATGAGCGATTGCCAGTTGCACACGCTTACGGGGTGTCAGCTCTTCTCGCTGCATTAACTTTGGCCTCCGACGTCTTTCAGTGCTGTCCTGATGCGCAGAGGATTACGATCTCAGGGGCGGCTAGTGTTCGGATGGCTTCATGATCCATAAACTGCCAGATGAAGAACCTTCTTCCGTCCCCTGCAGGGTAACGCGTACTGTATAGCGGTCGCCTGGACGACGAGTTCCGACCGAAAGCCAGCCAATTTCGACGTCGTTGAATTTCGTCAGAGGCCCGGGGAATGAGATCTGGCTGGTCTGCTTGCTACCTTCAAGAAGCTCGACCGAACGGACGTAGACAGGATGCTTTCCGTCTGTCCAACGGACCTGAACCTCCGCTTCACCCGCATGACCGAACGAGGAAGTGGCGTCCCAATTAAACACACGGGGCGTATTACCCATCAGGTCGGATTCGCTCCAGCTACCCAGCTTTGTACCAACCGCTTGCGTGTCCTCGTAGGTGACTCCGAGCCTTTGAAGGCGGGGGAACTGACTCGTGAGACGGGCGTCAAAGCCGGACCATTGACGGTCATTTTGCGGCGACCAACCCACCTCAGCAAGCGCAAGCAGGCGTGGATAGATCTGGTAATCGATGGCCTTGTCCGTAACCGCAACGTGAGTCCACATGCAGCCCTCCACGCCGAGAATGTGCCTGGCCGTTGCCGCGGTCAACCCTTCAGACGGATTGTAGGAGTAGACTTTCTCGGTCGGAGTGGTGTCATACGTATAATCGAAGTATGTATAAGTATTCGGGGCCATCACCACATCGTGTCCCAGGCTGGCCGCAGCCAATCCGCCCTTTGTACCGCGCCAGGACATTACCGCTGCACCGGGCGCCAAACCGCCCTCGAGGATCTCATCCCAGCCGATCATCCGCCGTCCTTTCGCTGCAACCACCTTCTCAATGCGCTTCATGAAATAACTCTGGAGTTCGTCGGCATTCTTCAGACCTTTGGACTTCATGAATGCCTGGCAGAGTGGAGACTCGTTCCATGCTTCTTTGGGTACTTCATCCCCGCCCACATGAATGAACTCGGACGGGAATAGGTTGATGACTTCGGAAAGGATGTTCTTGTACATCTCGAAGACCTGATTGTTGCAAACGCACAAAGGCTGTGTAAGGTGGGGGTGCAAAGCGCGGTGCCAAAATGGAACAACTTCAAAGGTCTGTTTGGTCCCCGGAATTGGGCAAGCGAACTGCGGGTATACAGCCAGCACCTCCTTAGAATGGCCAGGCATCTCAATTTCCGGTACAACAGTAATATTTCGTTTCTTGGCATAGGCAATCAGATCGCGCATCTGCTGTTGCGTATAAAATCCTCCGCCGCCGCCAAATCGCTTTGCAAAGTACGCGCCCACTGTGGTCAGCTTGGGATACTGCTTAATCTGCAGCCGCCAGCCCTGGTCATCCGTCAAGTGCAGATGCAGAACATTCAGTTTATAAAGTGCCATCAGGTCGACAGTGTGCCGAAGATAATCCATGCTGAGGAATGTGCGGCTGCAATCCAGCATCAGGCCCCGCCAGACAAAACGTGGATGATCCTGAATGCGCACACAATGAACCTTCAAAGGAAGCTTCATCGCCACTCCCGATTCAATTTCAGGTGGGAGCATTTGGCGCAAGGCTTGGACACCGTAAAACAATCCCGCGACTTTAGGTGCACTGATGTGAATAGCATCACGGGAAACATTCATCTCATAGCCCTCAGGACCGAGTGGGGCAGGGCCTCTGAGAGAAAGGATTATGGCATTCCGATACCGATCGGCACGCTCAGCAACACGGACAGGAACAGTGTGTCCCATCGGCTTTGAAAGTAATCTGGAAAGATATTGGCCTACCCAACGGGCATTTGCGTTCTCGGATTCCAAATAGATACGAGTCCCTGAGCCGAGTTCAAACTCGCCGGCACGAATTTCCATCTTGACAGGCTTCGGGATGATATCGATTACTGGGTCGGCTGTCCTGGCATGGAGTGAAGGCACGACAGGACTGAGAAAAAAAAGGCAAACCACTACAAACGCACATTTAGATAACATCGAAAAGGTTCTCATAAAGTTTCCTCCCGTGGCTAATTCAGTCATCAACGGACGCCTTCTAGAAGCGCCCATACTTTCGATAGGCGTCCACCGGATGGACTCCATGTAAAATGGCCTTCCGAACTTGATTTTCCGTTTGGACCACCTCTTCTGACCGGACGAGCACCTCTGGTACAATCTCCTGCGGAATCACCACCATACCGTCTCTATCCCCGACAACGAAGTCTCCTCTGTGAATTATGACCTCTCCAATCCGTATCGGATCTCCGCGCGAAACAAGTTTTCACTGTCCCATGATGTCCCGTTGGGTTCGATAGCGGCAGAATACCGGGAATCCGAGCTTCAAAACATAGGCGATATCGCGGGCGCCCCCATCGATCACCGCACCCCGTGCGCCACGAAACTTGGCCGCCTCGCTCGATAGCTCACCGAGATGTGCTGACACGTTGTCGTTCGGCGGCGCCATGCATCATCAACGTTGAAAGCGGTCGCTTTTACTGGGCCCGCAATTTCTCTCCTCCATCGTTCATCACCCTTAGCCTCAGAGATCGAGGACCCAAAGTGAAGATTCCTTGTGCTTCAAGCCGTCGTATTCTGTTTTCCAGGAGCTTCACTCTCGTCCTTGATCGAGTCCCAGTTCATATATTCAGATCGCGGATGGCACGGCAAACAATTTCAGAGAGGGGCCACCCCGTCCAATTCTCAGGGCTTTTGGCTTAAATGTAGCCTTGATGCCCAACCTTCTCAGGCCAGGGCGGATCATAATATATCGACGAAGCCGTAAGACCTATTAGCGCCGTTCGCGCTTCCCGACTATGGGCTCATTACTCCATGACTGGTGCTTCTTGAAAAAGACCTCAATCGCATTTCGGCACCCGTCCTCAATGTGGTGACGCAATAACTTATCCGCTTCTTCAGCGTCCCGGCGCAAGAGAGCTTCTGTAATTGCGGAGTGCTGTTTCCCGATTTCTTTAGCGTGCTCCTCGTCGCGATAGCTCATTAACTTAAGCGAGTCAGTCAGTAACGAAATATTCCCATAATAGGAAATGAGGCGGCGGTTTCCGCTCCCATCTACGATCATCTTATGCAGCTTCAGATCAACCTCTTTCTGCCGTTGGCTGCAGTTTGCATCCGTCGTTTTGTCTACTCCTTCCAGATCATGCTTTAACTGGAGAAGACCGGTGAAGGCAAGATTATTAACAGCCTTGGAAAGGGCGCAACATTCCAGCGCTTTGCGCACTTCGTAAATCTGTTCGACATCGTCTGGCGTAAATGTTGCCACCCGCGCACCACATCCGTGGACACGTTCTATAATTCCATCCTTCTCAAGTGAAAACAGAGCCTCTCGTATCGGTGTGCGGCTGACATGATAGGTCTTCGCCAGAGCTTCCTCAATGACGCGTTGGCCATGGCGAAGTTCATTGGTCATAATCATTCGAAGGATGCCAAGGTAAATGTCTTCCTTGATAGCTTCAGAGCGATGCCTGCGCAGATTACCCTTGACATTTTTCATATTGTATACAATGCGTCACGTGAAGCATTAAACTCGATACTTTCGGGATTGTCAAGGGTGAGAGTACTCAGACAGAGTGTTCCTCTCACTGTAATATAAAGTCAGTTTATGGAGGGCCATAATGTGACCTGCCCCCTAAGTCCGCACACTGGGTGATACGAAATTCATAGAACTCAAGGAAGCATTCTCCACGGTCCTGGAGGTTCCCGCCAGCGTGGGTGGAGACGCTGGCGGCGCGGCCGCTTCCGCCGCGATCGCTTCCGGCGTCTGATATCCCAGGCTGGAATGGAGCCGCGTCTGATTGTATTCTCTCCGCCAGCTTTCCACTTTCCCATTCTGCATCGGCCGGCCCGGCTCGATGTGCACCAGCTGAATCTTCCGCTCCACGCACCAGGCCAGGAAGTGCCTGCTGGTCAGTTCCGGCCCATTGTTGCAGCGCAGGCTCTCCGGCCGCCCGCGATCAGCCGTTCCAGCACCCCCGTCACCCGACGACTGGCAAAGCTCGTGTCCACTTCCAGCGCCAGACATTCTCGCGTATAAGCATCCAGCACACTCAGCACCCATACCCGACGCCCGGTCCCCAGCACATCGTGCACAAAGTCCAGCGCCCATTCCTGGTTCGCTCGGCTCAGAACTGCGGCGGCAGGCCCTGTGCGCACCAGCCGCTTGCGCTTCTTCCGCTTCACGCACAATCCCGCTTCCCGATACACTCGCCAGACCCGCTTGTGATTCACCGGCTCTCCACTCCGTTTCAACAACACGTGCAGCCTTCGGTACCCGAAGCGAGGCTTCTCTCCCGCCATCGCCACCCGCTTCTTCCGCAACTCGCCGTCTCCCTGCCGCTGCTTCCGGTATCGGTAACTCGACATGGCAATCTCATCAGCTCGCAAGTCCGCCGCTCGCTCGGACCATAGGTGGACCGCAAATACCCCACCTCGGCCACCGTCCGCCCTGCGTCCACTTGCTTCAAGGCCTCAAAGATCTGCGCTTCGCTGTGCTTCCGGATTGACATCGCTCCTCCCCTTTCTCCGTCCGAAATCATATTCCATTTCGTGCGGTTTTAGGGGAGCAGGTCAATCTAAAAAAGATCTTGACAAGAGCAATATCATATGATTGCATTGTACACAATTTATTTAGATGTGACACCGCTTCCAATTGTTAGGAGCAAGCGGAAAGGGTTCGTTATGCGTCGGGCCAGGGTGTCGATCATGAATTGCTGGAAGCAGTCCTTGACGATAGATCGAGTGCTGCAAGTTGGGGAGGGTAGTGCAACACGGATGCTCTGGCACAGAGACAAGCCAAGCAATGAAGCAAGGCGCATGGCGTGAATGGCCAATTGCCTGAGCTCCCTATCAGGGGTGGGCGCGGTTATGGGCGGGACACACCCGCAAAGCAATCGTAAGGAAGGCGCCATGTTAGGCATCGGCAGGTTACTTACTGCCGTATGAACTGCGTTTGTTGACCCTTACGATTACATCGATATGTAAGCAACCATGGGCCAGTCACGTGAGTGTCCAGGTGTCAGAAATTTGGAGGCAAGGCATGCGTAAACAAATGATCCGGTCCTTGTTGTTGGGGGTTATAGCAGTCGGTTTTGTCTTCTCGGTATGCGTCAAACAAGCAAACGCGCAGGTACTGTACGGATCTATGCTTGGTACCGTCACAGATCAGACTGGAGCGGTCGTACCGGGTGCGCAGGTGGTCGTCACCAATGAGCAGACGGGATTGACTCGAAGCTCTACGACAAGCTCTTCGGGCATATACCAGGTACTAAATATTCCGCCGGGCATCTATAAGCTTAATGTGTCTGTCCAAGGGTTCAAGGCTTATGCCAGGACCGGGATTTCGGTAAGCATTGGACAATCTAATGAGCAGAATGTACAGCTTTCCGTTGGCGCCGTGAGTCAACAGGTAACGGTCACCGCCGGTGTGGAACAGCTGCAAACCCAAACAGCGAACGTCCACACAACAATCACGAGTCATGCGATCGAAAACCTCCCCTTGGATGTTTACAACAATTTCCAGACGACGGAGTTGTTATCGCCAGGAGTGATGTCCGTCTCCAACATCGAAAACAATTACCCGAACTCACTCGGGTCGGCCCCCGATCGTTCGCTTGCGATTAATTCCAACGGCCTTCCGCAGCACATGAACATGACACGCGTCGACGGAGCGTCCAACCAGTACATCTGGCTGGCCGATCATGTGTTAATTGTTCCGCCGGCACAAACGGTGCAAGAGGTCAACGTTAATACAGCCACGTTCGGCGTGCAAACTGGCTTGACTGCAGGGGCGGAGACGGAGGTGATAACTAAATCAGGTACAAACCAACTCCACGGGTCCGTCTATGGCTTCCACACGGACCAATCTCTTAATGCAAAAAATTACTTCGCACTTTCAAAACCCGAGAACATCCTAAACAACGATGGCTTTACGCTGGGTGGGCCAATCGTTAAGAACAAATTATTTTTCTTCGGCGGCTGGGACGGAACTTTCCAGCGCATCGGGACAACCTTCTTAGATCTGATTCCCCCCGTGGATATGCGGAGCGGTAACTTTTCCAGTTACCTTGGTTCCCCTCTTTTTGATGCAAACGGGAACCCGATCATGGTCTGCACGACAGAGGGCACAACCCTTCAGCTGCGCCAGAATATGATTTTTGATCCGACTACGGGGAATCAAACGAATGGGACTGGCCGGTGTGTCTTCTCCTCCGGGGGTCAAGCTAACATCATACCTTCAAGTGATCTTTACCAAGGTGCCGCCAACTTTTGGAAAAACCTTCGGGGGCCAAACGATGCACCGCAGACCTTCACCGCCAATACTCCGTTTAACGATATTGTCAACCTTTCTCCACCTTTTCACCGATATATTTACACCTCAAAAGTTGACTACAATCTCTCTCAGCGCCAGTTGCTGTGGGTCAAGTATATGGCGCAGAGTACATACTATAACGATCCACTCCCTTACGGGTTAGCCGGAGGCCCACAAGGAGACGGCCTCAACACATCACTTTCTCAAATTGTGACCATTGGGCATACGTGGACCGCAGGGTCCAATTTGGTTTTCAATGGCCACATAGGGTTTACGCGAATGAGGATGGACTTGACTCCTCCTGCAGGACAATACGGCCAGCCCTTTGGTCAAAGCATCCTTCAAATTGCGAACACCAATATCCCCGCAGGTAATCAGTTGTACAGCGGCTTACCAGGAATATCCATCGAAGGATTTAGCGGCCTGGGGGACGGCGAATCCTGGAATCCGTACACGTTTCGCGATTGGTCGCTCTTCCTTGACGAGGGTGCAACTCTAATCCACGGCAAGCATCAGATTAGTTTCGGCTTTGAGGCAAACCATAATCACTTGAATGATTGGGACCCTGAAATAGTGTGTTGCCAGCGCGGTGCGATCGGGACTGCTGAATACAACACCTTCCTTAATCTGCCTGTTAATTCGACAAATCCTGGTGGCGGGCAGGTGCCAACCTACACTATGCAAAATGGCGTTCTGTCACCGGTTGGGTTCAGCCCGGGTCCATGGAATTCGGTGGCTGAGTTCGATCTGGGGATGAGCAGTCAGGTGCAGAAAGCAGAGCAGTTCATTCAGAATAATGCCAAGGAATGGCAGACAGCGCTATATGTCGGCGACACCTGGAGAGCCAGGCACAATTTGACGATAGATGCTGGACTCCGTTGGGAATACTTTCCCATGATGACACGCGACGGAGCCATAAAGGATGAGCTCTATGTTCCGGCTACGAATACTCTGTTGCTAGGCGGGCTGGCGGGGAATCCACCTCACCTCGGGATTACTACCAGCAAGAAATATTTCGCTCCGCGGCTCGGGATCGCTTACCGATGGCACGATAATACCGTCATTCGAAGTGCCTTTGGCATCACTTATGACACAGTGCCAATGGTACGTCCTATGCGGGGTGCCTATCCTCAGACGATTGGGATAAGCGATTTTGTCCCGTCCAGCTCGGTAAGCCGTTTTCTTCCGTACAACACCTGGCAGCAAGGGGTCCCGATCGTCCAGGGGCCAAATATTTCAACGGGCAAGTTGACACCCGCTTCCAATGCGACACTCATGTCATTCGCACCGGGTGCATTTAAACGAGCTTACGTCGAATCTTGGAATTTTACTATCGAGCGTAAGCTCCCAGAGTCAATTCTCCTAACCGCCGGTTATGTTGGTAACCACCTTGTGCATGAACTCAATGGCGCAAATATTAACGCGGCTCCGCTTGGAACAGGGGGCGCGGGACAGCCCTTGTCGCAATTTGGGAACTTTAGCTCCGTATTCCAATACCAGGGTTACCTGGACTCACATTACAATTCGTTGCAGGTTTCACTTAAGAGGCAAGTAAGCTCTGGGCTGTTCCTGCAAGGGGCATACACATATTCGCATGCCATCAGTTATATTGACGACGAAGGCTGGCAGAACGGATTGATGTTCAATTGTACTCCATCCTCTCTGGTGCCCCAGGGTTGCCAACAACTCAATCGTGGCGCTCCTTTCTTCGACCACACACACCAACTCAATATGGCGTTCATCTACACGTTGCCGTTCGGGAAAGGCCAACATTGGGTCCAAAATAAGGGCGTTGCCCGTACCCTCCTTGGAGGATGGCAGGCTAATGGCGTTATCACAGGATTCTCGGGCGCCCCACTGACTATTACGCAAAGCGGGTCGTTCCTCAACACTCCGGGTACGACTGCAACTCCGAACTTTATCGGCCCGCTGAATATGACAAATGGTATCGGACGGGGCAGCTTTTGGTTCAATACCAATGCCTTCCAGCCCTTACAGAGTGCCCAATTAGGCACCTCGGGCCGAGGACTTTCGTGGCTGAGAGGACCAGGTGTGACACAACTCGACTTTAGTCTCTTCCGCAATTTCAAATTTACGGAACGGTTTAACCTGCAGTTACGTGTAGAGACGCTGAATCTGACAAACACACCTCATTTTTATAACCCGAGCACATTTTGCACCATTGTCAGCGGTGCTTGTGGAGGAAGTTTCGGCCAGGTCACAGGCGCCTTCGGGCAAAGGATACTGCAATTGGGAGCTAAGCTATCCTTTTAGTCTGTAATGCGGTAACCATTTCAAGTGAAGTTGACAGGTTGCCCATGAAGGTTACGTCAGGTGTCTAGCCTTTATCGATCACAGTGGGCAGGTATGCCGAGGTAGCAGCCAACAATACCTGCCCACGTGAAGCCCAGCGGTCTAATGGATACGGTTATCTTCCGCACAGAAAATACCCGGAAGTATGTGTGCCAGGCTCAACCCTGACACCAAGTGTGCCGGTCGAGTGGCATATTCCTCACAGGCAAAGATCGATGTCCTCGTCGAATATCGTGTTACGTGATTTCGAACGGAACAGTGTCCTCTGATTTTTGAATTTGCAATCGACCATCTGTTTATCTCAGAGGAGATGCCCCCATGACAAGACGTGAACTCATCAGGACACTCGGCAGTGGATTCTGCATTGCGGGCTCTACCCGACCAACGATTTTGGGCGAAGCCCTGGACGCCGCGACGGGGGACCCATCTACTCGAACTCAGCCAGGAACAAGGTCGGATGCCTCGGCGGGGGACAAGGCAATATCTTCGGCCC
>Ga0307373_10003593_pt1 | contig 26846 bp, 26 predicted proteins | sample OX2MG_FD_202534 | JGI IMG/M metagenome (GOLD analysis project Ga0307373, IMG submission 202534) | Soil microbial communities from Risofladan, Vaasa, Finland - OX-2 | ecosystem: Environmental > Terrestrial > Soil > Coastal area > Acid sulfate soil | place: Finland: Risofladan, Vaasa | collected...
TTCCAGTGGAAATATTGGTCTAATTAAGGACTGTCCCCCTACGTTTCCACTGGAGTGTTACAAGAAGATGCTCGTTTTGATATTATATTATGTAAGAAGATGCTCGCTCTTGGTTCGATCCGCACGCTATTCAGACTAATTGACTAGTAAAACCAACAATCAGTCTACATCCATTTCCACTGCGAACAATTCACGCGTCGATTCCTCTCCACTGGAAACGCAGGGGTCCCCGTCACCTGTGAATTGTCTGTGAACCTACTATCCTACATCCGCCCGCCTAAGCACACTAACCACGCCTGGCCATGTGCAGACTCATTCACAGAAACCAGGCTCAATTGAACCCCTGTGTTTCCACTGGAGCCACTATTCGGCGTATAGCACTCTTCAATGTGTGAAGCTCTGTGAAGACTCCTTTTTACCTCAACAAACGGTCAATGTTTGTTTGTGCTAGGTTCACAACTTCACACCATCCTTGGTTTTATGGTGCCCTCTCAACTAATTATTTCATACTTTGCGAAAGAAAGTGAAGGTCGAGATAACAGACGAGGAGGGGACCACTTACTCTCTCGCACTACAGGGCAAATTCTCTCAGGACAAGGTTATGCGGATGATGGAGCTGATCGACCTCTTTGGCCACGGTGATCACAACACATCTCACATGCTTCCTCCTGACGAGTCCACAACATACGGAAAGATGCTCAAATTGATTCACTCCTCCTATTCGACGAAAGAATTCTCTTCCGCTGACATCGCCAGGGACTATGAGGAGAGGCTTGGTTCGCCTATACCCTTGAGCACTGTGTCGACCTACCTGTCCAGGCAGGCTGATAGGGGAATTCTTAGCCGACAAAAATTCGGCAACTCGTGGGTATATCGGCTTACCCACATCTCTGACAGTCAGCTGGTCACATAGGATTTGCCGCTGTCCGTGATTTCGTATAAGTAGGGTTTGTTCCTATCATTCCTAATTACCAACCCCCTGTCAAAAAGCCCTTTCATCAATCGGGCAGTATGCTCCCTCGATCTCCCGACCTCTTCTTTGATTTGCGCCGACGTCCTTGGACCTTGAGCTAGAAGCCGAAGCACTTTCGCTTCCGTCTCAGTACCTTCGCCATGTGTAATCGAGGACGCTACCGTTCTTACAACTTCGGAAGGCTTGCCAGCCTTGCCCTGAAGGTTCGCCGGCTGAATGGAGACCACACCCGCCTGAGGCGAGCCATCCTGAGGCAAGCTCAATCTTGTCGACAGAACCTCGGTCTTGGCCATCAAGTCGATGATTCGAGCATCCACCACCGAGAAACGCGAATTCACGGAATCCCACACATCTTTTGCAAGTCTCGTCGACTTATCGGCCTCCTGAACCATCTTGGTATACCGAGACAACAGAGTAGCCAAGATCACAACCGCAGCTACAATCACGCCGGCGGAGACCGCTATAACGTAGTCGTCCAACAAACAGGTCACACCCTATGTGACGTTACATGATATAAACTTGAACGACATCATACCACTACATCATAACATCACGATGCGGTCGGCCAGAACCCTCACCAATGCCATGACTTCGGGCAACTTCTCGGGATCTATATCCGTCGGAATCATCGAGACAGTGGAAATCAACTTTTGAACGTCCTCTGGCTTGAGCAAACCCATCTGGACAGCAGCGGCCACAGTCAAAAGTGACTTTGTCACGTTCTTCTTTGCCTGGCTGAGAATTCGGTAGTGTGTACCTCGGCTTATGCCTGAATTCCTTCGTATTTTAAGAGCAATATCCATATTTATTTCGCCTTTTAGGACCGCGCGATGTATTTTTAACGTCTCTACCTGAACCCTGGTCAAGGATGACAGATCGGTTATTACTTCGGGAGCAGAATTCAACAGAATCGCGTAATACAATAGTGTATTAAGGATTATTCCCCAGTTTATGTGAAAATTATACATTAACCGTAATAAATACCCACGATTATGGATTTATGCCGAATCTATCAATAAATCTCTTGCAACGAATGACGCTCAATTCAGAATAATATTTATGCAGGTCGCAACGAGCTCTGCGTGACATGGGTAGAAGACGCCGTAAAGTGCTACGACAGACTCATAAGAGCTTACCGAAGGTATTCAGTTGTCCTCGCTGCGGCGTGGTGGCCGTTCGCATCACATCACAACTTGATGAAGCATCACAAGATTACGTGATGGTGGTGGCCTGCGGCAATGCGAGCTGCCGACTGCGCAGGGAATTCAGGTACCCGACCGAACGTCCTGAAATCGACGTCTACAATAGCTTCGTGGATGAATTCGTCAGAACCGGTGGCTAAGATGAGCTCCAGAGGCCCCACAGAGACGCGTCTCACGTCTCGCAAGAGGGGATCCACTGGCCTGGCCGCTCTCATCGACCCCGACAATTTCCATAAGAAGCACGCCATTCTCGTGGCGAAGACAGTCGAAAAGCTGGGATTCAACTGCGTCTTCATCGGAGGGTCCACGCTCGGTGATCAATCACATCTGGATGAGATTGTCCTCGCCGTTAAGCAGCACATCACGTCTCCAGTGATATTATTCCCAGGCAACATCACAGGCATATCACGTCATGCGGACGCAATCCTCTTCAGTTCTCTCTTGAACTCGACTAACACGTACTTCATAGTCGGAGCACAGGCACTTGGCGCAATCCAGGTCAAACGATATCATCTTGAAGCCATCCCAATGGGGTATCTAGTCTTTGGAGACGAGAGCACCACAAGCTTCATCGGTCAAGTGCGTCCGATACCCTACACCAAGCCGGAAGTCGCCGTGATGTACGCATTGGCCGCTCAATACCTGGGGATGAGGGCCTTGTACCTCGAAGCTGGAAGCGGATCGAACCATCCTATGCCTGCAGAGGTGGTCGAGGCGGTGAGGAAGAACTTTGAAGGCCTCCTAATCGTAGGAGGAGGCATCACCACGCCGCAGACCGCAACCAGGCTGGCTCAGGCTGGCGCCGACCTCCTGGTCATCGGCAACTTGCTCGAGGCGAACGACTTCGAGAGCAAGTTGCTCCCCATAATCAAGTCCCTGAGGGACAAGCTTAAGCACTAATTCCGTGCAACAGTAGAGACTTTGCCCTTCAAGGCTAGCTCCGCCTGGGAGCATAGCAAGAAGCTCACCGTTTTTCCGGCCGACCTCGAACCTTACTACTGCGACATATTGAGTCAGTACGAATCAGCGTACAACACCGCCGAAGAGGCAAAGTCGAGGGGTCTTGACCCAAATGAAATAGTCGAATCGAAGACCGTCTTCGACCTCGCTGACCGCGTGAACGAGATGCTAGGACTCTCGCAATTTGAGGGTCTCGCGGAGAGGTTGCGGCATCTCCTTCACACTACTACCAAGGAGAGGGCCACGCTTGCGATAGCAGAAGAAATCGCCCTCGGCAAGTTCGGAGCTATGAGCACGGACCAAGCGCTGCAGTATGCGGTCAGAGCGGGGCTGGCCGTAATCACCGACGGGGTCACAGTCGCTCCCATACAAGGCATCTCCACCGTCGTGATCAGGAAGAACGACGACAACAGCGAGTACGCCTCAATCTCCTACGCAGGCCCCATGAGATCCGCAGGAGGGACCGAGGCCGCCTTTTCCGTCCTGATTGCGGACGTCGTCGCGAAGAGGCTCGGGCTCTCGCCCTACAGGGCGCGCGAAGAGGAGATCGCGAGATACATCGAAGAGCTCAGAGTATACGAGCGAGAGGTGGGCAGTTTCCAGTACCGCGTCTCGGACTCTGACGTCAGGGTCGCCCTCTCGAACCTCCCAGTGGAGATTGACGGAGTGGAGACCGACCCGTTCGAAGTCGTGGTGCACAGGAACCTGAAGAGGGTCGCCACGGACAGGGTGAGAGGAGGAGCCCTGCGCGTCCTCAACGACGGGGTTATCGGGAGGGCACACAAACTGGCGAAGATACTGAAGGAGCTCGAACTGACCGGATGGGACTGGCTTCCCGAACTTAAGGGAGGGAAGCAGCAGTCTACGGGAGAGACAGAGAAAGTCGGCGCGCATTTCGAAGAGGTGATTTCCGGCCGCCCCGTCATCTCTTCCCCTAACACTCGCGGAGGCCTCAGAATAAGGTACGGAAGGGCCATGAACACAGGGCTCTCTACCGTCGGCATCCATCCAGCCATTCCTGCACTGCTCGATAACTGCGTGGTCGTTGGCACCCAGGTCAAGGTGGACATCCCCGGAAAGGCCGCTACCATCGCGTTCGTGGACTCCATCGAGGGACCTACCGTCCGCCTGAAGGACGGCTCCGTGAGGCGCGTGAACAGCCTCGCCGATGCGGAGCGCTTCCACGACTCTCTGGAGCTAATCCTCGACATGGGCGACGCGCTGATCAGCTACGGCGACTTTCTGGAGAACAACAAGACGTTGGGCGTCTCCCCATACGTGACAGAGTGGTGGCTTGAAGACCTCAAAGCAGCCACTGGGAACGGGTCGCCGATTGGGCCGAACACCATGGACCCTGCGCGATTGGCCACCATCCTCGCTGGAAGCCCTCCCTCGGCCATGGAAGCGCTCAGCCTCTCGAGACAGTTCGCCATACCTCTTCATCCTTCTTACAGCCCGAGGTTCGACAGGATTTCGCCGGGAGAGTTGCTAGAATTACGCGCCGTCATGAGCCAATCCGGACGTGATATCGAGGTAAACATCACATCACATCACATCGAGGAGGCCTTACAACACTTGCTTGTCCCATACACTCGCAACAAGGGCTCCGCGACAATCTCCGATGAATGGGCGACCATACTGGGCACACTGATGGACGTAGGCAACAAGGCCGACATTACGGATGTTTCCTCCTGGGGTTCCGATAGAGTCTTGGAATTGGTCCACCATCTCTCGGGAGTAACTGTCCGGAATCAGACGACAGGGACCGTTGGGATGAGGGTGGGCAGACCGGAGAAGGCGATGCTCAGACACATGAAGCCACCCGTCCACGTCCTGTTCCCAGTGGGCGCAGCGGGCGGCACCACAAGAGACCTGCTCGCGGCCGCGAAACACGGAAGCATGAGGGTCGACATGGTCAACATAATGTGCCCTTCGTGCGGAAAGCGGAAGCTGTCCAGCAGGTGCGAGGACTGCGGCGAAGCCACCGTTCGGTTCCTCTCGTGTCCGCGGTGCAGCCAAATCATAAATGCGGAGGAGGGCCAGACCTGCCCAAAGTGCAGGGTCGAGGGTGTGACGCACTCGAACTACAACCTCGACATCAAGGCTACCGTGGACGCGGTCCTGAGAAAGGTCCCCGACGTCTCTCGCAGCACCATCAAGGGTGTCCGCGGCCTGTCGAGCGGCTCGAAGTACGCCGAACCAATCGAGAAAGGGGCTCTGCGCAGCAAGCATGAAATCTATGTCTACAAGGACGGGACAGCGCGCGTGGACGTGACCAACGCGCCCCTCACCCACTTCAGGCCTAGCAATATACACGCTGACTTACCGACGCTGCGCTCCCTGGGGTATAAGGTCGACAAGGATGGTAGACCCCTCGTCGATCCTGACCAGCTCGTGGCGCTCAAACCCCAGGACGTCGTGATTCCAGAGAGCACGGCACGCGACCTCGTGAGGGTAGCAGCCTTTGTCGACGACGAACTTGAGACTGTCTACGGGCTCGCACGGTTCTACAACATGAAGACGGTAGACGACCTCAGGGGGAAGGTCGTCGTGGGCCTCGCACCGCACACCTCGGTGGGGGTCGCCGCAAGAGTCATCGGGTTCTCGAACGCCCAGGTCTGCTTCGCGAACCCATGCTGGCACTCCGCTAAGCGGCGAGACTGCGACGGGGACGGTGATTCGGTGCTGCTGCTACTAGACATATTCCTCAACTTCTCTGTCGAGTACATACCCACGCAGATTGGCGGGCTGATGGACACGCCGCTCCTGATTCAGCCCATCATCCTCCCTGCAGAAGTGGACGACCAGGCCCACAACTTCGACGTGGCCTGGAAATACCCACTCGCGTTTTACCAGGCGACCGAGTCATCCCCGAACGCTTCAAAGGTCTCCGAGCTGATCGAGACAATCCGCAACAGGGTGAACCTACAGGACCAGTTCTACAACTACGGTTTTACTCACAGCACAAGCTCGATCACCATAAAGAGCTCCCGAAGCGCATACTCGACCCTCAACACTCTGTCGGACAAGATATCCAAGCAGATCGAGGTCGCGGAGAAGATTGAGGCGGTCTCCGCAAGGCAAGTCGTGGAGTCGATAATCAAGACTCACTTGATCAGGGACATAATGGGGAACATGAAGAAGTACTCGACTCAATCGTTCAAGTGCAGAGCTTGCAGCCGAACTCTGCGCAGGCCCACAGTCTCAGCGCGCTGCGAGGTCTGTGGAGGCGAACTCAGGGAGACGCTGACGAGAGGCTCGGTCGAGAAATACCTTGCGATTGCAAGGAGGCTCGCACACGAGTACGACGTGGACGAATACATCAAGGAGAGGCTCGACCTGCTGGTCCGAGAGATGGACCAGCTCTTCCCGGCCAGGGAGAAGAGCACTCAATCCGAGCTCTCCGACTTCGCGGCCCAGGACCCTGAGCCAACACTTGCCTTTGAGTAGGGCCTAACGGTAGAAGTAGGCCGGGGAGTTGTCGAACGAATACTTCACTCTCTGGTGCAGCCGGCGCATGCCGCGCACACGTCTCTTCACCAGCTCGACCCTGTCCGTCGTGAGCGCAACGTGCAAGACATCCGCGACTTCCTTCATCTCGCTCTTCCCCATCCCAAGCCTCGTAAGCTCTGAGACGCCCAGCCTTATCCCGCCGGGGTTCGTGTAGTGCCTGCCCGCTTGGAGATCGCCGGGGAGCAGCTGGCGGTTGACAATGATGTTCATCGACTCCAGTTTCTTCTCGACCTGCCCCCCGTCCCCGTACTTGGTTACGTCCATCGCCACCTGATGGGACTGCGTATAGCCGTGGTTCTCCCCCAGGACCGTCTCGCCCTTCTGCGCCAGAGTCTCGGCCAACACTCGCGCATTCGCCGTGACAGCCTTGGCGTAGCTGCTCCCGAACTTCAGAAACTCAGCGAAAGTGAGGGCTTTCGCCGCCACGTTGTGAAGGTGATGATTGCTGGAGGTTCCAGGGAAGACGGACTTCTTCAGCGCCTCGCCATATTGGGCCTTCGAGACGACAGCCCCTCCCTGTGGGCCGAATAGCGTCTTGTGCGTGCTGAAGCTCATGACGTGGGCACCCTCGTCCAGTGGGTCCTGGAACTTTCCGCCGGCAATCAGACCGGCCACATGAGCGGCGTCATAGCACGGCGTGGCGCCGACCTCGAGCACTGCCTCGACCAGCTCCTTGACCGGGTGTGGGAAAAGGAAGAGGCTCCCGCCGAACATCACAATCTTCACCTTCTTCCCAGCCGATTGGATGGTCTTGAGCTTCTTCTTGGTCTCGTCTACGTCTATGTTCATGTTCGCCTTGTCAAACACAAAGTACTCGATGTCCAGACCGTGGACGAGCCCGGCGGTCCCCGAAAACTCCTTCTTCCCAGCCGATATGTGGCCGCCATTCGGAATGGAGAGCGCCATCATGGTGTCCCCCGGATCCGACAGTGCCGAATAAACTGCAAGGTTGGCGCAAGCCCCAGAGACAGGACGCACATCGGCGAACTCCGCCTTGAACAACGTCTTGGCCAGGCTGATTGCCTCGAGCTCGATTTGGTCGATAAACTTGCAGCCTGCATACACCCATTCGCCCGGCCAACCTTCGGCGTACCTGTGCCCTAAATCAGAGGAGAGGACTTGCCTGACCGTGCGAGAGGCGACATTCTCGCTGGCGACCAGCGGAAGACTCTCAGAGAACCATCTTTCGTGCTGTTTCACCAGGGAAATCAGCTTGCCTTGTCGATTGTTCACGATAATCACGAATCAGTATCAGTAATTATTGTTTTTGTGCGATTATTTGATTCGAAACAGTCGCACAACACATTTTAAAAGGGCGCCCGTCTGGCAAAGGGAGAAGCAAGATGAGCAGCAAGAACAAACAATTACCAGCATCTAGTGCGGGGTTGCTCAGGTTCTTCGAGGATGAGACCGAAGGCGTCAAGATCAAGCCCGAAATCGTGCTCATAGGTTCGATGGGGCTCGTGCTGACCTCTATCGTCATAAACCAGATATTCCCGGCTCCCGCATCGACAACTGGTGCCGGGACGGCCTTCCTTGCTCTATTATTCGGGTAGATTCATCTGTATGGCTCCGCAACTGAACAGCTAGCTCGCCGTTACCGGCACCTGTTCGTCCTGCCCTCTTTCTCGACTCTCTCTGTTCTTTTGGCCGTCTCTAACGTCCTCCTGTTGGCTCCGCTGGTCGCACTCGACGGGTTGCCTGTGGCCGTGGCGTTAGGAATCTTCATCGTAATGCTTGTTACCTCGGGTGTGATTACCTACGTCATCAAGGCGCTCGATCAAGATTCGATAGTCTCCCTAAGACGAATTTTCGGCCTCATGCTAACCTCGAACCTGCTCTGGACCATTCCGCTCGCAGTAGGTTCCGCATTCTCTTGGATACAACACAACCATCAGCCCGCTCTGAACGAATTCGTCATGGGCACCTTCCTCGCTTGGAGCTTCGAACTGCTGGTGATCAATGGGGCCTTCATATCCAGCACCGCGCGAAGTCTCTGCATATCAGCTGTCCAACCTGCGTTGACGTTGCTACTGGCCTCCGCGTTCATCATCAAAGTCAACTCCTCGGTAATCTATGCCACGGCGCTCGGCTTCGTCATCCTCGGGATTACCACGGCTTTCTTGCTGAAGTTCAAGACGTTCAAGACGGAGGGCGTCGGCATCAACTCGCTGCAGACCTTCCAATCATTTCTAAAGTCGTGGGTCTCGCAGAAGCCCGCCGACCTCGAGAGCTACTTCACGATGTACTCTCACGACGAGCCCGTCACCACGAGCATAGTCCTCGCGACCGCGGCGGAGCGAGTCGCGCTAGTGCTGCCGGGTGTCCATCCAGGCCCCTTCTTTCCCGTCGGCAGCTACAACGTCTCCGAGCTGATATTCCACGAACTTCGCAAGAACGGCATAACCCCGATGGTCTTGCACGGCGTTGGAGGGCACGAGAGGAACCTTCCGACAAACGAGCTCGCGAAGCGATACGCGACCGCAATCGCTAGCGCTGTGACGTCGCCCGGCGCCGGGCGACGCGTCGAAAGGATGAGAGGGCCGAGCAGATTGCAACTAGGCCCAACGTGCGTGACAACCCTGGGATTCGGGAATCAAGTCATAGCATTCCTCTCCAACGCACCTTACAACACCGACGATTTAGAACCGGGAATCATCAATCAGGCGGTCTCTGCGGCGAAGGAGTTGGGGGTCGAGCTGATGCTCGTGGACGCACACAATTCCATTGGAGGAGAGAATTGTGAGCAACCCAACGTCGATTGGAAGAGGGTCTTCTCGGACATCAGAGGAAGTCCTGAGGAAGAGTTCGAGGTCGGCATGGCGCACTCTTCAGAGCTTCAGTTCGAGTACGGCTCTGACATCAGTGACGGAGGGATCACTGCCCTGGTCTTCAGGAAACAAAAATCAATACACGCCCTCATAACCTCCGATTCGAACAACGCGATCTTGGGCCTTAGGCAAATCATCATCGATGAGCTCAAGAAGGACAACGTGGACCTGATCGAGTTGTGCACCTCGGACACCCACAACTCAGCCGCGAGATATTTGACTAGCCGCGGTTACCACGCCCTGGGAGAGGACAGCAACCGGGATACACTAGTCGCAACCATCAAGAGGTTGGAGAAGCTCGCGGAAGGCAGGCTCTCGCGCGGCGAGGTGACCACCATCACCTCGCAGTTGACACTACCGCTGATCGGCGACAAATCAATCGCTGACTTTGCAACCCTGACAAAGGAGACGCTGAGCTTCACAAAGGCCTATGCGAGCGCCGCGCTGGCGTCGGGGCTGGTTATCTGCTCCGTCGCTCTCTTCCTCTGAGGGAACTGGAGCTTGAAAATCTCTGGCGGTTACATCGTTGCAATCGAAGGGATAGACGCGGTCGGAAAGAACACGCACAGCCTCCTGCTCTCCAAATGGCTAAGGAAAAACGGTGTCGAGACGGCACACATGTCGTTCCCCGACTATGACACGCCAATAGGAAAGGAAATCAAGTCTTTCCTTTCCGGCGGAAGGACATACCCGACTGAGCTGCAGCATCTGCTTTTCGCCGCAAACAGATGGGAAAAGCTCGACAAGATCAAGTCTCGCCTCCTAGCAGGCGAGACCATTATCGTGAACAGATACACGGAGTCTAACCTCGCCTACGGAAGGGCGAACGGGCTGGACACGGCCTGGCTTGCCGGCCTAGAGAAGGGCCTACCTAGGGCAGACTTGATCATAGTGTTGGACGCGTCGCCGCGTTCTCTGAGCTCAAGGAGGCCAGGCAGCAGCAAGGACGTATATGAGAAGAGCTCCGCACTGCAGGCCAGGGCCCAAAAGGCTTACAGGGAACTCGCTGGCAAGCACGGTTGGAGCCTCATTGACGCTTATGGACCCGTCGCAGATGTCCAGGCCGCAGTGGTCAAGACCGTGAGAGATGCACTAAAGCGGGACCGCGGAGCTTCGATATGACACTGAAGTATGTCGCGGAGATCAGAGACCCTATCCACGGCTACATCAAAATCACCAAAGAAGAGCGCGAGCTGATAGACTCGATCTTCGTCCAGCGCCTTCGTAGGATCCACCAACTCGCAGGTGCGTACCTTGTCTATCCCGGCGGCGTGCACAGCAGGTTCGAGCATGTCATCGGGACCATGCACGTGGCCGGACTAATCGGCCAGTCGGTCTCTGACAAGGCCGGGCTCCACGACGACGACATCCAGGAATTGAGGATAGCCGCCCTTCTCCACGACGTGGGGCACGGACCATTCTCCCACCTCTTCGAAGAAGTCCTATCAGAGAAGACAGACCTGACGCACGAGGACCTGTCGCAGAGGATAGTTTCGGAATCAAACATCGGAGACATCCTGAAGCGCAACGGGTACCAACCTTCGAAGATATCGAAGCTCTGCGTGGGCAAGTCGAGGGGCCAGCCGTTCATGAACCAGGTGATCGCGGGAGGCTTGAGCGCCGACATGATGGACTACCTGCTGAGGGACACCTACTTCACCGGGGTAGAGTATGGCAAGGTGGACATACAGAGGGTGATAGACTCGCTGGACATCAGCACAGACGGCGACCTTATGCTCGAAAGGGCAGCCCTCTACGCGTTCGAGGCCCTCCTCATCGCCAGGTACGAGATGTTCAAGGCGGTGTACTTCCATCGGACGGTAAGGGCGGCCGAGCTGATGCTCGCCCACTCGATGACCTTGGCCGACAACGAGCTACACCTGACTGACCTTTCACAGATAGACAAGATCCTGAGACTCACCGACGAGGTCGTGCTACAGCAGCTCGCTGACCTAGACCCGCGGACGTCCGAGCTCAAGATGGCGAAGAGGCTCGCCGCGAACTACATGCAAAGGAGGCTGGTCAAATGCGTCCTCGAGAAAGTCATGCAAAGGAAAGACAGGACCATCCAACGGATATTCAGCAAGAAGAGGTTCAGGGACGAACTCGCAACCGACATCGCGCAGAGCGCGGGAGTGAAACCCTCCGACATCTACATCGACGTGCCGAACACGCCGTCCGTGCCGTACACATACGAAAGGCAGGCTTTCAACTCGATCACGCTCTTCTCCAACGATGTCTATGACGGCAAAAGGAGGACAGAGACCGTCCCGATAAGCGAGCTCCCCCTGGTCGGATCCATCACGGGTTTCATGGACATACTAAGAATCTACACATTTCCTGAGCAGAGGGGCAAGGTCGCGGACGCCGTCGAAGCGATCTTCGGCAAGGAGGACTTCATGTCCCGCATTTCGGTCTGAGACGACGCCATCTGCCCTAAAATACAATCCCCGCATGAGAGTCAGTGCTTCCTGAAGACATCTTTCCGTATCCGTCCTTCCGTCAAGGACAGAAGGAACTCGCACAATCGGTCTATCTCGCCTGCAAGAACAGACAGAGATTCGTCGCCGAGGCGATGAGCGGGTTCGGCAAGACCGCCGCAGTGCTCGCGGGCACCATCTCGGCGGCTGCTGAGGACGACCTCCAGATCATCTACGTCTGCCGTACGAAGAGACAGGTCTTCCGGGTGTTGGAAGAGCTCAACCGCTTCTCTCGGCGGCTCCCGGTGCGAGCCACCAGCCTCTTCTCGAAATACGACTACTGCCTGCTGAGACAGAGGGGGTACGGGGTATCGCCCGAGACCTTCAAATGGTATTGCAGCTTTCAGACCTCCAACAACCTCTGCAGTTATTTCTTGAACGTCGCCTTCAATCACGACAAAATCGAAAAGCTCGTCGAAGCTCAAACCAGCGGACCTGGCTCAATTTCAGAACTTCTGAAGAGGGGGGCTGAACTTCACGTTTGCCCGTATGAGGTCGGGCGGCTATCGTTGGCGCGCTCGAGAATCATCGTGACGACATATCACTATCTGCTCGACCTGAACTCAAGGTCAATTCTCGTCGCAGGAGACAAATCTCTTGATGGGGTCGTGGCGGTGATTGACGAGGCCCACAACATAAGGGAATTCATCTCAGGTAACTCCACGATAACGCTGTCGTTCGCGGATATCAGAGATTGCGTCAATGACGCTAGAAGCCTCTTCCTGCCGCGGATCTGCTCGGCAATCTCCGAAATCGGCGAGAGGGCGGCACAGTTCTGTTCCAAGAGCGACCACTGGCTGGTCAGGAAGGAGTCCTTCGTCGGCGCCATAACCGGCGGCCACACGAAGGATTGGCTATCTGATCTGGTCTTCGAGCTGTCAACGAACGCGGGAGTTGCGTGGTACTCCGTGGCCACGAACAGGAACCTCCCGGCCTCAATCATGAGGCTAGGCAGTTTCTTGAGCGCGTTATTATCCTCGCTCGATTCCGACGACATCGCATTGGTGAAGTCCGATTCCACGCTCTTCTTGACCGACACTTGTCCTTCGAAGAGATTCTTGGCAGCCACAGCGGGCTTCAGAAGCCTTGTCCTCCTCTCTGCGACTATCAGCCCGTCGAGCCTTTTCCTGCGCTCAATCGGCCTCGACGAGACTTCGACAATCTTGCACAGCGCATCTACCGACTACAAGTTCAGAATCAGGACGGTCATAGACAGCGGCGTCACCACGAGGTTCAAGATGCGGACCGCGGAGATGTACTCGAAAATCACAGAGAGGGTGGCTACCATCTGCAGCTCCGTCTCAGGGGGCGTCGGGGTCTTTCTTCCGTCATACGCCGTCCTGGAGTCGGTAGTCGGCCCGCTGCGTTCGCGGATTGAACGCGCAACCACAACGCAACCAAGAAGGACCCTCATCATCGAGAAGCCAGGCCTCTCCAACGAAGACTCCGCGGATATGATGAACACTTTCAAGTCTAGTCCGGGGTGCGTGCTCTTGGCAGTCCAAGGAGGCCGGTTTTCTGAAGGCGAAGACTTCCCCGGCGATGAGATGGACGTCTCGATAGTAGTGGGGTTGCCTCTGCCTCCTCCGTCGCCGACGACATACGCCGAGTACAGGCAAATGGAAGTCGATCGGCTCGACAAGCACCAGGCGTACATGGTGCTCTCCCTGCTTCCTGCCTTGAGGAAAGCGTTTCAGTGCGCCGGGCGGCACGTCCGAGAACCCGGGAAGGTTGGGCTGGTCTTCTTCATGGACTCGCGATTCGCCGAGCAGAGAATAATCGATTTGATGCCGCCGTGGCTGCGAGAAGACCTTCTCAAGGGGGATTTCGGGCCAGAGTCGGTTTCCTCGCTTACCCGTGAGTTTTTCTCGAGTGCGCGGGGTTGTTGAACTGAATTCCCTTGCGGAAGGCGATTCTGGCCGCGGCTCGCTGGTCTCTGGTGGCACCGATTGCCCCACTCCTGCCCGCGGACGTCCCCGACTCGTCGACGATTTCCACGGATGCTGACTGCGGCAGCCTTTCCCTCAACAAGCTAGCCAATCTCAGCGAGGACTTTGGTTCGCCGCCGCCAATCTTGACCGAGAGTGATGAATGAGGCACTTCCTTGACGAGCGTGACCAAAGATTCCACAGACTTTTCCACGGAATTCGAGGTCAGGGCGCCTAGTTCTCTTCCGCCGTAGAACATCGCCATACCTATCCTCGACCCTGGGTCGATTCCAATCAGAAGGTTTCTCCTTGATTCGTCAAGGAGTCTGGAAAGAAGCTGGCCCTCCATTATCAACGGGTCCTCGTTGAGGTCCTCGATCGTCACGACGCTCCCTCCGAATGCGGAGATCTCCGTCCGGCTTGTGATGACCAAGTCCTTGGCAGAATCCACGACCTGTCCGGGCGTGAGACTGGAGAACCGAAGGTGGGTCCTCTTGAGCCGGGATATGATATCGTAGTACGCGTTGCCGTCGTCGGTGGCGACCTTAATAATCCTCATGGCAAGTTCGTCGATTTGAAAGGGCAGCGCGACCTTATGAGTATTCCCACGAAAGAGCAGACCAGCAGATTCCTCGCCCCGCTAAGGGGGAACCTCTCGATTCTGCTTCTCCACGAGACAGAGACAAAGATGAATGTGAGTCGTTTCATGTTAAGGTGCGCGAGCCTGCAATCCATCGATACGACCATCCTCGACGCCGATGCATTCTATTGCACCAACATGGAGCGGTTCGCCGAGGACGCTCTGTCAATCTCCGATGGCGAGGTCCTGCTCCTGCCTGAGCAAGAATTCGAGGTGAGCTCTCTGGTGCCGTTGCTCTCTTCGAAGAGGCAACTCCTCATCGTCGATGATTTGAACTCCCTGTACTCCCTGGCTTCAGACGCCCGCAAGTCACAACAGCTTACCATCCTCATGAAACTTCTTTCCCACAATGCCAGGATGAACAGCTCTTGGGTCATCGCCACGGCTTACCGGACTGAGCTTGACCATAGGCAGAGCGCGATGAATCAGCGGTCGCTGACGGCGCTCGGCGACCTGCTCATCGACACTGACTCACACGCTGACTCGATCAAGCTCAAATCGAGCTTCAAGGGTCATTGGACGAACGGCGAGTTCAGTCTGTGAAGAACGCTAGAAGACGATTGTCTACTTGGCGAAGAACACATAGAATTCGATGTAAATCGCAATCCCAATCATTATCACTCCGAGCGTCAGGAAGAAGGGGACCAACCTAGGCTTCACGGTCTGCCTTCCGCTGAGATACGAGATGTAGAGGCCGCCGAACCCTAGCAGCATAGCCATCGAATAGATGACCATCTCGCTGATCGTTTCCCCGTTGGTCGCCGGATAGATCATGAATGATTGGCTCACGGGGCTAGCGAGGGCACTGACTACGCCCGCACCCAACACGATTATTCCCACGATATACAGAACTTCGATGAAGTTGTTCTTGACGGTAGTCGAGACGCTGCTGCGCTCGACGACCTTCCCGAGTCGCCGCTCCACTCCCGACACGCGAGACTCAAGCCATTGTCTAATCAAACCGAAACCACCTCTCGCTCCTCCATCTCCACAGCCTCTCTAACCCGCCGCCCAGCAAATCCATCGCCCTTAACTCTTTTCAAAATACCCGCCCACACCATCCGAGCGCATTCAGTCCCGCTGCCTTCTTCCCTTCTTTTGCAAATCTTGCATCGCGTACACGTTCACCTTGCGCGGGCAACGGTCATTCACGCACAACTTCCACGGACGCCTGCCCAACCTCACGTAGACGACGGGCCATCCGCAACTGCCGCACGGCTTCGAGGCTGTCTTGATCGTCCCCCGCTGCGGAAGCGGCGCCGACGCCCTGCACCCCTTCGAGTAATTCGTACAACCCACGAATCTCTTCCCGGACTTGCGGGAGCGGACCACCCACAGCTTCCCCTCTCTGCACATGGGGCAGCCCCCCAAGATTATCTTCCCGAGAGTCCCCTCTGAGACCGAGCTCCGCATCCTGCCGGCTATCTCGGCTTCGTGCAACCGCACTTCGCCTACCTGGGTCAACAGAGACGTCAGCGTTCTCTCGTAGAATCCCTGGCCTGACTCGGCTGACCCCTCGATTCTTTCAAGCTGCGTCTCAATCTCGCGAGTCAAGCTGGTTGAGATTATCTGAGGGCAGTGCTCGCGCATGGCCTCGATCAACGCAAATCCAAACTCGGTCGGGACCAACGTCTCCCCTGCGACATAATCCCTGTCCAGAAGCGTCGAGATGATATCAGCACGAGTCGCCTTGGTGCCAATCTCCTCCCTCTCCATCTTCTCCAGAAGCGTAGCCTGGTTATATCGCTCAGGACGGACTCTGAGGTGCTCCTCAACAGTGACCGCTTCCACATCGACACGATCGCCTTCTCGAAGGGCAATCGTCATCGTTGAAACAGCGTCGGCGCGGCGCCCCTCGGCCACGATCTTCATCCACCCTGGGACCAACACGCGCGTCTCCTCCATCTTGAACGCGTGTTCGCCGACCAAAACCTCGACATAGCTCGCCTCACGAACCGCGTCCTCGCCGAAACACGAGAGGAACCGCCTCACGACCAGGTCGAATACCTTCCCCTCTTCGACCGTGAGAGGCCTCCTCCCAGACTCGCCCGTCGGATAGATCGCGGGGTGAGCCTGATCGGTACCCTGCCCCTCGGTAGGACGGATGCTACCTCGAGAGACGACCTCGTCCACTACATCCGAATATCCTGGGATTGCCGCGATCTTCGAAAGGAGCCTCCCATAATCGAGCTTGGGCAGTCTTTGGCTCCCCGTCCGAGGATACGAAATCATGGCACCGAGGTACAGCCTCTCCGCAACTTGCAACGTCCTGCTCGGAGCGTAGCCGAAGAGTCTGTAGGCCTCTTTCTGGAGGTCCGCGAGGTTGAGGGGAGGGGGAGGCTGCTGTTTGAAGGTCTTCCGCGTGACGAGAGAGACGAGACCCTCACGCCCTTCGCAGGCGGTCTTGACCTCCTCGGCGGCATGTTTCGTCGGCACTATCGGCAACGAGGAGTACTTGCCCTCGAATACCACATCATCTTTCTTGAAACTTCCTCTCACCGTCCAGTACGGAGTGGGGACGAACGCCCTGACATCGACCTCCTTCTCGACGATGAAATTCAGCGTCGGCCCCTGTACGCGACCGATGCTCACTGTCCTGAAGCTGTAACCTGTTCTGAGAGACTCGGAGAGGGCTCGCGAAAGGTTGACACCCCAGATGAAATCGACGACGTGCCTCAATCTCCCAGCCCTCGCAAGTCCGCCGCTCGAACCTAACCTGTCGTCCCTGAAGGCCTCAACGACCTCTTCCTTGGTCAGCGCGGAGAACTTGGCCCGCAGGGCTGACACCTCCTTCCCTCCAGACGCATATCTCAGGATATTGTAGCCAATGGTCTCTCCCTCGATGTCAAAATCACACGCGTTCACAAACACGCTCGCTCCTTCAGAGAGGCTCCGGATGGCCCGGATCCGGCTCGAGACTAGCTTGGCACCCTTGTCACTGGTCGCTCCAAGTGGAAACCATTCCAAATCCAGCGCGGGGTAGACGCTCCTGTCCTTCACCGTGTCTGATATACCATAGAGATGCCCTATCGCCGCACAGACTACGTACCTCCTCCCACGCCCATCTTCGAGCCGAAAAGCAGGAACGCCCGCTACCTTGAATATTTCCGGCGCCCCGACGGAGAGTGCGTCCGCAACTCTCCTCGCCGCATCCGGCTTCTCGCAGATTACGAGGGTGTAGCCGGGGAAACCGGCGCTCCTCTGCGACGGCGACCTTGTTCTCGAAGTGCTGTGGACGCTCATTGCAACCCTTTTAAGAGCAACGACCAATCTGACTTGCGTGACCTACGAACTCGTCTGTTCCAAGTGCGGCTACGCGATCTACTCTGGGTTTGATTTGAGATCCCCCAATGACATCCTGAAGCCTTCGGGATACAGGTGCAAGAAGTGCGGCGCGAAGCTGGCTCCTGAGAACTTCAAGGTCGAAGTCATGAAACTCGAAGGAAGATTCACCTAGCGCGGTATCCAAGACTGCGCATGTAGACGCACTGCTCCGGGTCTACCGCGAAGCTCGCCATCCCATAACTTCGCCCGGCACTTGCACCCAGCCCGCGCACCAAAACAATCGGGACAGACTCGTTAGCCTCACCCATGACAACCTGCGCGCCAGAACAAAGGTCATCAGCTATCGCTTGACTCGTGACCTTCAGGACGTTGCCGAAAAGGTCGGGCTTCCCTCGAAGGTCTATGATGGCCTCCATCCCGGCCGCCGAAAGAGCGACCCCAACCGTCCCCCTTCTCGTCGGCATGAGCCTGCTGTCGGAGACCACCACGCCTATCTCGACCCCACGGCGGAACCTCATCTCGTCCACGAGCGCGGTCGCCGACTCCAGAGGGCTGCGGGGGTAGAGCACGACCTTGCCGTGGGCGATGTTCGATTTGTCAATCCCGGCGTTAGGAGTCAAGAGCCCCTCTTTCAGGGTGAGCATGAACCCGCTTACTCCCCCTATCACGTCATCCGACTCTCTGATTACGAGCTCGCACAGCTCAGGGGGAATGTTCAGCCTTTTCGACTCCGTGGCAGCGTAATCGCTGGGGACGACCGTCCCCAAGTCGACAATCCGGCCCTCGGACACAGCTATGAACTTGCTCGAAATCACTAGTATATCGCCGTCCCGGAGTTCTGAGCCGACGAACCTGTCCACGAGCTCTCCGAGGTTGAAAGGAGCGCTCTTCCTCGGCGTCCTCACCGGCACGAAGGTAATCCCCGGCGTCATCGTTTTTCTTCTTCATCAAACTCCTCTTAAAAGTTCTGTCCCGGTCGAGCTTGGCACCGCATGGACACAGCCAGCTCCTTTCGGTCAGCTTGAGTTTCCTGTTGATGCTCCCGCAAACGTTGCACCTCTTCGAGGTCCATGAGGCAGATACATACTCCACCGGGACTCCGGCCCACCTGGCCTTGTAATCGATGTAGGATTGCAACCGGCGGAAAGGCCATAGCGCAATCCTACGCCGGCGGGCCTTTCCTTCCCCGTTCCTCCTTTTGGTGCGCGTATCTGATTCCTTTGAGCCTCTCAAGTACGATGACCTCGTTGTTCGCCCTCACTTTCTCGACTATCTCTGTCGAAACTCGGTGAAGCGCTTGATTCACCCGTTCCTTCTCTCTTCTCGAGGCTGCGAACTTCTTACTGAGACGTCTGTCACGAGGATGCCTCGCGTAGAACTTGGAGCGCCTGATTCCGTACAGAGAATGTAGTCGGGCTACCTCGGATAGATCGTATGACGCCCGTCGCTTCCAACAATGGATTTCTCATTGAGGTCATATCCGATTTTCCTCGACGGCTCGACCGTCGGAGCATCCTTCGAGAAGGCGATGACTATCGAGGAGTCTGTCACCGTGACAGAGCCACGCTTGAGCGTGTTGTCCATCAGGAACGATCTCTGATATTCTCCGTATCGCAAAGGGATGAGAATTCGTTCTCTCTTCCTGAAGGGGAGGGAGATGACCGAGTAATTCAGCGAGAAGTTTGCCACATCCATTTTGAACATCAATCTCTTCGCATGTGGCTTCCTCCGCCAGTGCTTGCGCTTCTTGAGTATGGACCATGCCACTTCAGCGACGGAGTAGGGAAGGACGGAAACAACTCGATATCTATCTTGGAACTCCTCGTAAATCCTGTCCCTGAGCTTCAGGCGTCCCTTGATGTTCTCATCGAGGCCAATTCGGATGGCATCATTATCATCTCGCGAAACGTCGAAAGTAGTTCATGGGTCTGGAGAGTTGACTGATAGCCGAACCTGACTGCCTTGATGGCTTTCACATCGTGGCATCCGTGATTAGTATTTAATCACCCCCTCTGACAGGGAGCTGTGTTAGGTCGAGGTGGAATCAATAGCGCATGACGACAACAGGTAAATCAAGGAGCACCCCCCTCTACGAGTTCCACCGCACCCACGGCAAGATGGTGGAATTCGCGGGCTATGAAATGCCAATCTGGTACACGAGCACGATGGAAGAGCACATGGCCGTGAGGAACCACGCGGGGATATTCGACGTCTCTCACATGGGCAGAGTCGACGTGACCGGCCCCGACGCCGCGAGATTCATAGAGAACCTCTTCCCGACGGGCATCGGGAAGCAGCCAATCGGGAAGTCCGTCTACACGCTTCTGCTGAACGAAAGCGCTGGAATCGTAGACGACCTCATAGTCCTCAAGGTGGACGAGGGGAAGTATCTCCTCGTCGTCAACGCCGCGAGCAAGGAGAAGGACTTGAGGCACATGGAGAGAATCGGGTCAGGCCTCAACTTCAAAATCGATGACATCACCGAGGCCACGACCATGATTGCGGTGCAGGGCCCCTCGGCGGTGGAGGCACTCCAGCCCTTGACCCCGCTTCCGCTCGCTGAAATGAAGAGGTTCACACACGCCTTCTCTACCGTGAAGGGAATCCGAGCCGTAGTCACCCGCACGGGATACACCGGCGAAGACGGATTCGAGATAATAGTCCACGACGCTGCGTCAGGGGCAATAGCAGTCTGGGAGGCCTTGCTGAAAGGCGCGACCCCATGCGCACTCGGCTCCAGGGACTCGCTGAGGCTGGAGGCAGGGCTGCCGCTCTACGGCTCTGACATGGACGAGGCGACAAATCCACTCGAGGCAGACTTGGGTTGGGTAATCTCCAAGGACAAGAAATCCTATGTCGGATCGCAGAGGCTGGCGTCATTGATGCAGCAAGGGCCCGCGAGGATCAGGAGGGGGATAATCATGGACGAGAGGATTCCGCGCCGAGACTTCAAGGTCACCGACAAAGCCGGAGAGGAGATAGGTGTGGTCACGAGCGGGACGTTCTCTCCGGTGCTCAAGCGGGGGATCGCAATGGGATACGTCAAGACCCCCTCGCCGCAACTGGGCGAAACGGTCGAGGTCGTCGTCAGGGACGCCCCTAGCAACGGGAAGATTGCGAAGCTCCCGTTCTATGACGACTCGCTGTACGGGTGGAAGCGAAAACCTCACCAGCAATAGTAAATAGATTGCCCCCTAGACCCAGAGCGTTTGAGCAATCCCTCACCCTACCAGGTTCCAGACGGACTGTTCTACACCAAGGAGCACGAATGGGCCAGAGTGACGGGCGGCACAGCAAAGGTAGGAATAACCGACTACGCAGCGAAGACCTTGAACGACATAGTGTACCTTACGCTCCCATCAACCGGCAAGGAGGTCAAGCAGCTCAGCTCGTTCGGAACCGTCGAGTCGATCAAGGCAGTCTCCGAGCTCTACGCTCCGCTCTCGGGCACAGTGACCAGCACGAACCAGGAGCTGACGAACCATCCCGAACTGATCAACCAGTCACCATATGAGGCAGGTTGGATAATCGAGCTGAAGCCCTCCATGCTGGAAGAAGAAAAGAAGACCCTCCTGTCGCCGAGGCAATACGAAGAGTTCCTGAAGTCGTTAGACGCCGGACACCAGAACTAGGCTCGCAATCCGGGGGAAGAACGCCCCCTTCAAAATCCGCGGGGCTTCATCGAAAAACTCTTAAATGGTCTGAAGTCGCTGACGACCAAGTTTGAGCGGCACTTTCAGCAACTTCCTACACAGTGCCATACGCCGCCCCACAGTCACGAGGCGCAGCATGATGGCGGGAATGCTACTGGTCGCCGTCTTTGTGATTGCAATGCTGATGAGGTTGTTCCCAGCCCAGTACGGCTTCTACCTGAACGAGTTCGACCCGTACTACGACTACAAGGCCGCCAACTTCATTGTCACGTCCTTCAACCAGAGCTGGGCCGCCGGTCAGGGCGGGTTACCCGGGCTATGGCATTACTTCTCCTGGACGGACTACACGACTTGGTTCCCTGAAGGCAGGGCCGTGGCCACCACCTCCCAGGACGGCCTCCAATTCGCGGGAGCCCTTTCGTATCTCTTCTTCAGGAATGTGTTCGGGCTGCAGTACAGCCTCTATGACTACCTCGTCCTCTTCCCGGTCTTCGTGGGCTCACTGACCGCCGTGGTATTCTACTATCTCGTGAAGCGCATCGCGGGCGAGGCGGGCGGCCTCTTCGCCGCGCTCATGATAGCGGTCTCGCCACCTCTCATCGAGAGAGGGAACCTTGGGTGGTTCAAGTCCGAACCCCTTTGCATATTCCTCTTCGCCATCGCCGCCTACCTGTTCTTGACGCTCCTCGACAGCCCGATGAGCAACAAGCAGAGGATCTTCCGCGCTCTCTTCGCGGGCCTACTGGCAGGCTACGCCAACACCGCTTGGGGCGGAGGGGAGTACTTTACCATCGCATTCGCCTTCTTCTTCGTCGTAATGCCGTTCCTCAACTTCGACGTCCCCAACCTCTCCATCGTAGCCCTGCTGTTCGCAGCGGGAGACATCTTCGGCAGCGCAATCTTCCCTAGGCCTGGGATAGAGATCGTCACCAACCCCGTCGGCTTCGCGCTTATCGGAGGGACGGTCTTCCTGGTCATAGGGCAGTGGATGAGGACATGGGTAAAGCCAGCGGAATACAGGTGGACGATGGTGAAGGTCATGCTGGGCTTCGGGCTCATCGCCCTGACGGTGCTGAGCTTCGGGCTGCTCTCGACCGTGAGCCGCAGATACCTCTCAACAATCCTGCCTTGGACGAAGAGCTCGGATCCTCTGGTCGAATCCGTAGCTGAGCAGGTATTCCCCTTGGGCTCGGACTACTTCTCGTCATATCTGGTCCTCCTCTTCCTCGGCGTCTTCGGAGCCTACATCGCGTTCAAACGTAAGAGCCCCACGATAGGGTTCGCCCTAGTCATAGGCCTGTCAAGCCTCTACATCTCGGCCGCATTCTCGCGCCTCTTGGTCTACTCCTCAATCGCCCTCGCGATTCTGGGAGGAATCGGATTCGCTGAGGTGTTGTTCGCGCTTCTGAAACCTAGCGGACCGACTCTGGTGAAGAGAAAGCCGACCTACTCCACACAGAGTGAAATGCGAGCCGTCTATTCGATCGCGCTGATCGCGTTGCTGGCCTTCCCCGCGAGCATATTTTGGATCCCCAACCCGGTGCCGTGCACCGGCGCAAGCGTGATATGTGACCAGAGCCCCGCTGATTACGGAGTCACCATCTCGAACGGCGGGACTGTCTTTTCGCATACCCAAGTCTCCGATTGGTTCCAAGCCTTGAATTGGATAAACAGTAACACGCCTACGAACGCGGTAATCATCTCTTGGTGGGATTACGGATACTGGGTCAACGTGATGGGAAACAGGACCGTCGTGGCGGACAACGCAACGCTGAACGAGACCAGGATAGCTCAGATCGGGCAGATGTTCATGTCGAACGTGACGGCGGGCGCGGCGACCGCGCTGGGCATGGGCCATGGCCGACCCACCTACGTCCTGATGTTTCTGACTGGCAGTGAAATCACCCTGTCCGGAACAAGCTACTACGCCTTGCAGCTCCCCTCGGGGGGCGGGTTCACTCCAGGAGGCGGGGACGAGAGCAAGAAGCAGTGGTTCATACGCATCGCGGGACTTAACGAGTCCGAGTTCGTCTATCCTGCCCCCGACGACTTCAACCTGACTCCCGTGGGGCTGGGCACGGTCTTCGGGCAGCTGCTCCCCTTCCAGTTCGCAGGATACTACGACCTCTATAACTCGACGGCACGCGTATCAACCAGCTACTCGCTAGACTCGAGCACAGGCGCCCCACCACTGGAACTCTTCTATTCGCCATATTACTTCCAATCGAACGGAGCTACCTCCCCGTTCAAAATCGTCTTCCACTCCTCCAGCCTCGATAACCCGTTGTCATGCGGCTCCCAAGTGAGCTGCTTCTCCACGGTGCTGATCTACAAGGTCAGCTAGCCTCGCACCGAGGGTGGACCTAGGGATTTTGCGCTGCGGCCGTTTGATACGCCAGCGGGCTTCTGTATCTGGCATACTTGTCATCGGGGGAATATTTTGCCGGCGCGGCCATCTTTGTGGCCTCTCCACACCGTGGACACTTCACATCCATCGTGTACCCCGAGCACTTTTGGCACTTGAATAGCAGGTTCTTCATTCTCTCTAGGCCCCGCCGCCGTACTTTCGCGACATCTCCCTCTTGCTGCCGAAGCTTCCGTGCTTGCCTATGGCTTCCTCCATCTTCTGGAGGACCGCCCCCATCACTTTGTCAGCCTGCTTGTAGTCGTCCGCCGTCACCCTGACCCTGTAGCGGGGTGCCCCTACGTAGGTCATCCTGATTTCGGCCACGGATGACGCGCCCTGCCCCGCGGCCAAGGCCTTCTTGATCTGGAGGATTCCGTCCGCCGCGTTCGAGCTCATCTCTACTATGCTCCCGACTTCGTATTTCGGCGAGGCTATTTTCTCCCTGGCGGCGGTGACCATCTCGTTGACGGCCTCCGGTGAGAAGTCCATTGTAGCGAAAGTCTTCTCGCCTCTCTTCGCTGCGTCTTCGAGCGCCTCGTAAAGACTGCCGTACTGGCCTTGCAGTTTCATAAGAAGCTCTGAGAATTGCCTGTCGTCCATCTCGAGCTTCTTCTTCACCATCGATAGTATCGTCATCGCCTTCTCCTTCTGCTTCCACTCGATCAGCTTGTTCCGTCTCTCCTCGTTCGTGACCTGCCTGAGCGAAAGGTCGACCTCACGCCTCGACTTTTCGGCCCTCACAACCTTGAGGACGAGCTTCTGTCCCACCTTCGCGACCCTCTCGATGTTCCTTACCCAGCCGGTGGAGATTTCAGAGATATGGAGGAAGCCGTTCATGCCGTTGTATTCGTCCAGGTCGACATAGATGCCGTGGGAAGTGATCTCCCTCACCGTGCAAAGGACTATGTCTCCTCTCTCGGGTAGCTCGCCGGTCTCCAACGCTAAACTCCTCTCGCTGACTTTTGCCGAGAAGGCTGGTTATTAATCTAGTCCAGTCTCTTGACTACCGGGGCGTCGACATCGACCTTCCCCCCTGTCTTGCTGGCGAGCTTCCTTCCGCATCCCCTGCACGTCACGTCTCGCGTGGAAGTGGAGAACATCGGCCTCTCCTCGCCGCAATCAGGACATTTCACAAGAAGGAAGCTGCTCCGTGGCTTTGGTATGAACTCGCGCTCTCTCTTCATTTGACTATTGCACTATCTCTGCCTTTCTCAGGCGTATCCCCTTGCGCATGGCTTCCTTGTTGCACTCCTTACACTTTAACCTTAAGGTTGCCTTTTTGGTGGTTTTCGCCGTCCTGATCAACTCAGGGAACTTCTGGCCTCCGTAGCCGCGCTTCCTGCCTGCCTGCCGTCTGGCTCCCCACGAAGACGCCCTCTCCTTCCCTTTCTTGTAAAGCGAGACAGAATGGATGGTGTGCTTGTGACAGTGCGGACAGTTTGTGTTGATTTCCTTCGGAATCTTCATGGGTTTTCAGCCGAGCCGACCCGTCTTATGATTTATGCCTTGTGGTGCGCCTTGGACATCCACCCGGTTTTTCTTTATCGGCAACCCCCTCAGAGCTCAACCCGCAAGTGGGTCTTCGCTTGGCGAATCCCACCAATTGTCGAGGCCGGGTTTGAGGTTCGCTAGCAAATCCGCGGGAGGCTCGAACTTTAGCTGGTGGACCTCTCCAGGATCGCCTTGCGATGCAACGGTCGAGTGGACGTTCGCGACGAAGCGCATCACAGTCGCAGGGTCTGTCCTCCACCTCCCTTCTATCAGCGTAATCTCTGAACGCTTGTGGAAGATGGGAGGGACGCCCAGGAATATCCCGAGAACCGCCCTCGCCCTGATGTCGTCGTTGCTTAGGATTCCTATGGTAAAGTAGGGTTGGCCCTCCCTTCTCTCCCCGACGCCCAAGTTCATCACGATGTGCACGCAAACCAGAACCCCCTGTCGTTGGTCTAGCTTCCCTATCATGACGTAGCACGTCGGCCTGTCGTTCTGCCCCTCGGTCCCTGGAAGGAACCAGACGCGCAGCCTGTCTTTGGACGCATCCCATTCGCCCCGAGCGAGGAGATTGATGTCCACGTCTACCGGCGAGAATGGGACCGACGCGACCAACGAATAGACTCGCATCGTCTCTCCGCGGAGGTAACCTTCCAGCTGAACCCTCAACTTACGACCTCCCCAGGATGCGGAAAGAGAACTTAACCGCCACTCTGCGCCAAGTACTTGCGGACGAACGATAACCAATCTTTATTATTGGTCTCTATGCAACCCGAGCAAGGCGAGCATCACCAAGCATGTTTTTTGCTAAAACTGCGGGCTCTCAAGAGTGGAAGGCCGTCGCGGCAGCGATCAAGACGCTCGTCGAAGAGGCGACGTTCGAGGTTTCCAGTGAAGGCCTCGTGTTCAGGGCGATGGACCCTTCCCACATAGCCCTTGTGGATCTCAATTGGCCGAACGCGAGTTTCGAAAAATTCGAGTGCGACAAGCCCACTAAGTTCACCATAAGAGTGGAAGACTTCGTGAAGCTCATAGCAAGGTGCGACGCCAAGGACAGCGTGGAGATCGCCTCGAACGAAGACGATTCGTTGACGCTCAGGCTGATGAACGGGTACAAGCGGGAGTTCAAGGTCCACCTGATTGAGACGACTCCCGGCACAGCCCCGCTCCCAAAGCTGGATTTGGACGTGAAGCTCTCTATGAGCAAGAGCGTGTTCGAGAAGGTCCTCGGAGACATCTCGGTCGTGGCAGACCAGGTCATGATATCCTCGTTAAAGGAGAGTGTCTCGTTCTCTGGAAAGAGCGACGTAGGAGCGGCCACCATCCAACTCGACAAGGGCGGCGCGGACGTGCTCGACCTGGAGGTTAAGCAGGAGGCGAAGGCGTCGTACAACATTGATTATTTGCTTGGGATTTCCAAAGCGGTAGGAAGCGCTTCGGACGTCGTGGTATGCGAATATTCCAGCAAGAAGCCCGCTCGCTT